>OKSD01000125.1_pt1 | contig 78817 bp, 79 predicted proteins | sample 1601221 | NCBI WGS metagenome assembly OKSD01 (sample SAMEA3541550, study PRJEB24748) | human gut metagenome | biome: human gut; feature: human-associated habitat; material: faeces | place: China | collected 2012
AAGACCTCTTTGACCGGGTGCAGGAGAAGCTGGCGAAGAACAAAAAGGCCCCGGCGCGTCACAAGGCCGAGGACGATTATCTGCTGACAACCAAGCTGTTCTGCGGCTACTGCGGGGCCTACCTCTGCGGCGAGAGCGGCACCAGCCACACAGGGAATGTTCACCACTACTACAAGTGCGTGTCGGTGAAAAAGAAGCGTACCGAGTGCCACAAGAAGTCTGTCCGCAAGGAATGGATTGAAGATTTGGTGGTAAACGAAACCATGAAGATGGTGATGGACGATACTGCCATTGAAGCTATTGTGTCCATGCTCATGGACTTACAGGACAGGGAGAATGTAAACCTGCCGCTCTATGAACAGCAGTTGCGGGAGGCGGACACGGCCATTCAAAACCTCTTGAACGCCATCCAGCAGGGTATCTTAACCAAGTCCACGAAAGGGCGGCTGGAAGAACTAGAAGTCACGAAAGAGGAACTGGAAACCAAGATTGCCTGTGAGAAGCTGGCAAAGCCCAAGGTGAGCGCTGAGTTTATGACCTTTTGGCTACACCGCTTCCGCAAGTTAGATGTGCGCCAGAAGTCCCACCGGAAGATATTGATTGACACTTTTATCAACGCCATTTTCCTGTATGATGACAAGATGGTGATTATTTTCAACTACAAGGACGGGACGGACACCATTACTTTTGATGACCTCAAGACGGCGTTGGCTGACAAGAATACAGGTTCGGATTTGGATTGCTCAACTGCACCAAAGCCCCCACGGCGGCTATTGTTGTATGGCCGCCGTGGGGGCTTCTTTTTTGCCATGCATCCACCGGCCGATCGGGCGCGATCGCCGCGCTTTCAGCTGCGCTGCGCCGAGCGCAAGCTCGTCGCGCGTCAGGCCGGAATAGCGCAGCATGAGCTCGTTTTTGTGCTGGCCCTTCACAGCGGCCTGCTGCTCGACCGGCACGGCGTAAGCGCCCTGCTGCAGCATCCGCCGGACGAGCACATCCATGCAGTCGACCCCGTCAAAGGCCGCGACCAGATTCATGCCCGCAGCACCGCCGCTGATGTGTACCACAGGCCCGAACTGCGCACGCAGGCAGTCCGTCAGATCATCACGGCGGGCTCTGTATTCCTTTTTCATGCGGCGGGTGTGCCGCTCGAGCTCCCCATCGCGCAAAAACGCCGCCAGTGCAAGCTGATCGAGCGAATTGGTGTGGTGGTCAGACAGGCGCTTTTGCGTGCACAACGAGGCGACCAGCTGCCGCGGCGCCACGATGTAGCCCAGCCGCACGGACGGAAAGAGCACCTTGCTGAACGTCCCGACGGAGAGCACACACTCCGGTGCAAGCTCGAAGAGCGAGGACGTCGGTGGAGCTTCATAGTTGAACTCGCTCTCAAAATTGTCCTCCAGGAGATACGCCCCGGTGCGTTTGGCGAACGCGACCAGCTCCATGCGGCGCGTCATGGGCATGATCGCGCCGGTGGGAAACTGCCGCGCTGGCGAACAGATGATGAGCGTGGGTTTGCGCCCGACCGGAAACCGCGGCGTATCTCCTATGTGCAGAAAATATGCGAAACCTTTTGCCATGAACACCGTCTTTTCCAGTAAAGGAAGGTGGTTATTTATGAAAAAAGCAAGACTGCTCCCCGCACTGATCCTGGCCCTGCTGTTCCTCCTCCCCGCCGGCTGCGGCAAACAGGCCACGACCGTATCTCCGTCAACACCGACGCCCGCTGAAACCGTGACCGCATCCGGAACTGCCGGAACGCTGCGCGTGCAGGTGCCGGACGGCTGGAAGTATGAAGTCTGCCCCGAAGGGACGCTCGATGACTCGGATGCCTGCTTCGGCGTGAAGATCTGGCCGGACAGCGGCTCGGACAGCTGCGTGCAGCTCTACTGGTCGGACAGCTTCGGCGTGTGCGGCACAGGGCTGAAGGAAGAGACCCTGACGCTCGCCGGAGACAGCGTCTCCGCTGGGTATTATGACGGCGACAAAAACTGGACGTTTCTCAGCTTTCAGGGCAAAAACCACGGCATCGTCGCCTGGGCCGATCCGAACGCCGACTGGTTCGCGGACAAGGGCGACCAGCTGCTGGCCGTGCTCGATACGGTCGAATGGGAACCGGCAGCATAAATAAGGTCATAAAAAAATACGCCCCGCAGCAGAAGCTCTGCTGCGGGGCGATTCTTGTAATATGTTATTTCGCCTTATTTCACCGCGGCCGCGCCTACCTCGGGCCGTACGGGAATGCCGGAGTCACTCACTGTCTCAATATTCGAAACCGTCTATGCAGTTCATTTCATCCAGCGTGTATTGGTCAACACTCCACTCCACAATCAAACCATCTACTTCCAACCACGTGGAATTATCCTGCCGGAAAACCTCGACGGCAAGTCGAGCGTCACCTTCATTTTTAAATACACCGAGGTTCTGGCTATATTCAAATTCATATTCCGCATCGTGAATGTAGACATTGGCCAGATAAACGAGCACCGCATGCTCTTCCACTTCGTGCGCAAAAACGACAAATCCGTTGGGATAATCACAAAAGCCGGGAATGCTGCGATACTTTTCGATTGCTGCTGCCACCCGCTCCGCCGACGAAAAGCAGCCGAGCATCGCGCAATCCCCGTAGTGGAAGCGGCCATCCGCCAGCGTTTCCGCCCCGTGCATGTGCACCAATTCATAAATTTTCATCTGTCGTTTTCTCCATGACTTCTGTGATCTCCGCAAGCAGAATTTCTGCGCGGCACTGCCATGATAGCAGGCGTGCGAAAACCTGTCAACACGCCAGTGCAGCGGTCGATAAAGGCTCCATAAGGCATGTATCTCACGTATTTGCAAAAACACCTCGCAGCGGCAAGTGCTGCTGTGAGGTGTCTCTTTGTTATTTTGCCTCAGCGGGAATAGCGGCGGATGCCGCTTCCTCGGCCGCTTCGGCCTCGGGCTGCGCGGCGGCAAAGCCCTGCGCAAGGCCGTGCTCGCGGATGTACTTGCGGTTTTTGTACACGCCGACGGTCAGGAACGGAACGACCACGACCGCGATGCCGAGATAGCCGCAGTAGCCATAGCCGTACTTGATGATGTTCGTGAGGCCGGCCATGGAGATGGACATGGACAAAATGATGATGAACGCGGACACGATGGCGCTGCGCACCGGCGCGGACTGGATGCCGCGGAACATCGGCAGCTTCTCAAAGCGGGCAACGAAGCCGAAGATCGTCGTCACGCCCGTGGAGATGAGGCAGAGCATGAGGCAGACACCATAGACCGCGGTGAGCGCGCGGATGCCCATCGAATTGCAGACGGTGAGCGTGGGGATGGTCGTGCCGCCGTCCACGGCGGTGTAGACGCCGCGCCAGCAGATGAGCATGAACACGGAGAGCACGAGCGCGACCGCATTCATGACGAAGGAGATCCACATGGCCTTGGCACAGCCCTGCTTGCTGCGCATGGTCGTGCCGCAGGCGATCATGGTCGGGAGCGTGACGCACTGGAAGCCGGCATAGGTGAAGGCATTAAAGATCGCTTTGGGGACATTGGCAAAGCCGGTCGTCCGGAAATCCGCGGAGAGCACCGTGAACAGCGGCGACTCGCTCTTGAAAATGCCGATGGCGTAGATGGTGATGGCGGTGACGAGGATGGCGATGCCCATATAGGTGGACGCCGCGCGGACGATGCCGGCGCCGAAAATGGTCAGGAGCAAGACGAGGCAGCCGACGGCCACAACGCCGAGATAATAGTTCACGCCGAAATAGCTCCGCAGCGCGGAGGCCGCGCCTGAAATGGCGGCCGCGACGGCCATGAGCACCATGATGTAAAAGAAGATCTCAAACAGCCACTCGATCTTGTCAAAGGGGTGGTAGAGCGTCTCGAAGAGCTGCTTATAGCTCGTCAGGCCGCGGGAATTGTACATGATCATGGCCTCACGCATCGTGAGCGTGAGCAGCAGCATGGCCACGATGGCCGACACGATGCCGGCCCAGCCGAGGCCGACGTAATACGTGTTGGCCTGGTTGCCGGTCGCAAAGCCGCCGCCGGCGTGCGCGGAAAACAGCACCGCACCGACCGAGAAGGCGGCAAAAAACGGGGTCTTGGGTATGGTTCTGGTCTTGGTTTGGGTTTTCATGATTCGTTCCTCCTGCAAAATGATCTGATGGTTTGGCAGGAAAAAAGAAAACCCTCCGTCTTTCCTGCCCTCTGGCAGAAGAGACGAAAGGCCGAAAACCCTCCGCGGTACCACTCTTCTTCGCCCCCAAATCAGGGGACGCACTCACACGGGATACCATCATATCCCTGCACAATAACGGGCGCACCCGTCTGCACCTACTCATCGTTCAGCGCAGCCGCTGTTCAGCCAGTTCGGCAGGTCTGTACGCTTTGTGCCTCGCACCACCCGGCACTTCTCTGAAAGGACGTTCCTGCTTACTACTCTGTGTCTTCGCGTTTGATGGCTTTATGATAACACCCGTATCCGGCGCGCGTCAAGGCACGCATTCACCGAAAAAAGTTGAAAAATTCGAAGGAAATTTGTCGGATCCATGCGTCCAGCTGCCGCGCAAAAAGCCGGCCGTTTCCGAAGAAACGGCCGGCTCGTGCTCAGGTTTTGGTATGTGCGTTACCGGGTGCGGCTCACTTGGCGAAGTAGTTATACAGGAAGCGCACCATATGCGCACGTGTGCAGTTCATCAGCGGGCTGAAGGTCGTGCTGCTCGTGCCGTTCGTAACGCCCTCGGCCGCAGCCCACGCCACGGCATCGGCATAGTAAGCCGTTGCCGGGACGTCGGCAAACGTCGTCTTGTTCTCCACAGCCGGAGCGCCGACATAGCGGTACAGGAACGTGACGCACTGCGCACGGTTCGCAGTCAGGTTGGGACTGAAGTGATGGTCATCCGTGCCGTTCGTGATGCCCTCGCCCACGGCCCAGAGCACCGCCTGATAGTAGTAGGCATCCTCCGAGACGTCCACGAACGGATTGTTCATCGACTTGGGCGTCGGCTTGCCGGCGGCGTTCCACAGGAACATGACCGCCTGCGCGCGGGTGCAGCTCATATCGGGCGAGAAATGATCCTTGCTCGTGCCGTTCGTGACACCCGCATCTGCGGCCCACTGGACGGCGTCGTAGTACCAGGCGTCCTCCGCCACATCGACAAAGACGATGGCGGGCTTGTCCTTCGTGAACGCTGCCGTGACGATCTCGCTGGCCGTGCAGCCGTCCTTGACGGCGATGGCCTTGACCGTTGCGGACTCCGTGAGCGTGAACGCGCCGGTGTAGAGCGTGCTGTCGGCCGTCGGGTCGCTGCCGTCGAGCGTGTAGTAGATGCGCGCGCCCTCGGTCGCACAGGTGATGGTGACCGTCTGTTTGCCGGTGAAGGTGCCGCCGTTCGGGTCGATGACCGGAGCGGCCGCAGACTGCAGCACGGGGATCGTCGGCGCATTGCCCTGGCGGACGATGCCGTCGAGCACCCAGCTGTCGATCGTGAGCTTGGCTTCGCGCACCACGATGTCAAAGTCGGAAATGCCCTGGGCAAGTGCCGTGCGCAATTCCTTATCCTCGCACTGGTTGTCGTTGAGCAGGTCGCGGAAGGCCTCACTGCGGAGCTCCGCCGCGGTCATGCCGGCGGTCTCCTTGACAACGCCGGTGTTGCCGAGCATGGTCACGTTCTCACCGACCGCCTTGGGCTCGGCGATGACCGAGTTGCCGGAGCGCTGCTCCTGCTCCTTGTTGAAGTAGCCGTAGATGATCGTGCCGATGGCGGTGTTGCGGCCGGTGATGCCGCCGATATCGCCGGTGGCGTTCTTGGACACCAGCTTCACGTCGGCGTAGTTGTTGCCGGCCACACCGGCCTGCATGCCGGCGATGCCGCCGATGGTGGCGGAGTTGACACCGGCCTCGGCATAGATGCTGCCGCGGGCATAGTTGTTGGCGACGATGGCAAAGCCGTCCTGGCCGACAATGCCGCCGGCGAGCGCCGTGCCGCCGGTCGAGATCGACGTAATGTCGACCTGCGCGCCGCAGTTGAGGATCATGCTGTTGTAGCAGTAGGCCGTGATGCCGCCGTTCTGGCTCCAGTCAACGGACTTGTTGTAGATCGTACCGGAGACGGTGCAGTTGTTGATGACGGCTCCGGCGCCGGTCTCGCTGTTGTCGGTGACACCGGCGATGATGCCGGCATAGGTACGCACGGCATCCAGACGCGCGATGTAGATCTCCGCATCCGCCACGGCGAGATTGCGCACGACTGCGCCGTCAATGCAGGCGAACAGGCCGGCGGAAACATAGTCCGCAGGCGTTTCCTGCGTGCCGATCTTCATGCCGCGGATGCAGTGGTTCTGCCCGTCGAAGATACCGGCAAAGTAGTGGCCGCCCGCGCTGCCGACCGGCATCCACTGGGCGTCGCCGAGGTCGATATCGGCCGTGAGCACGATGTACTCACCGTCGAAGTGCTCATCGGCGTTGACCGCCGCGGCAAAGGCGCGCAGCTGCGCCGCCGTTGCGATCTGATATGGATCGTTCTGCGTGCCGGTGCCGCCCGCGAAGATGGAGGACGGATCGGCAGGATCATAGGTGCTCGTATCGCCGAGCAGCGCCTTGTTGACGGCGACGGACAGCGCCGCTTTGAGCGTCTGGTCATCGCTCGTACCGTCGGAGGCGTTCTTCACAGTCTGGTCTTTGAGCAGCGCCGCGAGAATGCTCTCGCTGTTGGCAGCGTCAAAGTCGGCCGGGGCGACGACCTCGGCGGAGACGATCTTCTTGTCGGCCACTGTGATGCGCACGATGACCTTCTTGTTCGCGTCGCGGCCGTAGTAGGTGCCGTCCTTGTAATCGTAGTTGATGCTCGGATCCGGGCGCTCGACCGGGACATAGGTGATGTTTGCGTTGTCGGTGCCGAACACGACGGCGCCGTCCTGAAGCGTCCAGGTGCGCAGCGCGGCGGGCAGGTCGTCCTCCGAGATCGGGAACGCGCCGAAGTTGCCGTTGAGCTTGTCGGCGAGTGCCTGCGCGGTCATGTCCGCTGCCGGGAGCGCCTCGACGTTGCTGACGAACGAGCCGCTCATGAATTCGCCGTCCTCATTGTAGCCGGACGGGACCTGGCTGCCGAACGCGACCGGCGGGTCGAATGTCTGATCCTTGATGGTCAGCTGCGCGCCGTCGCTGAAGTAGGAGTCGTAGCTCTCGCTGATGGCGGTGGCCATACCGGCGATGGCGCCGACATAGCGCGTCCAGCTGCGGGAGGTGCAGTTGCTGGTGGTGTAGCAGTTAGCGATGGTACCGGCCTGGCAGCCTGCGATGCCGCCGAGGTAGGTCACGCCGCCGTCGTCCACGTTCTCGCGGTCGGTCTCACCGGAGATATCGCCGAATGTGTAGCAGTTAACGATCATGCCGTAGGCGTTCATGGCAGTGATGCCGCCGGCCTCGGCGTTGGCCGTCTTGCAGAAGGCATCGAGCGTGACGTCGGTCCAGGAGTTGAGGATGTAGCTGCGCTGGCTGTAGCCGATCAGGCCGCCGGCAAAGCTGTTGTTTTTGTACTCGCCGTCTTCGGTGCGCACGGTGATGTCACCGGTCGCCCAGCAGTTGTTGATGATGGCAAGGTCGCAGCAGCCGGCCAGCGCGCCGCCGATGGCGGACTCCTTATCGGCCATGAGGTGGATGCTGACGTTCTCCATGCCGAGGTTTTCCACAACGGAGCCGTTCATGAGCGCTGCGAACAGGCCGAAGTACACGCGCTGCTCCGCACTGACCGGGGCGGTCTTGCTGCCGATGGCCATGTTGGAGATCTTGTGGCCCTGGCCGTCGAAGCTGCCGCGGAAGGCCTGCGTGCCGTTGGCCAGGTGGCCGATCGGCGTCCAGGCTTCGCCTGCGAGGTCGATGTCCGCGCCGAGGACGATGTATTTGCCGGAGTAATCCGTCTTGGCAAACGAAGCCGCAAACGCCTTGAGCTGGTCAGGGTTCTGGATGACCCAGGGATCGGCCTCCGTGCCGGAGCCGCTCTCGAAGAAGTCGAGCACCGGCGCGTCGGGCTGGACAAAGACGTCCGCGCCGAGCACGGTCTTGCCGTCGCGCGCTTCCCAGCCGTACCACGCGGCGGGACGCATGGCAATGAGCATGTCGGTCGTGAAGTCGATGTCGTCGCTCGTGAGGAACTTGTCCGTGGCGGCGAGACCCTCGGCCGTCAGGCCGTGGTTCATGGTGTCGACAAAGGCGGCGCTGGAGGTGTCCACACCGGCGACGTTGTTCGTGTCGCCGCTGACGAGATCGCCGATGGCGGTCGCGCTGCCGGACGTGCCGTTGACAGACACGGTAGCCTTGCTGTTATAGTAGCAGTCGGTCACGATGCCGTTGTAGCTGCGGCCCGTGGACATCTGGCCGATGAGGCTGCCCACGGCCGGTTCATCCGGCGTGATGGCCATCGTCAGTGCAACATTGCCGGCTGCGTAGCAGTTGTGGAACAGACCGGTCGCCTGGCCGACGAGACCGCCGACGGAGGCGCTTACCTTGGAAGAGGTCGTATAGCCCGAAATGGCCGTCACGTCGCCGAGGGCGGCGCAGTTGGCGATCATACTGCCGTTGGAGTTCGTGGCAACGAGGCCGCCGGCCGAGCACAGGCCTTCGGTGGATTTGACCTGCACGGTCACATCCGTCCAGGAGTTGGTGAGGTAAGCATCGAGGTAGAGCGATGCGGTCAGGCCGCCGCCATACGCCCACTGCTTGCCCTCCGTGCTGACGATGCCGCCCACGACGGAGCAGTGATCGATGCGCGCATTCTTGCCCATGCCGAGGTTACCGCCGACGAGACCGCCGACGAACGGACGTTCATAGTCAGCGGTGATTTTGCCGTACACTGCAACGTTGGTCAGGTTCAGGTTCGAGAGCGTGGCGCCGTTTGCCAGCACGTCGAAGAAGCCGACGCTTTTCTGCTCGAGCGGCGCGAGCTCGGTGCCGATGCGCACGCCGGAGACGGTGTGGTTGCGGCCGTCAAAGTTACCGGCGAAGTAGTGGATGGGCGTCCACGCACCGTTGAGGGTGATGTCCGCGTCGAGCGCGACATACTGGCCCGCGTAGTCAACCGCGTTGTCGCCGGTGGTGGAGGCGGCAAATGCGCGCAGCTGCGCCTCCGTCTTGATGACGAAGGGATCGGCCTTGGTGCCGGTGCCGGAGGCAAAGATGCTCTCGGCCTTCACGCCGAGCAGGACTTTGCCGTCGGCAGCGCCCCAGCTCTGCCAGACCGCCGGACGCATGGCCGCAAGGCCCGCGGCCGTGTAGCCGGAGAACTTGCCGCTGTTGATGAGGTATTCATCCGTCGCGGCGAGGCCCTCGGTGGAGATGCCCTGGTTCATAACGGCGGCAAAGGCGTCGTTCGTAACGTCGTCCTGCGCCGTGATCTTGTTGTAGTTGATGCCGCTGTACCAGCTGTCAGGCGTCTTGCCGACCGCGATGAGGTCCTTGCTCTCGCCGTTGACGGTGAGCACCGCCTTGCTGCTGTAGTGGCTGTCCACGACGGCACTGCCGCTCTGCTCGCCGATGAGCATGCCGGCATAGGCGTCATAGTCGCTGCTGGCATTCGTCAGAGTGACGCTGCCGGCCGCGTAGCAGTTTTCCGTCAGGAACGGGGCCGAGGCCAGCAGGCCGCCCGCTCTGGTGCGGTTATACTGCAGGCTGTTGCCGCTGGCGGTGACATCGCCGAGCGCGGCACAGTTGCCGACGAAGCTGCTGCTGCCGAACGTGCCAACAAGGCCGGCCGCGTTGGCAACATACTTGCTGCTGGTGGCCGCGACGTCGATATCCGTGTAGCAGTTGGTAACGTAGTTGGTGCCGCCGAGTCTGGCAGCGAGGCCGCCCGCGTACACGTGCATGCCGGAGGACGCGGAAATGGTACCGCCCGTGACCGAGCAGTTGTCGATGCGGACGTCGGCGCCCATGGTCTGGCCGCCGGCGATCAGGCCGCCGGCATAGACGGTATCATCCAGGCTGCTGCCCGTGCGCACGACGTTGACCGAAACGTCCGTCAGCTTGAGGTTGCTGACCGACGCGCCGTTTGCCAGCGTCTCGAAGAAACCGGCGCTGGTGCGATCCGACGGCTGCGCGCTCGTGCCGATGGTCATGCCGGAAACGGTGTGGCCGTCGCCGTCAAAGCTGCCGCCGAACTTGGCGATCGGCGTCCACGGCTCATCCGAGAGCGCGATATCGGCATCGAGCCGGATGTACAGGTTCGTGGTGCTGAGCTTGCCGTTCTGGGTGGCCTCAGCGAAACCGCGCAGCTGCGCCTCAGTCTCGATGCGGTAGGGGTCAGCCTGCGTGCCCTCGCCGCCGGCGAAGAAGTCGCTCGGATCGACAGGCTGATTGCTGCCCTCACCGGTCGGCAGCAGGCGGCCGTTTTCGACCTGCCAGCTGTTCCAGCCGTTTTCACTCATGCTCAGCAGGCTGTTCATCGTAACGCCGTTGCCCAGCAGGCCGACGGCCTTGCTGGAGAAATACGCCTGCGCATCGGCAAGCTTTTCCTCCGTGAGCGCGTCGGCAAGATTCGTCTCCAGCACGCCGGAGGTGAGCTCCGCCGACGTCAGGCCGGCGCACTCTTCCTGGTCGCTGACCGAGTAGCTGAGCGTGGAATAGCCGACCGCGACCGGCTCTGCCACCGCTTCATCGTTATAATAGGTCTGCGCCGCGTCGGCGTTGAACCAGCAGCGGTAAGCGGCCGTGCAATACGCCGGCGCGCCGGCGATGCCGCCGATGGGGACATCGGAACCGTCGCCCGCATCGGACATGGCGTCCATGTGCAGGGTCACGTCGGAGTAGCAGGCGTAGATCGCGCCGCAGCTGTAGCCGACAATGCCGCCTGCGCCGTACATCATGGAGCCTTCGCAGTAGTTGCCGATCGTGCCGAACGCCGCGCAGTTGATGACCGCGGAATCGTTGCTCGTCCAGCCGACGATCCCGCCCGCGCCGGTATCGCTGCCCTTGGCCACGATCTGCACGTCCGCCCAGGTGTTGCACACCAGGCTCTTGCCGCCGTTATTGCCGACGACACCGCCGACGTAGGTGTAGTTGTTGTCACCGGCCGCATCGCTGATGATCGTGCCGCTGACCCAGCAGCCGTCGATCACGCTGCTGTCGCCGGTGCCGGCCGCCAGAATGGCGACTGCAGGGTCTTCATCCGTGGTCTTGTTGTTGATGAACGCATCCTTGACGCCCAGGTTGCGGATCGCACCGCCCTTGCCGACAAGGCCGAAGAGGCTGGCATACTCATACGCGGCGGGCTCGGCTTTCGTGCCGATGGTCAGGCCGGCGATCGTGTGGTTGTCGCCGTTGAAGATGCCGTTGAAGCTGCCGCTGTCGCCGCCGATCGGCGTCCAGCTCTCGCCGGTGAGGTCGAGATCGGCGTCGAGCGTAACATACTGGCTCGCGTAGGTCTCACCACCGTTGACCGAGGCCGCGAACGCCTTGATCTGGTCGACCGTGCGGATCAGATACGGGTCAGACTTCGCGCCGGTGCCGGCGGCAAAGATGCCGGTGTCCGGCTGCTCCGGCTCGGTGACGAGCGCCTTGCTCAGCGCGTCGTTGACCGCGGCTTTGACGCCGTTGCTGCTCATGGTCGCGCCGGAAACACCGTCGATCTCGGTGCCGTTGGCCTTGACGATATCGTCAAAGAGCGAGGCGACATTCATAGTTTCCCAATAGCTCTGCTTTTCCTGGCTGACGAGTTCCACCTTGGCGATCTTGCCGTCGGTGATGGTCACTTTGACCTTGATCTCGCCATTTTTGAAGCCCTTTCCGGTGCCCTCATAGACACCGTCCTTGTAGCTCGTGCCCTCCTGGGCATACACTGCGGTCAGATCGCCGCTCGCGCCGGTGTCCGCGGCATAGGCCGGGAGCGCGCAGCCGACGAGCATGACCACCAGCAGCACCAGGGACAGGAGCCGTTTGGTGATTGCCTTGTTCATGGGTTGGTCATTACCTCCTGAAAAAATATGATATGTATATTGTTTGTGCATTCAGCGGATCTGTGTGCGGCCTCACCTTCCCTTTCCGCCGGTCGGTCCCGGCATATCATGCATGCAGTTGATTGTACAAAAGCGTCACGATCTGCGCGCGAATGCAGGGGGCCGCGGGCGAAAAGCAGTTGTTGCCCGTGCCCGTCGTGATCTTATTGGCGGCGGCCCAGCGCACTGCGGCCGCGTAATACGCATTTGCCGGAACGTCCGTGAACGTCTGATCCGCGGCGACCTCCGGGCTGCCGGCGGCGCGCCACATCATCGTCACCGCCTGTGCGCGCGTCACGATGCCGTTCGGGGAGAAGGTCGTGCCGCTCGTGCCGTTGGTGATCTTGCGTTCGACCGCCCAGCACAGGGCTTTGTAGTAGTAAGCATCCGCCGACACGTCCGTAAACGGGACGGTCAGGGAACTCGGTTCCGGTTTGCCGGCGGCGTTCCAGAGGAAGGTCACGCTCTGCGCGCGCGTGCACGTCGCGTTCGGGGCAAAGCAGGTGCTGCTGACGCCGTTCGTGATGCCGCAGCGCTTGGCCCAATAGACGGCTTCGGTGTAATAGGCGTCATCCGGCACGTCGTCGAACGGCGTGACCGGCATCAGCGCGCCGCAGCGGACGCAGACGCCGTTTTGATAGCTGTGGCCGAGCGAATCGCCGGCCGCGACCGTCAGCGTCTCACTGACGGCATCGCAGCGGTCGCACTGCACGTAATACTGCGCAGGCTCGGTGCAGGTCGCTTCCTGCGCGCAGGCGGCGGAAGCCTTGTCATGAAATGCATGGCCGAGCGGGGCGAGCGTGTCACGATAGGTGCCGCCGCAGACGGTGCAGGCATATTCCACCCATCCGGGCTCCGTGCAGGTCGCCGCCCGACGGGCGGACTCCACATACTGGTGCTCATGGGCCGACTGCAGCTGTGTGGTGTACCACAGGCCGCTGGTCTCGCCGCGATAGAGCGTCAGCGGGGTCTCCGTGCTGCGCACGCAGCGGAAATACTGCTTATCCGCGCAGAACTGCAGGCTGCGCGCCATGAAGCGTGCATTTTGAATGACAACGCGGCCATCCTTCCAGCTGATGAGCCAGCGGGCATAGCTGCTGCTGCCGTCCACGTCGGAATTGAGCTGGTCGCTGTTCGAGCGGCAGGCCAGATACAGCGATGACATTGCGCCGCCGAGCCGGATGGTATACTGTTCCGTCCCGGGCACGCGCGTGATCTGCACGGTATACGTGCCGAAAACGCCGGAGACATTTCCGTCCGCGTCCACGGTGATGCCGGTATTGGCAAGCGGCACGGCAGCAGCGGTGCTGCCAAGCGCCGCCCCGTAAACGGTGCCGTCACAGTGCAGGACGCTGTCACCGCCGCGCAGGACATACGTCCCGCTCCAGTCATCCGTGTCCGCCGTGACAGTGGAGAACGCAGGCGTCCGCCCATCCGGCGTGGCAAAGTATTGATAGAGCGCGTAGAGCGTTGTCTCCGCACCTGTGACATCATAGCGCTCACCCGCGCGGAGCACCTGCGCGCTCACGGCCGGGGTCTCGACCGGCTCGGTCGTCCAGCCGACGAAGTGATAATCCTGTGCGTCAGCCGTGGGCGTGCCCGTCGGCTGCGGGAGTGTGATCGGATCGCCGATATAACCGGCGACATCCGGCTGCGTCACGCCGTCCGGCACGGAGAAGTGCACGGCCGCCGGCGTCTTGGCAGCAAAGTGGATCGTCACCTTGCAGTCCTGCCGCAGTGCGGAAATGCGGAAGGTATTGCCGTTCTGCAGCACGGTCGCCGCGCCCTCGGGCGTGACGGTGTAGCCGGAGGCATAATAGCCGGTGTTGGCATTGGCCGTGACGGTCATGCCCCGCTGCGTCACGGAGCCGTGCTCCGGCGTGTCGGTGTCCGCCGTCAGTGCGTAGCGGTCGAGCAGCGCCCAGCCGGAGTTGACATCCTGCAGCGCATCGACATTGCCGTGGCCGGGATAGGTATCATCCGCGGAGACGACGATCGGGAATGCGGCGCGGCCGCGCTGCGCCTCCTCCAGCGTCGTCATCTGATAGTTGGCGGACATGCCGTTGGCCTGGCAGATCTGCGGCGAGCAGTCCCATGCGCCGCAGGCCGTCTTCATGTCCGTGATCGCCTCGGCGACGGTGCTGCCGCCGAGCAGGCTGTCAAAGAACACAGCCTCAAACGTATAGTCGCCGACAAATGTGACCGACTGGCTGTAACCATAAACGGCGCCGAGGCCGCGGTCCATGAGCGGCTTTTCCAGGCCGTCGGTCGCCATGCCGAGGCAGATCGCCATCCAGAGCAGGCCGTTGTTGGCCTGCGCGTCGGCGTCCATGTGGTCGGCAATGACCGTGCCGTCCACGAGGAAATATTTCATGCTGCCGCTCGTGCTGCTGTAAACGGCGTGCCCGCCGTCATAATCCGCCTTGGTCAGGCCGTCGCCCGTCTGCAGGCAGAGGTAAGACGTCGTGGCGCCGGAGGTGTAGTCCTCGCCGTTTTCGTAATCTGTCGAGCCGTGCGAGTCGAAGAAGACAACGCCGCCGTCCGTGATCGCGTCCGCAACGGCGTCGATCGTCGCCGCATCACCTTTATAGTAGTGATAGGTACCCTCGGACGCCTGCGCCACGCGCTGGGCCTCCTTCTGGTACTGCTCGGTGAAGCTGCGGTCAACGCCGTAGTACGGCTGGAACAGGTACACATCGCGCCCGTGCTGCGTGCCGCGCGCGGCGTAGGAGCGCGTCTGCACATCGGGCGTATCGTCAGCCGTGGGCTCCGCCGCCGCCGCGATCTGCTCCAGACGCGGAGAATAGGCACAGGCGATGCCCTGCTCCGTCATCCAGTTGATCCGTTCGCCGCTCGTCTCGACCGAGCCGGGCACGACCGCGTCCTGCGCGTTGAGATAGTCGCAGATGGCCTGTGTGCGCCCGTCTGCGGATGCATCCCGCCGCGCCGCCGTCTGCTCCACGTCCTCGAGCGCGTTGAACAGCGCGTCCGCAGCGGCATAATCCGCCGCCGTGAGCGCCGCGTCCGCGCCGTCGTCGGCCGCAAACGCCGTCACCGTCAGCGACAGCAAAACGGCGACCGCAAGGAGCACCGACAGCATTCGTTTGAATAATTGCTGCATGAATGTTTCCTCCAAATGATTCGTTGCGAAGTTTAAGTTAGATTCATCTAATTTAAATTAGAGCAATCTAACTCTTGCGGAAAAGAAAAGCGCGCTCCGGCGTATCTGCACCGACCGGGCGTGCATGATCCCGACTAGTTCTTCGATGTTAGATACGTCAAACTGCCACAAAAAAAAGAAAAGTGCGCCACAAAAGCAGACACATATCCACGCACTTGGCATTATACAATGGCGCTCACAGCGTGTCAAGAAAATTCTCGGCGATCTGCCGCATTCGTCCAGCGCAGAAACACGCCGCACCCGGTATTGGGTGCGGCGCGTAAAATACGGTGGTGCAGGTCACTTGACCTCGTCGTCCAGCCAGTCGGCCAGCTTGGCCTCGTCCAGGTTCAGGCCCTTGGTCAGGAACGCGACCATTTCGTTGAAATTGAGCTTCTTCATGCGCTCAAAGTTCGACTCGCCCTTCTTCTCGGGGTCGATCAGGCGGCCTTCGATATAGCCGCACTCATAGCACATATTCAGCGCATACTTCCGATGGGTATCGAGCGTCATTTCATGACCGCAGCGGGGACATTTCATCACACATTCTCCTCTCCATAAACAGCAGTTCTTGATACTTTATGTACCGTTTCCTGCGCAACATCTAGCAATATGCTACATGATTGTGCGCGAATATGCAAGCATAGTTTACGAATTAACACGGCGCGTCCGCCAGGGCAACGGTCAGCGTCTGCGCCAGACGCACCGGGCCGCCGATGGACAGCCCCGTCACCGCGCCGTGGGCGCGCTGCACGCCGACCTCGAGCGTGCCGCCCGGCTGGCCGATGCCGATCTCCGTAATGCCGTCGGCAAAGTCCGCCGTGAGCACGACGGCCGTGGCGACGCTGCCGGAGGCGCAGCTCGTCTCCGCGACGCACGAGCCGGTCTCACGCACGAACACGACCGGCTGCATGCTGCCGGCCGCCCGGTCGAGAAACAGCGCGCCGACGGCGCTCGCCTCCGGCGCGGCGGCAATGGCACGCTGCACGAGCGCATCGTCCGGCTGCGCGCGATCCATGACAAAGTGCGTGATGCCGTCGAATGTCACGCGCACGGCCTGCACGTCCGGCCAATCGGCCGGCTGCACCGCGCGCGGCAGCGGCATCACCGTGGATGCCTCCCCCGCCGCTGTGTCCGCCATGACCGGCTGAACGCCTTCCGCCCCGCTGATCTCGGCAAGAACGCAGGTTTTCCCCTGCGCGCCGGTGCGCAACGCGTGATAAAACCCCGCGCAGCGCAGGGCGTTGCCGCAAAATTCACCGCCCATCATCTCCAGCCGGATCTCCCCGCCGCAGCGCGGAGCGGTCAGAAAAGCGGCCTGTTCAATGCGCAGCTCCGGCAGGCGCAGCAGCTGCGCCGCGATGCGCGCGCGCTCCGCGGCCTGCACGTCCGAGAGCACGATGGCCGTGACGTTGCCCGCCGGATCGAGCACCGCGACTTCATATTCCCGTTTCATTCCTCTGGTCTGCATGGCGGTCACTCCGTGAAATGGACATGGTTGTTGATGTGATCCTGGCAGAAGCAGTGGTAGCCCACGCAGCGCGAGCAGTAGCGAAACTCCAGCTCCGGATGATCCACATCCGTGCGGCCGCAGACGGCGCATTTATAGTGATAAGGCTTGTTTGCCTGCTCGCGCTGGATGCGCCGGGCCTCGCGCTTGAAGTTCACCGTTTTCTGCCGCTGGCGCACGTGCGACGGGCGGAAAAAGTCAAACAGCCAGTCGCCGCAGTAGACCAGATAGTTGAGCACCGCCACCACCGGCAGCAGGTTCAGCGGGAACGACGTCGTGACGACGCCGAGCACGAACAGCGCCGCGTCCACATATGCCAGATACTTCACCTTGATCGGGATGATGAAAAACAGCAGCACCTGCATATCCGGATAGAGCGTAGCAAAGGCAAAAAACATCGACAGGTTCAGGTACGTGGTCGAGACGATCACGTCGCGCCCGAGGATGGCCGAGAGCACCACGCCGTAGATTGCCGTGAGCAGCATGCCGCTCACGTAATAGATCGTGAATTTGCCGTTGCCCCACTCGCGTTCGAGGCACGAACCGATCCAGTAGTAAAAATACAGCATCACCAGCAGCCAGATGGGGCTGGCCTCCGTCGGCACGAACACATACGTCACCAGGCGCCAGACCTGCCCGTGCAGGATGCCCTGCGCCGAGCCGCACAACAGCGAGGCGATCTGCCCGGTCGTGTCCATTTTCGTCAGCAGCCAGACGGCCGCGTTGCCGATGACAATGATCAGCATCAGGTTCGGAATGCCAAAACGCGGGTGCGCATAGCAAAACCGGTCGATTTTGTTCATCAGTTTTCTCATTGGGTTCCTCCGTAAATACAACGTATGTCCATGATACCTTCTTAAAACCGCAAAGTCCATAAAAAAATATCCGGAATCGTAATTTGTGCTTTCTAAATGGGCGATCGTGTGGTATGATGATATCTGTATTATTATGTCGTAAGGTATAGGTATATCATGGAACAAATACAGGAATTTGAAAATGAAGCGCGCAACGATCTGATCGAGGGCCGCAACGCGGTCATGGAGGCCCTGCGCGCGGGCCGCACGATCGACAAGATCTTCATCGCCAAGGGCGACGTGGACAAGACGCTCGGGCACATCGCCTCGAAGGCGCGCAGCGCCGGCATCGTCGTCACGGAGGCCGACCGCCGCAAGCTCGACGCCATGAGCCAGACGCACGCGCATCAGGGCGTGATCGCGCTGTGCGCCGTCAAGGAATACAGCACGATCGAGGATATGCTCGCCATCGCGGCCGAGCGCGGCGAGGCGCCGTTTCTCGTGCTGTGCGACGAGATCTCCGATCCGCACAACCTCGGCGCCATCATCCGCACGGCCGAGTGCGTCGGTGCGCACGGCGTCATCATCCCGAAGCGCCGCAGCGCGGGCCTGACCGCCGTCGTGGACAAGACCTCTGCCGGCGCGCTCGAGCACATGGCCGTCGCGCGTGTGCCGAATCTCGCCGCCGCGATCGAGACGCTCAAGAAAAACGGTCTCTGGATCTACGGCACTGCCGCCGAGGGCGCAAACGAGCTGTGGAAAACGGATCTGACCGGCCCGGCCTGCATCGTCATCGGGTCGGAGGGCACCGGCATCAGCCGGCTGGTGCGGGAAAAGTGTGACTTTCTCGTCAGCATCCCGCTGCGCGGGCAGATCTCCTCGCTCAACGCATCCGCGGCCGCGGCCGTGCTGCTCTATGAGGCGCTGCGCCAGCGGAGCTGAGCGCCCGCACCCCCTACGCTATTAAAAGGAGTTGACCATATGGACCAATTTGATCGCTCGCCAGAGGACGTTTCTTTTGATCTGGATGCAGAAGAATACTCCCTGGAATCCATTCTGGACGAATATAAAGATTTTCAGACGGACGCGCCCGCGCCCCGTCCGCAGCCGGCCTATCGCAGCCGGCCCGTCACGGCGGAAATGATCGAAGAGGAAGAGGCCGAGGACGCTGAGGCCGAAGACATTCTCATGTCCGCCGAGCTCGACAGCGCATTGAAGGCCGCTGACCCGGAGGCAGCAGCGTCCGCTGCCGATACGCCCCCGCACGAGGATCACGACGTCAAGCGCTACCAGCCAAAGCGCCAGCGTGACCACGCGACCGAAGAAGAGGTCGAAAAATGGAACGAGACGAAGGCCAATGCCAAACGTCTGGCCAAAAAAGGCATCTCGGGGCTAAAGCATTTCGCCTCGAAGCTCTCGGAGGTCGTGCCGGACGAGCCGGTGGAGCCGGAGGAGGAGCCCCCGGCGGAAGACACGGCGATCCCCGTCTCCCCCCCACCGGAAATTCCGGAGGGGCTATATGACCCCGAACCCGAACCGGAAGAGCCGACGCGCGTGTTTCAGGCCGTGACGGAAGAAGGCATGAACGACAGCGCGGCCGGCGGCACATCCTACGCCCGCGCCGGTGACTACGCCGCGGACGAAGGCGCGGACCGTCCCGCGCACCGCAGCTTTCAGGACGCGGTGCTCAACCCGCTCATGGCGCGGCTCGCCGCCGTGGCTTACCGCATCCGGGAGCATAACAGCTCCGTGCACGCCTCGGCCAATGCCGAGGAGGATCTCGGCCCGGAGCCGGACGCCGAAACTGCCGCAAAATACTACGGCGGACAGGTCAAATCCCTGCGTTTCCGCTGCCGGGCGGCCATGCTCGTGTGCCTTCCGCTGATCTACATCTCGCTCGGCCTGCCGGTGTTCGGCGTGCTCAGGAGCAGCCCGTCCGTCGCGGCGCTCGTGTGCCTGATGATGCAGCTGACCGTCATGCTCATCGGTCTGGATGTCATCACGAACGGCTTTTTCAACCTCGTGCGCCGCACGCCGGGACTGGAATCGCTCGTGTTTCTCAACTGCGTCTTTTCCGCGCTCGATGCGGTCGTGCTGGCCATCACAGGCTCGGACACCATCGGCCTGCCGTTTTGCGCCGTGTCCGCGTTTGCCGTGGCCTGCTGCCTGTGGAGCGCACTGAACGCCTGCCGCGGCTTCAAGTCCACGTTCCGCGCGCTCGCGGTCGACACCGATCCCTACACCGTCAGCGCAGACAGCGAGGTCGTCAAGGACAGCATCACCGTGCTCAAGTCCAAGCGCGACACCGCGGGCTTCATCCACCGCAGCGAGGAGGCCGGCCCGGCCGACACGATCTATGCCTCGCTCGCGCCGTATCTGATCGCGGCGTCCGTCATTCTCGGCCTGCTTGCCACGATCCTCAGCGGTAATTATGCCAACATCCTGCACGTGTTTGCCGCCGTCACCGCGCCGTGCGCGCCGTTTGCGGCGCTCGTGGCCTTCGCCGTCCCGTTCCGGACCGCCGCGCGCAAGCTCGCCCGCACCGGCAGCGCCATCGCCGGGTGGAGCGGCGCAAGCGATATCGGCCGCAGCAAGCACCTGATCGTCACGGATAAGGATCTGTTCACTGCGCGCAACATCTCGATTGAATCCATCCGCATCCTGGGCGGCGCGTTCCCGGGCAAGGTCATCACCTATGCCGGCAGCGTGATCGTCTCATCCGGCAGCTGTCTTGCCCCCGTATTTACCGATCTCATGCAGCGCAACGACTGCGCGCTCATGCCGCTTGAAGATTTCGCCTGCAACGAAAGCGGCGGCCTGACCGCCATCATCAACGGCGAGGAAGTGCTCGTCGGAAGCTCCGCATTCATGAACCTCAGGGGCGTGCGCCTGACAGAGGCGCGCAGCATGAAAGATGCCGTCTACGTGTCGATCAACGGCCTGCTCGTCGGCTTTTTCAAGATCAAGTATGTACCGGTGCAGTCCGTGCAGAACGCACTCTTCGCCCTGCTGCGCACGAAGATCGCGCCGATCTTCGCCGTGCGGGATTTCAACATCACGCCGCTGATGCTCGGCCAGAAGTTCAAGATGTCGACCGACGGCTTTGACTTCCCGGCCTACCGCAAGCGCTATGCCATGTCGGCAGCGGAACCGTCCGACTATACGCAGACCGCCGGCATCGTGGCGCGCGACGGGCTCGGCCCGCTCGTGAGCGTCGCCGCGCTCGGCCGCCAGCTCTACTCCACTGTGCGCATCTGCGTCATTCTCGCCCTGCTGTGCACGGTCATCGGCGTCGTGCTGATGTTTGCCCTGTGCGCCATCAGCGCGTTCGATTCCGCCACCGTCGGCAACCTCTTGGTGTACATGGGTCTGTGGCTCGTTCCGGTCATTTTGCTGAATTTCAGCCTGAAACGCTGAGTTTTCATATTTATGATTGCCAAGAGTTTTGAAATCGTGTATACTTTTATAGTCGTGTGTGTGCAGCACACCACCATTTCCGGAGTTAGGAATTTTGGATAGTCTATATATAAGGAGAGTACACTACATGAGCTACGAAACCAAGAATATCCGCAATGTGTGCCTGCTCGGCCATGGCGGCAGCGGTAAGACCACACTCGCCGAGAGCATGCTGTATATGACGGGCGCGATCGACCGTCAGGGCAAGACGGCCGACGGCAACACCGTCTGTGATTACGATCCCGAAGAGATCAAGCGCCAGATCACGATCTCGACCAGCATCGCGCCGGTCAACTTCGGCGGCTGCAAGATCAACGTGCTCGACTGCCCGGGCTTTTTCGACTTCGCGGGCGACGTGATGTGCGCCCTGCGCGCCGTCGAGGCCGGCATAATCTTCTGCACTGCGAAAGACGGCATCGCCGTCGGCGCTGAGCGCAGCTGGAAATACCTCAAAAATGCCAACATGCCCTGCATGTTCTACGTCTCCAAGACGAATGAAGATCACGGCGATTTTGCCGCCGTCCTCTCCGCCCTGCAGGAAAAGCACGGCAGCGCCGTCTGCGCCGTGACCGCGCCGATGAGCGACGGCACCGGTGTCATCGATCTGGTGCACAACGTGGCTTACCAGACCAATGGCAACAAGACCGCGAAGGTCGCCGTTCCCGCCGCCGACGCCGACATGGTCGAGTCGCTGCGCGAGACGCTCTTTGAGACGGCCGCCGGTGCGGACGAGGAACTCATGGAGAAATACTTCGAGGACATGATGCTCTCCGAGGAGGATACCGTCAAGGGCCTGCGTCAGGGTCTGAAGGACCGCACCGTGTTCCCCGTGCTCTGCGGCGCCGCTGACAGCGGCATCGGCACCGAGGCCGTGCTGCAGGCGATCGTGGATTACGTGCCCAACCCGGCCGAGGTCGGTGAGGTCGCCACGGCTGACGGCGGCAAGCTCGCCATCGACCCGAACGGCCCGGTGTGCGCGTTCGTGTTCAAGACCATTTCCGACCAGTTCGGCAAGTACTCCTTCATCAAGGTGCTCTCCGGCAAGGTCACGTCCGATCTGTCTCTGCGCGACGTGCGCATGAGCAGCACCGATAAGCTCGGCCGTATGTACACCATGTGCGGCAAGAAGAACACCGAGGTCAAGGAAGCCTGCTGCGGCGACATCGTGGCCATCGGCAAGATGGAGTGGAAGACCGGCGACACCGTCTGCGACCCGAAGCACGAGGTCGAGCTGCCCGCCATCGAGCTGGCAGAGCCCTGCTACTCCATGGCCATCAGCCCCAAGACCAAGGGCCAGGACGACAAGGTCGCTTCCGGCCTCGCCCGCCTGAACGAGGAGGACATCTCCTTCACGCTCGTCAACAACGCCGAGACCCACCAGATGGTCATCTCCGGCGCCGGCGACATTCAGGTCGACGTCCTGTGCGCCAAGCTCAAGAGCCGCTTCGGCGTCGAGACCGAGCTCAAGCCCGCCCGCGTCGCTTACCGTGAGAAGATCAAGGGCAAGGTCGAGGCCCACGGCCGCCACAAGAAACAGTCCGGCGGCAGCGGCCAGTTCGGCGACGTCTGGATCCGCTTTGAGCCTCAGGACGAGTCCGATGACATGATCTTTGAAGAAGAAGTCTTTGGCGGCAGCGTGCCGAAAAACTTCTTCCCGTCCGTCGAAAAGGGCCTGCGCAACGCCGTGCAGAAGGGCGTGCTCGCCGGCTACCCGCTCGTCGGCCTGAAGGCCGTGCTGTACGACGGCTCCTACCACCCGGTCGACTCCAACGATATGGCGTTCCAGACGGCTGCCCGCCTGGCCTATCAGGACGGCATTCCGAAGGCGAAGCCGACCATTCTTGAGCCGATCGGCCTGCTGAAAGTCACCATCCCGGACGCCAATCTGGGCGACATCATGTCCGACATCTCCTCCAAGCGCCGCGGCACCGTGCTCGGCATGACGGCGGAGGACGGCATGCAGACCGTCGAGGCGGAAGTCCCGATGGCCGAGATGGGCTCCTACACGATCGACCTGCGCTCCATGACGCAGGGCCGCGGCTCCTTCTCGTGCAAGTTCGTGCGCTATGAGGAAGCTCCCGGCAACGTCCAGCAGAAGGTCATCGAGGAAGCCAAGAAAGAACAGGAAGCGTAACTGTAACTGCAAAAGAAGCCCTTCATCGGGCTTCTTTTGTCTATCCGGAAGCGAGGGATCCCGATGAAAAACACGAACAAAAACATGATGTACACCTTCTGGTCAGGCGCTATTTTGCTGTGTCTGGCGCTGGTGGCCGTCGTGCTGGTGTTTACCAACGCCGTTGGCAATACCGGCTCGCCGAAGGCGGAAGCCACACCGGCCGTCACCGAAACGCCGACGCCGACGCCGCAGGCAAATCCGATCTCGCCCATCCAGTCGTCCGCCGCGCTCGCGCAGACGGAGGACAAGGGCAGCACCTATGTCGACCAGATCTATTTCCTGGGCGACAAGTCGCTGAAGGTGCTGCAGTCGGAGTCGATGCTCACCGGCAAGGACGCCGCCAAGCAGGTCTGGATACCGGACACCGGTTCTCTGCCCGCCTCCTCGCTCGACACGGCAAAGTACAAATCCCCCGTGACCGGCAACAATGTGCCCGCGGATGAGATCTGCGAGGTCAACAAGCCCGCCTATCTCGTCATCTGCCCGAGCGCGGACAACATTTCCATGACGAATGAGGATCAGATCAAATCCGTCTACACCACGCTCATCAACGCCGTCAAGGCCAAGAGCCCGGACACAAAGATCATCTGCTGCTCGCTGACGCCGATCGCGTCGAACTACCAATACGAGGACATCACGAACGAGCTCATCCAGAAGGTCAACGGCTGGATCGCCGCGGCCGCGGAGAGCAACAGCGTGAAGTATCTCGACATGGCCAGCGGCCTCGTCGGGGACGACGGATTCCTGCCGCAGTCCTATCAGGACGGCGACGGCATGCACCTGAACGCCGAGGGCATGAAGGCATGGATGACCTATCTGCGCACGCACGCTTACCCGTAACCTATGTATAGAAAAATCCCGGAGCAGCAGCTCCGGGATTTTTGTTGTCTTCAGCGAATGATTGCCTTGATGAACGGCTCCGCCGGGGGCGCGTCCGGGGTGATCGTGTAGCAGGCGGCGAGCTCTGCGACCGCCCTGCGGGCGGCTGCCTCATCGGCCGCGTGGATCGTCGCAAGCGACTCCCCTGCCGTGACCGGCTCGTCCACCTTCTTGCGCAGGACAATGCCGACGCTGTGGTCGATCACGCTGTCCTTCGTCGCACGGCCGCCGCCGAGGCGCATGGACACGAGGCCCACGTCCGTCGCTGCGATGTGGCGCACATAGCCGCTCGCCGGGGACGGCACCTCCATCTGCACCGGCGCCATGGGCAGGCGCGACGGGTCATAGATCGCGGCCGGATCGCCGTCCTGCGCCGCGACAAACTCGGCCAGCTTTTTGAGCGCCGAACCGTCCGTGATCGTCTGCTCCAGCATGGCGCGGGCCGCCGCATCGTCGGCCGCCATGCCCGCCTGCGTGAGGATGCAGCTGCCGAGCGTCAGGCACAGCTCGAGCAGCTCGCTCTTGTATTCCGCGCGCAGCGCCGCGATGGCCTCCTTGACCTCAAGCGCGTTGCCGACGGCGTGGCCGAGCGGCTCGTCCATGTCCGTGATGACGGCGACCGTCTTGCGGCCGGCCATTTTGCCGATCTCGACCATCTCGGTCGCGAGCTCGCGCGCATCGTCCAGCGTCTTCATAAATGAACCGCTGCCGCACTTGACGTCCAGCACGATGATATCCGCGCCGGCGGCCAGCTTCTTGGACATGATGCTGCTGACAATGAGCGGGATGCTCGCCACGGTGCCGGTCACGTCGCGCAGGGCATAGAGCTTCTTGTCCGCGGGGTCGAGGTTCGCCGTCTGACCGGCGATGACCATGCCGACGCGGTCCACATTCTCCAGAAACCGCTCCATGGGCAGGTTGATGTTGAAGCCCGGAATGCTCTCGAGCTTGTCAAGCGTGCCGCCCGTGTGGCCGAGGCCGCGGCCGGACATCTTCGCCATCTTCACGCCGAGGCTCGCCACCATCGGCACGAGCACGAGCGAGGTCTTGTCACCCACGCCGCCGGTCGAGTGTTTGTCCGCCTTGACGCCGGACACACCCGATAGATCCAGCGTCTCGCCGCTGTGCATCATGGCCATGGTCAGATCCAGCGTCTCGCGCCGGTCCATGCCGCGGAAATAGATGGCCATCGTCATGGCGGACATCTGATAATCCGGGATCTCACCGCGGCTGTAGCCGTCGATCATATAACGGATCTCCTCCGTCGTGAGGGCCTGCCCGTCGCGCTTTTTCACGATCAGATCGCTCATTCTCATCGCCGATATGCTCCTTTGTGTTTTTTCTTGCCATGAGTATACCACGCCGGCGCCGGAATTGCAATTCAGCGCGGAAAAATGAGGTATGGCCGGCCGTCGATCTCGCGCAGCACGGTCTCGGCGCCGCGCGGCAGATTTGGCGTGTCCGCCGGGATGGCAATGAGCATCCGCTTGCCGTCAAATGTGGTCAGCACGCCGTCCGGCGCAGAATACCAGAGCACGTCAAGCCCGTCGTCCGGCGCGGACTTTTGTGCCTGCGGCGGAGCGGGCGTCCGGGCCGGTGCGTCCGGAATGTCCCATGTCTCGTCGGCCGCAAACAGGATCGGATCCGGCAGGCGCGCGCGCTCGAGCCGCGTGAGCCGCTTGCGCAGCGTGAGCCATCCGCTCCCGTCCGGCAGCATCAGGCCGAGATACGCGCGCGCCTGCTCGCCGCACACGGCGAGCCGCAGGCGGTCGGCATCCGCCTTTGCCCGCGCGGAAAACACTGTGAAGAGCCCGGCCTGCGTCACGGTCAACGTGCCGATGGGCTTGTTTTGCTGCAGGATCGGATAATCAGGCATAAAAAATCACTCCCGCACCAGACTATGCGCGGGAGTGACGGATTTAGAACCAGAGTCAGCCGACGCTGTAGCCGCCGCGCACCATGACGGTGGTGTCGGCGGTCGCCTGAATGCCGGCGCCGTCGGCCTGCACGAGGTACAGGTGATTTTCCGTCAGCTTTGCCCCAACGGCGGCGCTCTCGCCGGTCGTGAGGTCAATGGCGGCGCTCTGCGTCACGGCGGCAGTGCCCGTGCGCATGAGGAGCTCCGTGCCGGCGCGGCCGGTGAGCGTCTGGCCGCTTTCGAGCGTCACGAGCACATACGACCCGCCCGCAGCGGCGACCTGGTCGGCAAACTGATCTTCCATCTCGCGGACTTCCCCGTCGAGCGTGGAGCGGTAGGCGTCCTCCATGCGCGGCTGCACCACATCCTGCAGGTAGCTGGATGTGACGAGCGGGTCTTCCTTTGTGCCGTAGTTTGCGACGGCATACACGGTCACGGCGGCGACCATGGCGAGCGCGACGATGAGGATGATGGTGGTCAGTGTCTTTTTCTTCATAACCGTCCCTCCGTTTGATGGCGTGGGTGTTTACTGCGGCAGTCCAAAGCTCACGGCGATCGCGTTGTCCACCTGATGCATCGCAGGCTCGTCCAGGCGGCCCATGCGCTCGCGCAGGCGCGACTTATCGAGCGTGCGCACCTGCTCGAGCAGAATCACACTGTCGCGCGTCAGGCCGCAGCTGCGCGCTGCGAGCGAGATGTGCGTGGGCAGGTTGGCCTTGCCGGTCTGCGACGTGATCGCGGCGGCGATCACCGTCGGGCTGTGGCGGTTGCCGGTGTCGTTTTGAATGATGAGCACGGGGCGCATACCGCCCTGCTCGCTGCCGACCACCGGACTGAGGTCGGCATAATAGATATCTCCGCGTCGAACTGGATGCATAGCTTTCATCTCCGATGGAATATTTGCCCCGGTCGATATGTAGGGGCACAGTTATTTTCGCCATCGGAGCGAAATTTATACTTCAGTCGATGTACACGCGCTGCACGCGCTGACTCATGGCACACAGCAGCTCATACGGGATGGTGCCGGCCTTGTCCGCCTGCTCGGCCACCGAGAGGTCACGGCCAAAGATCGTGGCCACGTCGCCGGGCTGCACCTCGGGGATGTCCGTGACGTCGACCATGCACATATCCATGCAGATGCGGCCGACCTGCGGCGCGCGCTGACCGTGCAGCAGCACGTCGCCCTTGCCGGAGAGGCTGCGCAGCAGCCCGTCGGCATAACCGACCGGCAGCACGGCCAGGCGCATATCCCGCGGGCAGGTGAACGTGCGGCCGTAGCTGATCGTGTCGCCCTTGTGGTGATGCGTCACATCGGACACGCGGCTGTAGAGCGACATGGCCGGGCGCAGGTCGAGCCCGGCGGTCTCTTTGGCCGGGAACACGCCGTAGAGCAGCAGGCCGGGGCGCACCATGTCGAGGTGCATCTCGGGATAGTTGATGACGGCGCCGCTGTTGGCGCAATGGCGGATGGCGAAATGGTGGCCGGTCGCCTGCTCCATGCGCTCGATCGCGTGCGTAAATCGCGAAAACTGCAGCTGCGTGTACGGGTCGCCGTTTTCGTCCGAGACGGCAAAGTGCGTGAACACGCCCGTGAAGTTCAGGTGCGGCAGCGAGAGCGCCTCGATCATCTCGTCGAGGTGGCTGTCGTCGTGTACGTCAAAGCCCGTGCGGCCCATGCCGGTCTCGAGCTTCATGTGCGCGTCCAGACGCAGGCCGGTGCCGGCGAGAAAGCGGTTGAGCTCGCGCGCATATTCGATGCTGCCGACCGCCTGCGTCACGCCGAGCGTGGCCAGATCGACCGCGATATTCGCCGACTGCGGGCCGAGCAGCAGGATGTTCATCGTCACGCCGGCGGCGCGCAGCTCCTCGGCCTCGTCATAGCAGTTGACGGCCACCCACTGGCAGCCCGCCCGCTGCAGCCGCTGCGCCACGCGCACCGCGCCGTGGCCGTAGGCATTGGCCTTGCAGACGCCGAGCATCTGGCAGCCGTCCGGCAGGCGGCTGCTGATCTCACGATAATTGTGTTCCAGATCATTGAGACTGATCTCTACCCAGGTTCGGATCTTGCGATTCATCGTTCATACTTCCTTGTTCCAGATTCCAGTTTTCCATGGTGCAGCGCAGACAGAGCGTGTCATCGACCGACAGCTCCGCGCACTGCGGTACCGTGCCGTCCAGATACAGACGCACGGCGGTATGATCGTCCGTGATGAGCTGCACGACCTGCAGCCCGTCCTCCGTCCACGTCAGGTCGACATAGCCGCTGCGGATGGCCTGCACCACATAGGGCAGCGCCGTCAGCGGCGTCAGGCCCGCGCCGTTGAGGTCGCCCGCCGGGAGGATAATGTCATCAAAGGCGAGCGTGCTCGCCCCGTCGCGCAGATGGGCCGTGACACCGGCCGCCTGCTCCGGCGCCGTGACCGTGAGGTCATAGCCGTCCGGCAGCTCCTGACAGGTGAGCGTGTAGTCCGTGACCGTGTCGCCGCGCTGGACGCGCACCTGCGCCGTCACGGTGACGAGCTTGCCCGTGAGCGTGTCACGAAAGGCTTCAAACGTCTGTTCTCCCGCGCCGTGTCCGCACGCGGACAACAGCAGCAGGCTTATCATCAGTGCAGCGATCGCTTTGCGCTGCATACTGCCTCCTATCGGATGATGGGTTTTGTGACCTCCGGCAGGGCCGCGATCACATCGGTCGGGTTCATCGCATATTCGCCCATGCGCCCGGCGCAGAGATCGCCCGCCCGGCCGTGCAGCCAGACGGCGGTCTGCACCGCGTCGCGCGCGGGCATCTGGCACAGCAGCGCACCGAGCATACCCGCCAATACATCGCCGCTGCCGCCCTTGGCCATACCGGGGTTGCCAACGTGCAGCACCGCCGCGTCCCCGTCGGGGAATGCGCAGACCGTCTCCGGCCCTTTGCGCACGACCGTGCAGCCGTGCCGGACGGCAAAATCGGACGCCGCCTCCGCCCTGCCGGTTTTATCCGGCCCGGCCAGACGGGCAAACTCCCCATCGTGCGGCGTGAGCACGATGGGCGCGCGGGCGCGCTCGAGCACCGCCGCGTCCTGCGCGACGGCAAAGAGCGCGTCGGCATCGAGCACGAGCGGTGTACCGGACTGCATAACGACCGCCTGCACCAGCGCCGTGAGCGTGTCATTCCGGCCGAGACCCGGCCCGAGCACGCACACATCGCTCTTTTCCAGCCGCTCGAGCAGCACCGGCAGGGCGTCGCGCGCGAGCTTCCCCTCCGCCGACGGCAGCGGAAACGGCATCGCCTCGTCGTTTTTCACGGCGGTGACGGCATAGATTGCCTCCGGCACGCCAACGGACACCAGCCCGGCGCCGCAGCGCAGGGCCGCCCGGGCGCACAGCGTCGGCGCGCCGGTATAGCCGATGCAGCCGCCGACGATGAGCACACGGCCGTAGTCATATTTGTTGGTATCGGACGCACGCCGCGGCAAATACGGCGCGCAGGGTGCAATGCGATGCATAGCTTGCCTCCCGGACGGAAAAGGGGTGATTTTTCTCCGATTATTATAACGTTTTCGGCGCGCCGCGTCAAATTTTCTTCCCCTTTTACATTGATTTGTGCTGCAAAGTGTGGTATAAATAGCTTTGTTATTGAGTTTATTGCTTGGATCGGGAAAATAGTACCAAGGTTCCGCGCCAGAGAGGGACGCCGCCGGCTGAGAGCGCCCTGCGAGAAACGTGCTTTGTTCGCCCGTGAGCTCCGGCCAATCCCCGGCGGGTCCGCCCGTTACCGCGCACAGAGTGCGGCGCGCACGCGCCGAATTCGGGTGGTACCGCGGAAGTTTCCTTTCGTCCCTGTATGCGGGACGGGAGGATCTTTTTTTGTCCGCGATCCGGCAAGGAACGCAACGAACCACGAAAATCTTGCAACGGAGGAGTTGTTTGCATGAAAGAAATGCTGCAGAAGCTGCGCGAGGCTTCCGTCGCCGCCATTTTGCAGGCGGACGACATCACCGCGCTGGAAAACCTGCGTGTGAAGTACCTCGGCAAAAAGGGTGAGCTGACCGCCATCCTCAAGCAGATGGGCCGCCTGTCGGCGGAGGAGCGCCCGGCCATGGGCCAGCTGGCAAACCAGGTGCGCGCCGAACTGGAGGAAGCGATCGACCAGCGCCGCGAGGCGCTCAACGCCCGCATGCTCGAGATGCGCCTCAAGGCCGAGACGCTCGACGTGACCATGCCCGGAAAAGCGCCGGAGCTCGGCCACCAGCACCCGATGTATATCGTGCTCGATGAGATCAAGGACATCTTCGTCGGCATGGGCTTTGAGATCCTCGAAGGCCCGGAGATTGAAGAGGCCGAATACAACTTCACCAAGCTCAACACCAGCGAGGGCCACCCCGCCCGCGAGTGGTCGGACACGTTCTATCTGACCGAGGACAGCAGCATCCTCCTGCGCACGCAGACCTCCCCGATGCAGGTGCGCGCCATGGAGAGCAAGCCGCTGCCGATCCGCATGGTCGCCCCCGGCCGCGTCTACCGCAAGGATGAGGTGGACGCCACGCACTCGCCCATGTTCCACCAGATCGAGGGCATGGTCATCGACAAGGGCGTCACGATGGCGGACCTGAAGGGCACGCTCAACACGCTCGTGAAAAAGCTCTACGGTGAGAACACCGTCACCCGCTTCCGTCCGCACCACTTCCCGTTCACAGAGCCGAGCTGCGAGATGGACGTGCAGTGCCACAAGTGCGGCGGCAAGGGCTGCCCCACCTGCAAGGGTGAGGGCTGGATCGAGATCCTCGGCGCCGGCATGATCCATCCGAAGGTGCTCGAGGGCTGCGGCATCGACACGGACGTCTACTCCGGCTGGGCCTTCGGCATGGGCCTGGAGCGTCTGGCGATGCGCCGGTTCAAGATCAGCGACCTGCGTCTGATCTTCGAAAACGACGTGCGCTTCCTGCAGCAGTTCTGAGAAAGGAGAGGCTACCATGATTTTAAGCAGAAAATGGCTCAATGAATTCGTAGACTGCTCGGCCTGGGCCGACCACGACTTTTCCGAGGCAATGACCCTCTCCGGCTCCAAAGTGGAGACGTTCACGGACCTGCACAAGAACATTCAGAATGTTGTCGCGGGCCGCATCGTGGAGATGGTGCGCCACACGAACTCCGACCATATGTGGGTCTGCCAGGTCGATGTCGGCGGCAGCGAACCGCTGCAGATCGTGACCGGCGCGCAGAACCAGAAGGTCGGCGACATGGTGCCCGTCGCGCTCGACGGCTCGCTCCTGCCCGACGGCAAGGAGATCCATGCCGGTATGCTGCGCGGTGAGCTCTCCAACGGCATGATGTGCTCGCTCAAGGAGCTCGGCCTGACGCTGCATGACTACCCCTATGCCATCGAGGATGGTCTGTGGATCATGCAGGAGGACGGCGTGAAGCCCGGCGACGACATTGCCGCCGTCATCGGCATGGACGACCACGTGGTCGAGTTTGAGATCACGCCGAACCGCCCGGACTGCCTGTCCGTGATCGGTCTGGCGCGCGAGGCCGCCGTGACGTTTGACAAGCCCCTCCGCCTGCACACGCCCGACGTCCCCGGCAGCGGCGAGGACATCCACGACCACGTCAGCATCCACATCGACGATCCGGCGCTCTGCCCGCGCTACACCGCGCGCATGGTGCGCAACGTCAAGATCGCGCCGTCCCCGGCGTGGATGCGCGAGCGTCTGCGCAACAGCGGCGTGCGCCCGATCAACAACATCGTTGACATTACCAACTACGTCATGCTCGAATACGGCCAGCCCATGCACGCGTTCGACTTCTCGTGCATCGGCGGCAAGCAGATCATCGTGCGCACCGCACGCGAGGGTGAAACCATCCAGACGCTCGACGGCAACGCGCGTAAGCTCACGCCGAACATGCTGTGCATCTGCGACGAGGAAAAGCCCGTCGCGGTGGCCGGCGTCATGGGCGGCGCCAACTCCGAGATCGTTGGCGACACGGCCATGGTCGTCTTTGAGGGCGCGAACTTCAACGGTACGAGCATCCGGCGCACGGCCGCCGCGCTCGGTATGCGCACGGAGGCCTCCGGCCGCTTCGAGAAGGGCCTCGACCCGATGAACACCGTCGCGGCCGTTGACCGCGCGTGCGAACTCGTGGAGCTGCTCGGCTGCGGCGAGGTGATGCGCGGCACCATCGACGTGCTGCCCGAGCCCATCGTGCCCAAGACCGTGAAGCTCGAGCCGGACAAGGTCAACGGCCTGCTCGGCACGGACGTGTCCGAGGCGGAGATGCGCCGCATCCTGCTCGCGCTCGGCTTCGAGCTCGACGGCGACACGATCATCGTCCCCTCCTGGCGCGGCGACGTGGAGCACTACTCCGACATCGCCGAAGAGATCGCCCGCTTCTACGGCTACAACAACATCCCCTGCACGCTCATGCGCGGCCAGACCACCAGCGGCGGCTACACCGACGCGCAGAAGGCGGAGCGCAGCATCGGCACCATGGCCCGCGCGCTCGGCTACAGCGAGATCATCACCTACTCGTTCATCAGCCCGTCGTACTACGACAAGATCCGCCTGCCGGCGGACTCCCCGCTGCGCGACTCCATGAAGATCCTCAACCCCCTCGGCGAGGACACCTCCATCATGCGCACGACCATCCTGCCGTCCATGCTCGAGATCCTCACGCGCAACTATAACTACCGCAACAAGGCCGTGCGTCTCTACGAGATCGGCAAGGTCTACTTCGCCCGCCCGGACGGCATGGCCGACGAGCCGAAGCTGCTGTGCCTCGGCGGCTACGGCGGCGGCATGGACTTCTTCCAGCTCAAGGGCGCGGTCGAGCGCATCCTCGCCGGTCTGCGCATCACGGACGTGACGTTTGAGGCTGAGCACGACAATCCGTCCTATCACCCCGGTCGCTGCGCGAAGGTCTACGCCGGCGGCAAGCTGCTGGGCGTACTCGGCCAGATCCATCCGCTCGCCGCGGCGAACTACGGCGTGGACGCGGAGCTCTACACGGCGGAGCTGTGGCTCGGCGAACTGCTCGCCGCCCGCGGCGCGACCCCGGTCTACACGCCCCTGCCGCGCTTCCCGGCCGTGACGCGCGACATCGCCATCGTCTGCGCCGCCGATATCCCGGTCGCCAAGCTCTCGGCGTGCATCCTCGCCGCCGGTGGGCAGTACCTCAAGGGCTGCGAGCTGTTCGACGTGTACACCGGCGCGCCGATCCCGGTCGGCTACAAGAGCGTTGCCTTCTCGCTGACGCTGCGCGCCGACGACCAGACGCTCACCGACGACCACGCCGAGGAGACCATGCAGAGCGTTCTCAAGGCGCTCAAGGAGACTTTCAACGCGACCATCCGCTGAGCGGCGTCGAGATTTGGAATATTTTAAGAAATATTTCAGAACTTTTTTTGAAAACAGTTGGGAAATTGACTTTACAGTCTTGTGTTTTTTGGTATAATGAACACAAGAACTTGTGTAAGGGAGGGCTTCGCATGGAAGACGCAACCAGACGGTTTAATGCGATCGACAACAAAACAGAAATGAAGGAGATCCTCACTTCCGTGTATCATTCCCTTGTTGTCAAAGGGTACAACCCCATCAACCAGCTCGTCGGCTACATCCTCTCAGAGGATCCGACGTATATCACCAACTACAACAACGCCCGCAGTCTCATCTGCCGCCTTGACCGCGATGAGCTGCTGCAGGAGCTGCTGACCAGCTATCTGGACAAATAAGCAGCGCACGAAACGGAAAAAGCCTCTGCCGGCCGGCAGAGGCTTTTTCTATACACAGATAACGCATCCGCACGCACCAGACGCGCAACCGCAGCTCTTTCGATTGCGATGAGGCTGGTGTCCGTCTCATAGCGCGCGTCATGATGAGATCGAGCGCCGACTGCGCGCCGGTGGGCACCAGCTCCGTTCCGGTGATGACCGCGACGGTTTTCCCGTCCTGCACACAGGATTCCACCTGCATAGCGAATTCTCTCCTTGCATTGTGGGATAAAAAAACGCCCTTGTCATGGACAAGGGCGTTTCTGTTGGCAGCGGAAGAAGGATTCGAACCCTCACAAACGGAGTCAGAGTCCGGTGTGCTACCATTACACAATTCCGCTACGAACAAATGATATTATACAGATATTTTTGGATTTGTCAACCCTCTTGTCGCATATTTTTCACAAGAGGAAAAATACTTTTTCCGGCCCTGCCCGCGTGCGCGGGCAGGGCCGGAAAAACGCGCTCAGCGGTCGAGGATCTTCCCGTCGATCGAGATCGTGACGACCTGCCATGGCAGGAACTTTCCGCTCGCGCGCAGCGCCTCCCGCGCCGCGTGCTCGAGTCCGCCGCAGCACGGCACCTCCATGCGCACGATGGTCACGCTCTGAATGTCGTTGCCCCGGATGATCTCCGTGAGCTTGTCGGTGTAATCCACCGCATCGAGCTTCGGGCAGCCGATGAGCGTGATCTTCCCTTTCATGAACTCACTGTGCATGTTCGCGTAGGCATACGCCGTGCAGTCGGCCGCAATGAGCAGCTTCGCGCCCTGAAAATACGGCGCGTTGACCGGCACGAGCTTGATCTGGCACGGCCACTGGCCGAGCTGCGACGGCTGTGCCGCCGGCGTCGCTGCCGCGGCCGGCTCTTCACGCTGGAAGCGGTGCATCTGGTGGCCGGGGCAGCCGCCGGCGTGCGCGGCATGTGCGGCCTGCACCTGCTTTTTGCGCTTGTTGGCCTGCACGGCCGCCTCGTCATACGCCGCCGCTTCGCGCTCGACAAAATGGATGGCATCCATCGGGCAGGCGGGCAGGCAGTCGCCGAAACCATCGCAGTAATCGTCGCGCAGGAGCTTGGCCTTGCCGTTCACGATGCCGATAGCCCCCTCGTGGCAGGCCGTCGCGCACGCGCCGCAGCCGTTGCACTTTTCTTCGTCAATGTGGATGATCTTACGGATCATAATATCCCTTCCCTTTCCAAAAATCGTCCGGGCCCCCGCCCGGCGGTCTTGACTTTCTGTGCATAAGATAGCATAATAAGACCCACAAATCCGTTGTCAGAACAACAAATGGAGCAAAAAAATGAACATCATGCTATCCAACACGCGCCTCTTTCGCGGCATTGGCAGCGATGAACTGCCGCTGCTGCTGCAATGTCTCGGCGCGGCACAAAAGCATTACGACCGGGGCGAGACCATTCTCGCCGAGGGCGCGCCGACCGAGCAGCTCGGCATGGTGCTCACCGGCATGGCCATGATCGGCTACGACGACGTCTGGGGCAGCCACAGTCTGCTCGGCCACGTCGGCCCGGGCGAAGTGTTTGCCGAGCCCTATGCCTGCATCCCGGGCGAGCCGCTGCTCATCAGCGTGACCGCTTCGGAGGACACCGAGGTGCTGTTTTTGAACATCGGCAAGGTGCTCACGACGTGCACGAACGCCTGCCCGTTTCACGCCAAGCTCATTCAAAACCTGCTGACCGTGTGCGCGGCCAAGAACCTGCAGCTCTCGCAGCGCATCCTGCACACAACGCCGAAGGGCATCCGCGCCCGGCTCATGTCGTACTTTTCCGAGTGCGTCAAGCGCGCCGGACAGTACAGCTTTGACATTCCCTACAACCGCCAGCAGCTGGCCGACTATCTGGGCGTGGACCGCAGCGCCATGTGCAGCGAGCTGTCGCGGATGCAGCGCGAGGGGCTGCTGACCTACCACAAGAACCATTTTTCCGTGCACGAAGCACTGGAGTAAATCGACGAAAGGCGGACACAACATGACGAGAGAAGAATACGCAAAGCGGATGAAAAAGCACCCCGACTGGGCCCCCGGCCGGGACGCGATCGAGGCGGCCTTTGCCAGGCGCTACCCCAAAACGGAGCCGGTGTGCTTCGAGAGCGAGCTGCACGACCGCGCGGCCTTCGGCGGCGACGAGTATCTCGACGGCTTCGCCGTCTACGACACGGGCAAGGGCTATCAGCACATCGTCACCTACGGCATGAGCGAGCTGTACCCGAGCATGGCGGCCTTCGGCGCCGAGTACAGCAAATGGGGCTATGAAATGACCATGAAGGTGCGCGAGAGCTATGCCGAGACCGGCACGTGGGCGCTCGACCTGCTGGCCCAGCTGGCGCGCTACACGTATCAGACCGGCAATTTCTTCGAGCCGGGCGCGTACATCCCCGGCGACGGCAGCTCCCTGCACCCGGAGCTGAACTCGGCCATCACGGGGCTGGCCATCGTCAGCGACACGACCGTCGCCCCGATCGAGACGGTGCACGGAAAAGTTGCGTTTTTGCAGCTCGTCGGTCTCACGCAGCCGGAGCTGGACGCGCTCGCGCGCGACCCGGATGCGCTGGACGGCATTCTCGAGCGAATGCGCGCGGACGATCCCGAGCTGGTGCTCGACATGCGCAGAACGAAGTCCTACGTATAAAAACAGCCGCACCGTGGCCTCACGGTGCGGCTGTTTGGTTATCTTGCTTTGGATCAGTTGCCTTTCTTCGCGATCAGCTCCTCGCAGGCTTCGCCGAGGATGCGGATGCCCTTTTCGATGACCTCGTCGCTGCTGTTGGAGTAATTGATGCGGAACGTGCTGACGTTGCGCTCCTTTTCATAGAACGGGTCGCCCGGGCAGATGGCAACGCCCCTGGCAAGCGCGACGCGGTAAAGGTCGACCGCGGACATGCCGTTCGGCAGCTTGGCCCACAGGAACATGCCGCCCTCCGTCGGCGTGAACTCCACGCCCTCCGGGAGATACTTGCGCATGCAGTCCATCATCAGCTCCGCTTTGTGCTTGTAGAGCACCTTCGTCTTCTCGATGTGCGCGTCAATGTCGTTGTCAGCGAGGTACTGCGCCAGAACGAGCTGCGAGAAGATGTTGGTGTGCAGGTCGGCAGTCGCCTTGTAGCTCAGGAGCTTTTCGCGCAGCGCCTTGTTGCGCACGCACACCCAGCCGATGCGCATACCGGGGGCAACGATCTTGGAAAACGTGCCGAGCATGCAGCACTGCTCGCCCAGCTCCTTGCCGAAGCTGTCGGTCGCAGTGCCGAAAAAGCGCAGCTCACGGTACGGGTTGTCCTCCAGCACGACGATGTCCGTGCCCTTGAAGATCTCCACAACGCGGTCATGCACTTCCTTGCTGTAGCTCAGGCCGGTGGGGTTCTGGAAGTTCGGGATGACGTAGGCAAATTTCACGTCCGGGTTGGCCTGCACGGTCGCCGCCAGCTCGTCGCAGTCGATGCCGTCGGGGTTGATGGTCACGGGCAGGACCTCGGGATCGAAGAAGTGGAACGACTGCAGCGCGACGAGATAGGTCGGGTTCTCGACGATGATCTTGTCGCCAGGGTCGAGCATGCACGCGCCGATCATCGTCAGCACCTGCTGCGAGCCGTTGGTGATGATAATGTCGTCGGCCGTCACACCGTAGACGCCCATCGTCTCATAGCGCTTGGCGACCCACTCGCGCAGCGGCAGATAGCCCTGCGTGCTGCTGTACTGCAGCGCCATGACGCCGTTTTTCTCCAGCACTTTGTGCGTAGCCTTGTCCATCGCCTCGACCGGGAACGAGACCGGGTTCGGCAGACCGCCCGCGAAAGAGATCAGGTCAGGCGACGCCGCTGCCGCAAGAATGCTTGCCGTAAACTCGCCCTGAAAGTCGGGACGCAGGATTTTGGTGGAAAGTCTGGGATTCATAATGATTTCTCCTTTCATGGGCACTTGTAGTGGTCTGTGTATTCGACAGGCAAGCCCTCATAGTGTGTCGATTATAGCGCACACGATCGCCGGATTACAAGGCGTACCGGAAAAATCTGCGTTCTAACGGAAAGGCACACACATACAAAGTGCGGTTCTGTATAGAACGCTCATTCGCGCTTACCGTTATGCGTCAAATATGCGTCATTTCTGCATTTTGCAACCATATGACGCTAGAATTTCGCCAATACTTCGTCACGGAGGGACGACAAAATGAAAGACAACCTGAGCCGATACACGCTGCGCATCGACCAGACGCTATTGGATAAGCTCGGCTACATCGCGGAATACGAGGGCCGGACAAAAAACCGCGAACTCGAGCAGATGATCAAAATTCAGTTCTGTTTCGGCTGTACGAATTCCCGCCGCAGAATCGCTCCGCAGCGGGGATTTGTTATAAGCTGAAATAGCCGAAAGCCCCTGATCTCAAGCGGTTTTCAGGCATGGAAAAAGTCCACCGTGATCCAAAATCACGGTGGACTCATGGCGGAGAGTAAGGGATTCGAACCCCTGTGGCGTTGCCGCCTAACGGTTTTCAAGACCGCCCCGTTATGACCGCTTCGGTAACTCTCCAGATATGCAGATAGAGAAACAAGACGCCGATGACCGGCGTCTTGTTTTTGGCGGAGAAGGAGGGATTTGAAGCCTTTAAAAACGTCGATATATCAGCATATAGCCGTCGCGGTGTGTAGATGCTGTGTTCAGCATATAAGGAGAGTTTACCGCCCTCCCTTCCGCGAGGCTGGCTTTATTATAAGTTCATCCTCCGCTTTTGTCAACCGCCATCACCTCGGCAACCCGAGCGCCCCGGCCGCCCTGCTTGTGCCCGTCGGAAGGCTGTTTGTCACCGTCCCGCTCTCCAGCCTTGCCCGTACACTGCTGCCCACCGCAGTAGAGTACGGGTTTTTATACGGCTTCCAGCTCTTGTTCTGAATTTGCCACAGCGCCGCGCGCTGCTCCTGCGTCAAGCCGCTCACGGAGTCGATCGCCGCTTTTGCCATGCCTGCGTTCAGAGATGTCTTGCCGTACTTTTCTTTGATTCCCTCCGTTGCTTCATACACTTCAACGTATTTCTCCGCCGGCACGTTCCACTGGCGCACCGCCGAGAATTTCACGGCGATGGAATCCGGCATGATCGCCTGCACGGCCGCCGCTGCCGTCGCATCGGAAACGCCGCTGTTAACGATTGCTTTGTATTTCTGCATAGCGGTCACGCTGTCCGCGCCTTTCTCCGGGGTCAGTGCTCCAATCGTGCGCGCGAGTGTTTCCGCCTCGCTCGTGCTGACGCCCGCTCCGGTGATTTTCTCATACGTTTCGGCCTTTGCCTGCACTCCGGAGTAAAACACCAGATTGCTTTTCACGGCCGTCTTCTGGGCGTCAGAAAGGTTCATGCGATCCACCTCCGCTGCAAACTCGACCGCCTTTACGGACGCTTTCTCGTTGTCCCGGTTGATCCGGTCGTAAACGTCGTAGCAATCCATGATGCTGTCCCACGACATTTTTTCCGATCGCAGCGCGCTGAACTTCACGTCCTTTCCGTCGCCGATCATGGCCGAATAGATCTGCTGTTTGTATCTGTCCGGCAGATCCGCGTTGCGGATCGCGTCGCGCTTTGCTTTTGCCGCCGCCTCCGGGTCGTCGTCATCCACACTGCGCACGGCCTGCATGGTTTCGTACACGGTCTTTTTATCCGCCCCGCTGGCGACGATGTCCCGATACGCCTGCGTCTGCTTTACGGTCAGGCTTCTGTCGCCGGATGCATAGAACTCGTTCGCGTCCTGCGTCGCATTCGGCCCAAACAGCACCATCTGCGCGCCTTTCAGCAGGCCCTTCGGCCCGCTCGTGTCCACAGGATACTTCAGCCGCTCGGAGTCTCCATACCCGGAATATGCACCGCCGCGCACAAGCGTCTCGACGCCCTTTCCGGTCTTATAGATCTGGTTGCCCATCGGCAGCCATGTCTTCAGCTCCTTCGGTGCGTCCTCCGCCAGCTTCTGCGCCGCGTCTTTGCGCGTGTCCGCATCTTTCCCGAACACAGCGGTTTTTGCATCGGAAAGCGTATTTACCGGAACTGTCGGCAGCGGCATGTTGCTGTCGCTTGCTCCCGCCATGGAAAGCGCATTTGAGATAAACGGAAGGTCGCCTGATGCTGTATACCGCAGTTGGTCCCACGCCGCTTCCGTGTCAAATTTCTGCTCCGGCTTTTCCGTTCCGAGTTCCCGTTCTCCGGTCGCCGCTTCCAGCGCGTTGTCCAGCGCCGTCAGCAAGTACTTGTTCGTGCTCAGTCCCTCGCCTGCGCCGATAGCGCCGGTCACATATCCGATCACGTCGAACGGCGCCGGCGTTCCACCGTAGAGCCATTCCGTCAGTCGGTTGAAGATGAATGCCTCCAGCAGGTACTTTGCCACGAATCCGCAGAGCTTTTTCACGGCTGCAGTCTTCCCCTGCGTCTTTGCCATCGTCTGAAATTCCATCGGCAAGTCGTGCGAGATATGACTCCATGCGTTGGCAACCTCGAGCTGGAACGTCGTCAGCGCCTTCGAGAAAACGTTTTTGTCCTCAAACGCCATCGGCTTCGCGCCCTGGATGCGGTTGCCCACCATCCTGCTGGCATATTCATCCGCCGCCCTCATTGCTTTCTCATGCGTTGCGCCCTTTTTCACTTCCTGCAGGTATTTTGCACGCACGATCACGCGGCTGGCCACGTCGTCCACCGCTTCGAACGGGATAGCGGCAACGTCCATCACCTTCCCCAGCCCCTTAGTTTCCGTCAGCTGGTCAATTCCCCGCTTACCGGTCAGGAAGTCACTTGCGCCTTCCCATCCGTCCGCCTTCGTCTCCCCGGTCACGATGTCCCGGACAGCTTCTGCGACATTCCCCGCTCCGACTTCTGCCGCCAGCATCGGGATCTGTGCCGTCTGGTTCAGTGCGGACGACAGATTGCCCACGATGGTGCTCTGTCCGAAAATGGCCGAGAGCTTGTTGCCGAGGTTCAGGAAGTTGCGCCCGAACTTGTCTTCAAACACGCGATCCACCTTCGTCTGCTTCCCCGCCAGCTTGTTCGTGTAGTCATCCAATACGGACACGAACTGCCCGTACTTCGTCATTCCGTTGATGTTTTCAAACAAGCTGTCGATGTATTTGTCCAGTGCCGCGTCTGCCTGCTCCTCCGTCAGGCGCGTGCCCTCCGCGATCCGGTCCGCCGATTCCAGGAATCCGATCTTCTGCTCCAGCGATGCATTGTGCATCTCTCTCGCCTGCGCAATCCGGTCGCTGATCCCATCCCGCGCATACTTCCCGCGAAAGTATTTGGACATTTCGCGCAGCTTCATGATGTCGTCCGTGTGATATAGGACATTCGCCATGTAGTTGACGTAGGATTCATAACCGCCTACTGCGTCATATTCTACGTTATCGTTGCTCGTTTTCGTGCGTTCGAGGAAGTACGGGTTCCACTGCTTTCCTGGCCGGAAGCTATCCGTCCTGCCAGCGATGGCCGTCGGCAGCTCCGACACCTGCGCGTCGATCCCAATCAGTTTCAGGAACTTTGCCGTTCCCTCCTGCGCCTTCTCTGGCTGCATGTGCGGGGCGTACCCTTTCACATAGCCGATCGGATCATACCCATGGCTCACAAGGAATTCGTTGATCAGGTCGTAGAATTCGTTATATGCTTTTTTGTATCCCGCCGCCGCTTCTTCGATTTTCTTTGCGTCCACGTCCGCGTCCTGCAGCCTTGCCTGCGTGTCCAGCCACGCCTTGTACCGCTCCACGAGCTCCATTTGCTCCCGTGGAATGTTCATTTCCGCAGCGGTCTTCTTCACGTCCGTACTCGTTGCCGCATCCGCCACGCGCTTTCGCATATCCGGATCCAGCTTGCTCACCTGGTCCGCCACCGCGGTCCCTTCGATCACTCGCTGCACCAGCGCGCTCTCCGATTCGCTCAGGTCGAACCCGCGCACGCGGTCAAACATCCGGTTAATAAAGCGGATCTTTTCTGCGGAATTTTCGAGGATCGGGTCGAAGAGCTCTTCGTTGATTTTCTTTCCCAGTTCCTTCCCGAATGTTTTCTCCACGTTCCGCTGCATCGTGTTCACCTGCAAACTCAGCGCGCCCGGTAGTTTCCGGTCATCTGGTGTCCCGAATAGCTCCTCCAGCTTTGCCTGCCACTGCCGCTGCGCGGCGTATTTGCGGCTCCGGATCAGTTTGCCCGCGTAGTCGTTTTTTGCCATGTAGTAGTACGCGAGCTGCGTCACCTTTTCCTTTGACATGGTCGTCGGTATCTGCTCCGCCGTGTACGTTCCGCCCACGATGTTCCCGGCGCTGTCGAATGATGCCCCTTTTGCGATTCCCTGCGCAAATTCTTTCTCTGCCGGTGCCGGGTTCAGCTCCCGGATTTTCTTCTCGATGTCCCGGCTCGCCTTTTTGGCGTATTTCGCCTCTGTTACAAGGTCGTCCACGTTCGTGATCGGCGCAAACGGGTGGCTGATCTTCACGCCCATCCTTTCCGCGTGCGTGCCCGGCTCCACAGGGGTGTCTCGCAGTTCCTGCCGCTCCGCCTCGTTCTCCTGCGCCTCGCGCATCACGCGCGCGTTTTCTTCCACCGCCGAGCTGCTCGTGTTTTCTCCGGTCAGCAGTCCGTGCTCGCGTGCGTAGCCTTCGGCCGCAGTTCGTGCGCTTTCTTTCGCCTGCGTGCTCTTGACATCTCTTTTCGATTCTGATACCATATTACTTGCAGAGGCTTCACTCTCTATCCCGCGTTTCCAACGATCGTTGTTGCGCGGTTGAGAGTTTGAAGCCTCTGTTTTTACATTTGTCAAATAGTACAGGTTGTTTCCCTGGTCTCCCACATTCACACGCATTCTTGCGACGCCTGGCAGCTCTCCGAACATGGCTTTCGTTTCAAAAATGTCTGTCCTCTTCAAGTGGCGCGCCGTGTGCTTTGACGGCTCGCTTGCCATCCACTTCGCATTTTCCACAATTTCGTCCAGCTGCTCCAGCATTGCCAATGTATCAGCGCTTACCGGCTGCCTCGAAATAATCTCGCCAATTCCCTTCGAGCCAATGCCGATTTCGTAATACAGTCCGTTCGCCAATGTGTTCGCATTCTTGAAGGTCTTACCCATGAACAAGTCTTTAATAATCCGCTTATATTTTTTTCTCGCCGTAGCGCTTTCGACAGAATCAACATACGCGGATATCTCGTCGATTTTCTCCTGTGGTATCTCAACCACTTTGTACACCGCATTATCTGCTCGCACCGGAAGCCCCTGCGAGCCTGCGATTTCTGATCTCTCTGGCAAAAGTGGCATAGCCTTCGAAGTTCGTTCATTTTTGCTTTTGACCTGCGTATCGGCAGACGGCAGCCCCCGCACATCTGCAAAATTGCCGCTTTCCTGCGCGTTTGCCGTGCTCGCAACCGGTTCATTCACAATTTTCGCCTGATTTTGTGAATGAACTTGCTGAATTTGCGCATTCTGCTGCAAAATCTGCGCATTTTGTGATTCTGCCGCTCGCTTGATGGTCTCGCGCTGCTGCGCCTTGGTTCCGGCCAACGTCTCGCCGGTTACAGTTTCAAACGCTGTCCGGAGCTCGGCATTTGCAAGGATCCTCTCCGCCTTGCTGTTCGTCACCTCGCCGCCCAGCAGTTCCCGCACCTGCGACTCCGCACTCACCTGCCCCATTGGCAGCTCGCGTGCTTCTTCTGTCTGCGTCTCCACGCTTGTCTGCTCCGCTGGCAGTTCGCGTACTTCCGTCACCTGCGCCGCCGTCGCTGAATTGTTGGCTTCCTGCGTGTTTTCCTCAACGGTTTGCGCCTTCGGCAGTTCCCGCACGTCGGCCTGTACGTTCCCCGCCGCTCCGCGCGCAAGCCCTGCGGTTTTTCCGACAATCGTCTGTCCTCCGCCGAGGATGCCACCGACGGTCATACCGAGTCCGAATTCCTTCGCGCCCGTCACTGGGTTGAGCACGGCATCCTCGTCCTTCGTCGAAAACACCTTGTTCCCCTTGTTGTAGGTCAGGTTCTGCAGCGCGCGCTCCAGCACGCCCTGCACGACTTCTTCCTGACCTTCTTCCGCGGCCGACTTGATCCACGATTTCAGCGCGCTCTCACTCACCTGCAGCTCACCCGGCAGCTTCTGAATACCGCCGCCCACTTCGACCGCCGCGTTCACAAGCCCGTTGGCCATGGCAAACGCATTTGCTTCCCAGTCCGATGCTCCGTCCGCTTTTGCGTCCTGGTAGTTCTGCCCGGCCACCTGTGAAAACGCCAACCAGAAGTTCGGATCCTTCGCCATTGCCTGCGCCATCTGCTGCGCAGTGACTGCCGAAGTTTTCGCGTTTCCGACGATGCCCGGCAGTGTCGCGGCAGCCCTTGCTCCGCCTGTTGCAAGCTGCGCTTCCGCACTCCCGCCCATTGTCATCATCGCCATGATTGCCTGCGGCAGTGCTGCTACAGTCGACGTGCCGATCTCGTCTGCGATCTTCTGCCCCTTCGTGCCGTTCTGCATGTTCTTGCCGTAGTATTCCTGCGCGGCGTCCGCGATCTGCTGCTGCGCCTCTGCCAAGTTGGAAAGGGGGTTGTTCTCCCAGCCCAATTCTTTCAGCGCGTTGCCCGGCAGCCATCCGAGCGTCTGTGCAAAGCCGTTCGCCGCCTGCGTCACGCCCTTCCACAGCATGCCTTGCCCCATTTTCTCCTCATCGGGTCGCTCCGCGACTTTCTCATTTGCGGCCCATCTCTGGATGTCCGATGCGTCCCACTTCCCCGCGGCCTGCTTCGCAAGATCCGCTGCGCCTTGCTCGAGATTATCCGCAGTGTCGATTGTCTTGTCAAAGACCGTCCTCGGCAGGTTGCCAATAGCGTTTAAGTATTCCTTCGCGTCCTTCGTGCCGAGCTTCAGGTACTCGCCGAATGAAAGCCCCTTTGGCAGCTCCGGGTTCTGCGTCTTCTTCTGTTTCTTTTTCTCGTCGAAATGCATCGTCGCGTAATGGTGCACCGGCTCCGCCGCCTTCGCGTTGAACGTCTGCATAAACTCGCCGGTTGAAAGTTCCCCCCCCGACGCAAGGGGCCCGCCCGCCCCCTGCGTCTGCGTTTTCTGTGTTCCTTTCTTCAGCCCATACTTCCGCATGAACTCGCCCGTCGACATTGCCATGGTGTGCCCCCTTAATCTCTGTACTGGTACTTCAGCCGGATTGCGCTGTCCCTGGAGATCAGGCCGTCTTTTTTCGCCTGGTCGATCTGCGCCCGGAGCTGCTTGTTCGTCCATCCCGACTGCTTCGCCTCAGCCAGCTTCGCCACAAAATCGCCAGATGTCCAGTCCTGCGTCTCCTCGGTTTCTTCCTGCGTCTCCGCCGGTGTATAGCTGTAATCGCTGTAGCTATAACCCCCGCCGCCGCCCGTGCTTCTTGTTCTGGTGCTCGCCGCCTTCAGCGCGTCATACTCTGCCTTCATTGCCGCGATCTGCGCGTCCGTATACAGGCGGTTGCCGTTACTGTCCGTCACCTTTTCATATCCAGAGAAGTCTCCGTACTTGGCCAAGTTGTCCGCCGCCGCCAGTGCGTAGCTGATCTCCTGCTGTTTCCTTTCCAGCTCCTGCTCCTGCTCGTAGTTTCGCTGGCTCTGCAGCCCGCTCATGATGCTGCTGTAGTTGGTCAGGTAGTTGCTGCGCGCCGTCTGGTCAGCCTGCGATTTTGCGATCTGCCGCTGCAGCTCCGCTGCATTTCCGGCAACATCCAGTGCCGTCATCGCGCTTGCGCGGCCGCCCTCGTTTTCTCGCAGCGCCTGCTCATACGACAGCCTGTTTTTCAGCAGTGAGCTCTCCGTGGCGCCGCCCGTGTACCCGGCCCCGGCCAGTTGCTCCGGAAGTGCCTTCTGCTCCTTCATCATGTCGATGTAAAGCTGCCGGTCTGTGCTGTCGTATTTCTTCTTCGCTTCCTCTTTCTGCTGCTGGAGCTTCAGCATCGCAAGCTCCGTCTGCTTGGCGCTCTCCGTCTCGTTCGCCGCAAGCTGCTGCTTCAGTTGCTCCTGCAGCATGTTCAGCGTGCTCTCGAGGTAGCCGGTCTCCTGAGCCTTTTCCGCCGCCGTCCGGTATCCACGCTCCAGCTCCGCCCGCTGTGCGTCATCGTAGTCTTTCGCGTATTTCTGGTAGGTGTATTCCGGCTGATATTGTGTTATACCCTCACCAGCGATCTTCTTGTTCCGCTGCTGCTCGTAGTAGGCCGCAGCGGCGTAGTCGCCGTTTTTTGCCGCCTTCTCCACCATGCTGGCGTAGTCCGTCCCCACGTTGTAGCTCGGCGTGTATCCGCTCTCGAGCCGGTTCATTTCATCCTGTGTGTACTGCTTTGCATACTGCGCGTATAGGCTCGACGGGCTGTAATCCATGCCCTCCCCGGCGATCTTCTTGTTCCGCTGGCTCTCGTAGTACGATGCCGCACCCATGTCGCCATCCGCAGCAGCTCGCTGCATATATTTCGCATAGTCCGTGTCCTTGTTGTAGCTCGGCGCGACGATGCCGGTCTTTTTCTGCCCGTTTTCGTCGATATAGCTGGTGGTCTGCCCTGCGTCCATAATAGCCTCCTTAGTGTTTTCCCCGCCGGGTTCTCCGGCGGGGATGCTGTTATTTATGTTCGTCCGTTTTGTCCTTCAGCTTTGCCAGGCAGTCCGTCAGGAACTTCGGCACCGGAGCGCCCAGCCTCGCCGCATTTTCTGTGATACTGCCCAGTTCCGTCACGATGTACCAAATCGCCACCAAAGGCAAGAAAGCCGTCTTATATGTAAACGGCAGCTCAAATCCCAATCCGCCATAATTGATAATCGCCGACAGCGCCACATCCAGCAGCAGTGCCACCAGCATGGCCACGATGCTGCCGAGCTTGTGCCACAGGCCGGCACGCGCTACGGCGCTATCCCACGTTCCGGTCGACAGCGCCGCCCACGAGCCGGTCGCATAGTCCAGGATCATCGTAATCAGCCAGACGATCACGAGCCAGCCTGTCCACCCCCAGAACGCCGTCATGCCGGCCAGCACAGCCGAGATGGCTGCCTTCAGTTCCATTGCTTTACTAGGTGCATTCATATGTATTTCTCCTTTACTTTTCATCGACCATGCGCTGGCACACGATCATCGTGCGCAGCATATCCATCGTCACGTTCAGATTGCCGTCGGCGTCTCCTTTGAGCGCGCCGCGCTCCACCAGACGCTGCACGCCCTCCTGCGCCCAGTCGGGCATGTCCTTGATCGTCTCGTACCGGGGGTTGCATGCCGCTGCGTACTTGGTGCCGACCACAAGGCCACGGATCATATCCATGGACAGATCCAGATTACCGCCGCCCACGCCGCCGAGTGCGCCCGCATCCACCAGCGCGCGCACCGTGTCCTGCGCCCAATCGGGCACGTCGTCGATTTTGTTGTATCGTGTCATGGGTTCTTCCTCCTCTTCGTTCGGGTGTTCCGGCGTCAGCATGGCCAGAAATGCCGTCCACTGCGCCGGGTCATCCACCCACGGCATGGGGCAGCGCTTGCCCGTCACATCGTAGTGCCGCAGCACGTGCTCCGTGTCGATGCCATAGCGCTGCATGATCTCCCGCGCCAGCGCCGCGGCGTTTGCCACGGTCTCCGGCAGGATGTAGTAGCTGCCGTCGGCGCGCTTGCGGCTGCACATCTCGATGCCGATGCTGTTGCCGTTGCGGCACTCGGGGTGCCAATACGCCCGCGCGCCGCAGTGCCACGCCGTGTCGCACTCGCGCACGGACTGCATCGCACCGTGCTCGTCAACGAAATAGTGCGCGCTAGCCTGCAGGCCGCCCACGCGGTGGTAGTAGTCGCAGTTGTTTTTTGCCGTGTCGCCGTTGTTTGCCGTGTAGTGCATCACGATGTACCGCACCGGCTGCGTGCGCCCGGCGCGGTAATTGGCCATGTTGCAAGCAATAAATTCCATCTGTGCCTCCTTTTACGTGATCGGTTCGTTGATTGTAACGATAACTGCGGATGCGTCTGCGCAAATCAGACTCAACCGGAGGTAATGTTCGGCAGGCCCTGTTATAGTAACGACATTGTCAACGGTAGTAAATTCTAGGTTATTCCAGCTATATCCGTTGTGTATATACCCTGCGGATAAAAATGTCGCCGTTTCGCTATAACTTATGGCTATGCTTTTTCCGTCTTGCGAATCGGGCAGACTTGCGCCCTTAATGCGCAGCGTATCGCCGGGCATAAGATGGATGAGACTTGCTGCGTCCATATTTGCCCCGATTGCTGCCCAGCCTACCTGAGCTTTGTTCGTGCCGCTGCCAGCGCTCAGTCGCGTATCTGCTGAGATTCCGACGGTTTCAATGACATTTGTAATCACAGCCGCGCAGGTAATCACAATGTTGCCAGTAACTTTGGCGATTGTGATTGTGTTTCCGGATACTGCCGATGCGGAAATATCCGTACCGCCCATCGTAACAATAATTGTGCCAAGTTTTTTATATGTGCCGGTCGGAGAAAGCGTCGTGGAATAGGCTGCACCGTCCGCAACGGTATTAGCCACGTTTGAAGATGCGCAGTTGGTGAGATTGCGTGTAATGTTGTAAGTCACAGACGGAACAGAGGCCACCGCAGTGATTGTGACCGCCCCCGTCACCTTGGCGATGTTGATTGCGCCGCTTCCCGCCGAGTAAGCGGTGGCAGTAATGTCCACGCCGCCCATTTTGACCACCACAGATGCAAGCACCTTTCCGCTATCCGCAGTGATGGTTGCGGTGTACGCCTCGCCGTAATCCGCCTGAGACGTGGTATTACTAAGCGTGCATCCTGTGAGACTTTTGGCGATCGTCTGATACCAGTGCAGCGTCTCGGGCGTTCCGGCGGTCATAACCGCACGGTAAGCGTTGATATCAGCCATCGACATTCCGCACGTTCCCACGGCAAAATGCACGCACTTATCACGGAACGTGTTCCCGGAAACGGCGTTGATCGCATTGATAAGCCTCTTCCACTCTGGCTCATTCCTTCGACGAGCAAGTGCGTCTGTCCCGGAGCCGGAATAAAAGGTAGTCAGCTCGTAGTCTTTGTCGATGTCGGATTGGCTCATGCCGAGCAGCCCCTCTAGCACACAGGCCAGCGTGCCTGTACGGTCCGCACCTGCGGTGCAGTGAAAATATACCGGCTCCCGGTGCGTTACGGCGTCGATCACGCAGCGAAGATAGAGCTGCCACGTTGCAACCGGCGTCAGCGCGTAGGACGCTGCCTTGTCAGCAATCGTAAACCACACATCGCTACCAAGGGGGGATTCTGTTGCGACATCACCGTCGGACGGGTCGCGCCCCTCTTTGCCTCTAAGGTCGATTTCATGCTGCACACCGAACTGGCCGACCAGTACCGCCCGATCTGCGGCAGAGATACGCCCGCCGCGAATCAGCAGACCATATTTCACCGTGCCGCCGTCGCAGGCCCATCCGCCAAGGTCGCGCACGTTCCACGCTTCTGCGGAGCCGTCCCGCGTGCGAATCCACCGCAGTGCATCCAGCGGTTTGAGCGTGCCCGCTTTCCCGCCAGAGGCAAATGGCGTGAGCACATTCGGTACTTCGTTGTAGTGCATCACCCCGCCAGCCGCCTGCCCAATGGGCTTGTAATTGCTGATAACAGCATCAGCGGGCGCATAGTTGGCAATCTGTGACGTGCTGTAATCGCTCGGGTCATAGGTCACGTTGGCAAGATAATTCCGTACCGCCTCCGGGCACTGATGCCACTCAACTGCTTCGCTTCCGGAGAGTGCTCGCACAGCAGCGCCCATCTCCGCGACTTTGTATTTCGTTGCAGTGCCATTTTTCTCGCGGATAGCATTTGCGATGTCCTGTACGGCGGTTTCTTCGTAGAGCTTTTTCATCTCAGTAGCTCACCTCCGTGCCATCGGCGATCGTGACGGTTTTCGCCGCGCTGCCGTCGTAGGTGACGGTCGTGCCGCCGATTTGGATCGTCAGCGCCTTCGGATTTTTCAGTGCTGTGGGCACGGTGGTCTTGTTGGCTCCGCGCTCGATGCCGGCGAGCTTGGCCTTGTCGGCGGCGGACATCAGACCAGCCGCGGACTGCGTGGCCTCCGCCGTACCCGCCTTGCCGTCCCACGCGGCGGTCTTTGCGGCCGTGATGCCGTCGATTACCGCCTTGTTCGCGTGCGAGTGGCGGGCGCCGGTGTTGGCGGAGATCTCCGCAGTCGGGACTACCGGGATATCCCCCGGCGCAGCAGGCGTGTAGCCAAGCGCACCTTTGATGCTTGCCGCAGTCACGGTCGCGTCACTGCCGTCCTTGCCGGGCGCACCGGCAGGCCCAGCAGGACCAGCAGGGCCAGCAGGGCCGGTTGCACCTGCATCACCCTTCGCGCCAGTGGCTCCACGAGACGGCTTGCCGGTGTCTGTGCTGCCGATGTACCAGTTGCCATTGCCGCCGATGTGCGGCGTAACGCCGTCCGCACCGGTAGCCCCCGGTTTGCCATCCGCGCCGTCTTTGCCCGGTGCTCCGGTTGCTCCGCGCGATGGCTTGCCGGTATCGGTCGCGCCGAGAAACCAATTTCCGTTTGACCCGATCGTCGGCGTTATGCCGTCCGCACCGGGTTCACCCTTTGTACCTTCAATCACAACAAGCGGCGTGTCAATCGCTGCGTCTACCTCTTCTCCAAGCGCATCGAGGATCTCGGCTTCGATTCTGTCGCTCATTCCATCAGCTCCTCGTCCGTGCAGTCCAGCACTTTGATTTTCGGGTTTTTCTTCGGCTTCAGGATATTGCCCGCGCCCTTGAAGTTGCAGGTGATCTCCAGCTCCGCCTGCCCCACATCGAGGGATAGCGTGTCTTCCTGCGTCAGCGTCAGCAGGAACCGGTCATTTACATTATCATACCGCACCGCGTCCGGCCACGTCTTGCGCACACTGTCGCCTAACTTGAACGCGATCTCGTCCACGTTGCCAAGCGGGAACACGTCCATGTCGTTGAATTTCACACGCACGGGAACGGTCTTTGCCTCGCCTCGTTTGATATATGCCATTGCTTTTCACCTCATCAGCAGAAGTACCAGCCGGACAGAGACGTGATAACGGTGCCACCGGTGCTCACGCTATCCGGATACACGATGCGCAGTCCGCCGCCTTCGTAAAAACATGCACTTGCAAGCGCAAAGCCGCTCGGCCCGGTCATCGACGCCACCTGAACTACGGCCGCGAATCCCGCGTCCTCGCTCGGCAGCTTATCCAACCCGGAAAACGTAAGAATTACGCCGGAATCCACTTCCTGCTGAGACAGCCCGAGCAGTTCGATCTGAAACAGCATCACACCGATAGCCTTCACATACCGGAAGGCGCAAGAGTTTACCGACGCCGTTCCGCCAGATTTCATGAAAGACGGCGTAACAGATATTGCTTCCCCGAGTGCTTTATAGCCTACCTTGTCGTTCGTCACCGCGCCGTCGCACAGGGCTCTTTCCGTCACGGACGCATCGCCCATTTTTGCACTATTGATCGTGCGGTCTGCAATTTTTTCACTCGTCACCGCGCCGCTCGCAATCTTCTTTCCTGTCACGGCATAGTATCCGATCTTGCTTTCCGTTACAGACCCATTTGCGAGCTTTGCCTCCGTGACGGCTGCGTCTTTCAGGCGGTACGCATCTACAGCGCCCCACTTGATCGCGTCGGTGTCGACCGCGCTCATCGCCAGCTTGCCCGCCGTGACTGCGTCGTCCGCGATTGCAGCCGTACCGACTGCGCCGTCGGCAATCTTTGCCGCCGTTATGGACGCATCTGCGATTCCGCTCTGCGAAACATCGGCAATCTGGCTCTGCACGTTCTCGATCGCGTCCTGCACGTTATCAGCGTTGACCGCGGTCGTCTTTTCAAAGCCGACGTTTCTTGCCGCCGTCGCAAGCCCCAGCTCCTGAATCAATCTCTTGAGTGCTCCCATCACTGTTTTTGCGTCCGCGTCGAATCTGCCCTTGAGTGTTGCCGCCTTCAGCCGCTCGATGCGGTTCGGGTAATTGCTCAGCTTCGATACCGTGCCAAGCTCATCGTCAGGAATTGTGAATGCCATTTGTGACCTCCTTTACTTCCCGCCCGGTCTGTGGGCAGGCCGCGTTCCTGCATGCGTAAATCGCTACGCCGTACTCATCTCGGCGCAGCAGCATCATTTCAATTCCACATGTTTTGCACGTCACATCATCACGCCCCCTTCGTCCTGCGGCGACAGGTAGCTCTCCGGCACAAGGCCGCCCGTCTGTGCCTGTGTGAGTCCGCCCTCTGTTGCTTCCTGCTGTGGCGTTTCAAACTGCTGGCGCCAGCCGTCGATGATCTCCTGCTTCTGCGGGATATCCAGCACCTCCAGCTCTGCCGCCAGCACCTTGTAGTTCTGCGCGGTTACGTTCATGGCCGCCAGTCCTTCCAGCGCCTTAAGTGTCGCCTGCTTGCTGTGCACGATTCCGTCGCCTGCCGAAACGATCACGTCCACGCGCGGCCAGTAGTCATACTCTTCGCGCACGATCTGCCCGCTCACGCTGTCCACGATCGCCGGCATCGTCTCCGTGTAGTTCCCGGACAGATAGTCAAAGCTCACGTCTGGCTCTCCTTTTTTCTTTGAGCCAATATAGATGTGGCGCGTCGTATCGTAAAACTCCTGTACACTCCAGTCGATCAGCTCGTACAGCCGCTCGAATCCGGCCGTTCTGTCCGCGGTCTTAATGTTGGCCTGCTCTTCCGCGTCCGAGCGCAGCATGGCAAGCGCTGTGGCCGTCGTCTGCCGCGTCGTCTCCCTGCCCTGGCTGCTGTCAAAGTTTCGGTTCGTGCGCTGGATCTGCTCCGTGATCCATGCCACGCTGTCCGCCGCATTGCGCAGCGGCTGCAGTCCGCCGAGCCGCTGCACGCCGCTCAGCCGCCCATCGCGCACGACGATTTCGCCGCCCGGACGGTTGTCCAGCTCCGCCCCATCAGCCAGCGCGTTTTCCTCGCGCACGATCACGTCGTTGGACATCATCGCGTCATTGAGCTGCGCCATGGCGAGTTTCCGGTCGCCCATGTCGATCAGGTCCATGATCGCAAACAGTTCCGATTTGTTGTAAAACTGGTTCTCGTCCCGGATACGCCAGTAGTGCACGAACGGGAACAGGTGGTTCTGCCGGCAGGTGTTCTCCCAATAATTCGGGATGTACTTCACTTCGTGACCGCCCACAATGATGGAACAGGCGACCGCCCCCGCCGGCACGCGCACACCGTTTTCCTCCGTCTCTTTCGGCTGCTTGAACCAGTGCTCGAGCACCGTCACCGTGTCGTCGTCCTCATTGATGGAGGTCGACAGGTCGAACAGGTTCAGATCCTGCGCATAGTCGTTTGACAGGATGTGTTCCGGCTCCATGCCCAGCTCCTCGATCGCTTTGCCGTACTGCTGCACAAATGCGACTTTGTGCATCCGGTACAGGTGAAACACATACTGCCCCGCCTGCAGGCCGCGTTCTCTCGCCGCCGGATCTGGGTAGATGCTCTCGACCGGCACATCATCCACGCGGATGTCGCCCTCGTTGACGCCAGTCATCATCGTCGGATCCCAGAACACTTTCCAGAACGCGTCCCCCAGCTTGATCAGCCTGCGCTCGTTCGCCGTGTTTTTGTCCTTCAGCCGGTTGTTGTCGCACACGAACCGCGCCGCGTATTCACGCTCCTTTGCCTTCTGCGGGTCCATCCCGTCGTCACGCCCGCGAAACTCCGGCTCCGGAACCGTCGCGCAGATCTGGCTTTCCACGTGAATGAACGCATCCGGCATCACTGACGGCGCAAACGGCATCTCCGCATCGGCATATGCCTCCTGCGTCTCGCCCGTGATGTCGTGGATGAAATTATAGTAGTCGTTGTAGCGCTCCCAATCCCGCTCGGTCGCTCTGCGCGCGCTCTGCGCCTTGCCGAACAGCGCCTGAATGGTCTGCTCCCTGTGCTCCCGGTCAGAATAGTCATAGCCGGTCACTGCCGGCCGCTCCCTGTCTTTCTTCCGTTTCAGCATATCCGCTCCTTATCGCTTCGCAAAGTTTCCGGCCACATAGTGCTTCGTAATTGCAAACACGCCGAACCCCTGCTCGTTTTCGTGGTTCACCACGATGATCTGCAGCCGCTTGTACTTTTTCACCTTCGTGTTGAGCATGATGTCCGTCGGCCCGTCGTAGGTCTCGAACGTGAAATCCGTAAAGTCGATATCGTCCCAGTTGAAGATCGACCGATACCCGGATGCCACCAGCTTCTCGGCGTCCTCGTCCTTTACGACGTATACCGTCGCGCTGGTCTTTTGGTGCGGCTTGATCGTCACACTTGCGCCGCGCTTGATCATCGTCTTGAGCACCGTCGCGTCTCCGTCATCGTCCACGCGCGTCGCCCAGATTGCCTCGATTCCCTTGCCGTCGTCCGAGAACCTGCGCATATCGTCCCAGTCGCTCGAGAACCGGCAGATGCGCCCGTCGTCCGTCCCGAAATACAGGTGCTCGTCTGCTCCGTCCTTGCGCACCATCCAGCACACCGCCGGAATACCGTCCCAGTAGTACCCCTCGTAGATGTAGTCGCTGTTGCTCGCCCGGCGGTAGCTGCGCTCTTGCCGGCCGTCGAGCACATATACCACGCCGCCGCCAACGGCCAGCAGAAACATGCCGTTCCACTGCACGGCCGTGCAGTCTGCGAGTCCCCGCTCCTCCGTCAGCATCGCGTTGAGGTACCAGCTCCGGTTTTGCGTCACGCGCCCGGAGGCGTAGTTGCTGCTCACCAGCGCATAGATTCCCGTCCCGCTCACAAACATCGGCTCATCGAGCAGGTTGGCAAAGCACCCCGTGCTCACCGCGCCGACGCCTGCCAGCGCCGCCTGTACGGTAAACACCGCCTTTCCGTCGCCGTCGAGCGTCCCCTTGCGGATCCACACGCTGCTGTCCTGCGCGTTTTCCTCCTTTACGATCCCGAGATATTCGCCGATCCGGCAATAGCCCATGATCCGCACGCCCTCGAGCCCGACAGCACTGTAGCTCAGATCCGGAATATACGTCGGGTCGTTCACGGCGCTCGTCCAGTCCAGGTTCGGGTGCTCCGGGTTGCCGGACAGCACGATGCGGTTCGTCGCGTTGATGCCGTATGCCGTGATGATCGTGCATTTCTTGATTCTGTCGGCATATCCGCTCACGGTGTGCGGGTACTGGATGCGGACGTTGTCCTCCTGTCCGGCCGCCGGCGCTTCCGGCGCCGTGCCAAATGTCACGTTCCCGGCCGTCCGGTCTGCCGTCCAGCCGCTCGTGGTCTCCTCACCGTTGACCCACACACGCACATCGCCCTCGGCGTCGATCACGCCGTCGAGCTGGTACACCTTGCTCGTTCCGTCCGCCAGAAACCGGTTTTCCCGGTATCTGCCCAGCAGGTTGATATCCTCATACGGCTCGCCGCCGCCTGCCGGCTTGCGGGCGATCACCGTCACCGGGATGTACACGTCGTCGCTCGCCGTGATGTCCGTCACCGTCGTGCCGTCGTAGCGCAGCAGCTCCCCGCCGGTCACGATCCACAGCTTGCCGCCCAGCAGCACGCCCTGGCTTCTCCCGTCGTGGAGCCCGGTCATCAGCTCCACCGGCGCCGCGTCCGTGTCGTCCCAGCTGTACAGCTTCGTCCCGATGTGGGCGACGGATTTCTGCGCCTCGCCGAACCGCGCCGTCCACATTCCGTGCACGGCTCCGCCGCCCACTTTATGCAGTGTGCGCCAGCCGCAGCGTTTCTCCGGCATCCCGCCGGAGTCTGCGACCATGTTGGTACAAAGGGGGCTTCGCCGCCGGTCGACCAGGCACGGGTCCGTGGAAAAGTCCACGCCCTTGAACGTGTTGTAAATCGTCGTCTTGATATTGACTCCGCTCCTGCTCGCCATTGGTTAAGCCCCCCTGTAAAAGCTGTTTGTCACACCGCCGCCGCTTGCGCTTCCCGGAATGCGCGTGTCCAGAGATTGCAGCATCCGCTCGAACTGGTTCATGTATGCCGAGTAATCCACCACCAGATCCGGAAACAGATGCTGCGCCGCCACGAAAAACGGCATGGCCTGCGCAGCGTCCTCCGCCACCTCGAATTCCGTGTCGTCGGTCGTCTCCGCGCCGATTGTCTCCGGGATCTTGAAGTATTCCACCTCAATCGTCCCGGCCGCGTCCCGCTCTGGGATCACGATCTTGCTTCCCTTCCAGCGGTATTTCCCCGTGACCTTCCCGTCGCGCCACACGCGGTACAGCCCGCCGAAGTTCCCCGGCATGCTGTATTCCGTCTTCCCGGCCGTGCGGTTGATCGTCTTCACGGCGACAATGCGCTTGACCATGGCCACGCGCTTTTGCGCGATGTCGAAAAAGTCCGCCAGCTTCAGCTCGATGTCCTTGTCCTCTGTCAGCTCGCCGCCCGAGGAGTATTCATCCAGCAGCTCATAGACTTTCTTCTTCCCTTCGCCCAGCGTCATTTCTTCTTGCCCCGCTTGATCCTCTGCACGGCTTCGGCATAGGTCATGCGCTTGCCCTTCGCCGGCTGCTGTTTCTGCTTCTTCATGCGTCCCTCCGTATACGGCAGCGCCGTCGGGCGCGTCTGCGCCCGGCGGCTTTGGTTGTCTCTATGTCAGGCCGGGTTCGAGAAGATAATCTGTCTCGCGTCGCCCCAGCCCAGGCCGAAATCGACGTAGCCCGTGAAGTTTTCCTTCAGCGGGTCGGTGTCGCCGTTGTCGAACACGGTCGGCCGCGTGATGTACACGATCTTGCACAGTTCCTTCATCAGGGTTGCGTCGCAGATCGCCCACTGCTTTTTCGCAAAGCCCAGCGCGCCGCCGCCGATGACCATGTAGTGCAGGTCATACAGCGGGTTGGCCGCGTTCGTGTCGTCTGCCGGGTTGCCGGTCGGGCGCAGCTTCGCGCCGTCGCCGCAGATCTTCTTTGCCTCGGCCTCGAGGTCGGGGCTGACCAGCAGCGTGTTGTAGTCGGCCAGAAACGGCAGGCCGTCCGGCGTCAGCAGCTTGCCGCCGACCGTCTGTGCCTCCGTGATGGCATCTACGCTCAGCGCCTTTTTGATCAGGTTGCTGTACGTGCCGGCCTCCGGGTCGGCGATGTACTTGCGGCCCTGGCTGCCCTTGCTGGCGCACGGGTGGTCAGTCGCAGCCCACGCCTTGCCGTCGCCGCCGGCATAATCTGAGTTGAATGCGTTGCCGAACATGCGCAGCGCGTGGGTGTACACGGTCATCGCGGCCGAGTCGCCGAGGCGCTTGCCCACCTTTTTGCACTCGCCCGTCTTGTCGATCTTGGCCTGCTTGTAGCCGACCGGGATCGTCAGCGAGAACTCGCCCGGCGTGATGATGGTCTTAAAGCCGCGCTTCATATCGCCTTTGTTCAGCTCGCCGGTGTATTCGCGCAGTTCGCCGTAGCCGCCCGTGCCGGTCAGCTCGAAGTCCACGCTGCTGCTGTTCTCCTCGCCCATGATGGCGAGCAGCTTGTTGAGTCGGTTTGCATAGGCAAAGTCAAAGGATTTGCCCACAAACTTGTAAAGGTCAGTTTTCCATGCCTGGTCCATTTTGCTTCCCCCTTATCTCAGTGCGTGGCTCTTCGCCACGAGTCCGATCTCGCCGTGCACGAGGTCGATCTGCACGACCTTCACCGGCAGCGCCGCCGTCGCCGTCAGCACCAGCGCCTGAATGTCCGCGTCGAAGTTGCCCTTGGCAAACATCAGCGGCGGGAAGATCATGTACTTGTCGCCCTCGCAGATGGTGCCGCCGCTCGCGGTCGTGAGCGTCTTGCTCGTCGCCGTAAAGTCGGTGATGCGGCGCACACTGCCAAGCTCGTCGGTGTTGGTGCTGCTCGCGCCTTTTTCGACCAGCACGATGTAGCCGCCGTTCAGGTCGTCGTCCGCCAGCGTCGCAAGGTCAGTGCTGACAAAGGTCGTCGCGCTGCCGCTGGTCGCGGCCATCACCGGTGCCTTGCAGCGCATGATCATGCCCGGGTCGTCGTACACGAGGATCTTCGTGCCGTTGCTGCGCGGGTTGATCGCATCCTCGGCGCCGCTGTGGTTTTCCTTCGCCACGCCAAGGATCGCGCCGGTCTCGGCAGCCGTCGCCGCCACGACGAGGCCCTCGCTCAGCTTCACGACCTGCCCGGCCTTGATCGCGGTCGTCTTTGCAATGTCGTACTCGTGGACGCCGAAGGTAAAGCCGCCGTCCACGTTCTGGTATGCTCTCATGTGTTTTTCTCCTTTCAGCGTTCCAGGAACTCTTTTTCCGTCATTTTCAGCTCCGGATTGTTGCGGTTCCACGCCTCGAGCGTCTCGCGCTGCTCCGCGGTCAGGCCGCCCCCGGTCGAGCCCGTGCCGTTGCCGGCGCCGCGCGCATTGCGGCTGCTCGCTTTCGCGGCCGTTTCCTCCGCCACCGAGCCGACGAGGTCCAGATAGTCCTGATACAGGTCGGCCAGCGGCTCCACGCCGTAGCGTTTCCCGCAAAACCGGCGGAACTTTTTGTTCTCGTCCAGTTTCTGCAGGTCGACCTTCGGGAATTTCTCCATGAACGCCTTCGCGTCCGCCATGATGAACGCGCGCCGTTCGTCCTCCCGCTTCTTCGCGTCGGCCTGCTCCTGCAGCTCCGCTCGCTTCTGCGCGGCGAGGCGTTTGTCCTCATCCTCCCGCCGGATATCCTCTTCGGTGCGCTGCTCGTCCTGTGCCCGCTGCCGGATCTGCTCGTCGTGAAAACGCTTGGAATAGTCCTGGAATTCCTTCCAACTGCCAAACGGCTTCCCGGTATACGGGTTCGGGATGCCCGTCGCCGCGATTTCCTCGTCGAACTTCCTGCGCATCCGTTCCTCGGTTTCCCGTTCCGCCTGCTTGCGTGCGGCCTTCGCCGCCGCGTTGAGCTCGTGCGTCTGCTTCCGGCCCCGGTCGCCGTCGCCGGGTTCTTCCGCGCTTTCGGCCGCGCCGCCTTCCGTCTCCGCCTGCTCCTGCCGGTCTTCGTTCCCGGCTTCCCCGCCGTCCTGCACTTCGGTCTCGTCGATTGCGTCAGTGATCGGGTTTTCGTTGTCCATGGTGATCCTTTCGTTCGCCGGTGTCCGCCGCGGCCGCGAATTTGGCATAGGTCTCCCCCAGCCTGTCCCCATCGTACATCGCGCACCCCCTCGGGATTTCGTCAGCTTTTTGCACACGCATAAAAACAGCGGCTCGCATTTTCTGCAAGCCGCTCGCGGTTGTTTTCGCTATCATAGCATCTTCCGCCGTTTTCTGTGTTCCAGCTGCACGATCAGCTTCTCGCGCTTTTCCTCCGGCCGCTCGTCCACCGTCTGGCGCCCCTGCTCCCGCGCCATGTGGCAGATCGCTGCCGCCATCACCAGGTCGTCGTGCTCTCCGGCCATCGCCTCCGGCCGGTCGTGTTCGTTGCGGGCGAATACCATCATCTCGCCAAGCGTCCACTTGCTTCGCACCAGCTCCGGCACCTCGTCCATCACGCTCCACAGGTTGGCCAGCGCCACCGGCCGCGTGCTTTTGTCCGTCCGCCATCCGTTTGCGTCCATCAGCTTGGCCGCCTTTTTATCGAATCGTTTCCTGCGGTACAGGTTGGGATATGCCCACTCTTCCAGCTTCAATTCGACGTATGTCGAAAAGTTGATTTCCACCGCCAGCAGCGCGCCGTTGTAGTACCGCCCCAGGCAGTATAGCTGCCGCGCGTATGCCGGCTCGCTCAGATCCTTTTGCAGCTCTGCACATTGCCATCCGCCCGCGTTGTCGATCAGGAACGCCGTGAACCGGTCGCTGCCGTCCCCCGCCGTGTCGCATCCGGCCACATACGGGTGGCCGTCCTCCGGCTCCTGCCATATGCGCACATACCCGTTCTTGTCCTCGCGCCACGCCACGTTCTCCGGTTTCCCGTCGGCCGCTTCGGTGTATGTAAAATAGCCGATGTGCTTCGGCTCCGGCGCCCGCTCCCGCAGCCGCTCCAGGCTTTCGTTGTCGAAAAACGGCCGGCCCGTGAACAAAAACGCCTCCTGCGGATTACTCGGGTACTCCTGCCGGAATTTCTGCACGTCGCCTCCGCAGTTTGCCTTGATGCACCAGCGCCGCCATTGCAGCTGCTCGTCGTCCAGCCCATAGTCTGCGCGCATCTGCTTCTCATCCTCTGCCCATTCCGTTCCCGGCGGCACCGGCCGCCGATAGTCCGGGTCGAGATACCACGCCAAAAACACCGGCCGGAATGCGTTTTCGCCCGACACCGCGCCGTCCCAAAACGTCTTGAACTCGTTGTATCCGTTCGCCGTGCTCTCCATCACCACGCACGTGTCCTTGTCGTCCGGCACGGCCTGCAGGATGCCCAGCATGTTTTCCGTCATATTCGGCCAGAATGCACTTTCCGAGCAGTGCACGTTCCGCAGCGTGAACGATCGGCCCACGCCGCGGCTCCCCGCCGTCACGCATCGGATGCGGCTGCGCAGCCCCGGATTGCGTTTTTTCTCCACGGGATCCTTCGTCGGATTTTCAAACACCAGCTCCTGCGCGTTGCTGGCCTTCAGCATCGGTTTGATCTCCGGCGGCAGATTGTCGTAGAAGAGTTTGTTCATGTTGAACAGGTTCGTCGTCGCGTCCTCCACGTGCGCCACGATCAGCGTAAAGACGTTTGCGCGCGTCGCAGCGTCCGCGAAAAACAGTCCCTCCACCTCCGTGCTGGTGCCCAGCTGCCGCCCCTTCAGGATGATGAGACGCACGGGCCTCCCGGCATCGTGCTCTTCTTTGATGATCCGGTACAGCATCTCCTGTGCCGGCTTCAGCCGCAGCGGGATAATGTTCCCCTTCTTGTCGCGGATCTTCAAAAAATGCTCGCAGTATTGCTTTGGATTCCGGATATCGATCACTCAAAACTCCCTCCCGTCATCCGGAAGGCTCTGCAGGAATTCTTCCACGCTCTTTCTCGTCTCGCCTTCCTGCTTCTGCGCCTGCCGGAACATGCCCATGCTCTCGCCGATCTTGCCCAGCGCATTCAGTGCGCCCTTCGCGTCAAAATTCCACGTCCCGTCCGGCACCCATGCTTTCTCGTCGCGGTCCCACTCCAGGTGCGGCACCGCCTCCATGCACCGGTTGTACACCTCCAGCAGCTGGTTGCCCACCCACTCCGGCGTGATCCCCTGCCGCTTGTACAGGTCGATGGCCCGCGCCCGGCGGTATGCAGCGATCTTCGGCAGCTTGAGCATCCGGCTCGCCTGGCTCTCTGCTGTCTTGGCCGAGTACCCGGCGCGAATCGCCGCCTCCTTCGGCCGCCCGTCCCGCTCCAGCTCCGCCACAAAGCGTTTTTGCTGCTCGGTCAGCATCCGCTCCAGCTCCGCCAGCGGCAGGTCATAGACGTCCCGCTCGTCACCACGCATCGTAAAATCGCCTCCTCAGTCTCGTCAATGTCTCCTGGCTCAGGCCGTAATCCATGCATGTCCGCTCCCACGAGATGTCCGTCGTCAGGTACGCCAACAGCGCCTGTGCGTATTCCGGCCCCGCGGCCGCGCACAAGCGTCGTATCTTGTCCTGTGTCTTTTTCGGCTGGCGCGCGAAATTTCGGCACGCGAAAAAGATTGCCCCCTGCTCGTCGTAGCTCTTGCTCACGCTCCGCAGCCGCTTGAATTCCTGCTTCATAACCGCAGCCTCTTTCGCTTCGCGCTCGGCCGATCCGGCATGACAGCTCGGACATAGCCGTACCGCAGCCCCGTTTCCTCGTCGTCGATGATCGTCTTTTCTTTTACAAGCGCCCCTTCCGGCGCCTGGATGCCGTCCACGTCGCGCACGATCACCGGCTCCGTGTAGATCGGCTTCTCCAATCCGCGCGAGCTGCTCCATTTTTTTGCGTGTGCGTCCTTGCATGCGTTGGATACCATGTAGCGCGCGATGCCGGTGTAGTCTCCCCGGCCGTCGAGCAGGACGTAGCCGCACTGATCCTCCGGCCAGTACCGCGTCACCACTTCCCACGCAGCTCGGTCCATCACAAGGTGGTGGTGCAGCCGCACCTTTTTGCCTGTGCGCGGATCGGTGTCGCTGGTCGTCAGCACATAGCGCAGGCTTTTGCCCGTCTCCTTGCGGTATCGGCCGCCGACATTGCGCAAAAATTTGCTTACTTCTTTTTTTGCGGCCTCCATATCCTCCGGCAGCCGCTCGTCGCTGTACTTGAGCTGCAGCCACAGGTCGCCCGCCCGAAAGTTGCAGTTGATGATCCTCGCCAGACGGCGGACTGCCTCTTTCTCGTTCGCAGCGATCTTCCTCGCGCTGCTGTTGCCGGCGATCCGTTTGGATCTGCTCTTGCGGCCCATGCGCGTCCGTGACGACACATCCAGGATGCATCGCCGCGTCTCGACACAGCGACCGGACACGATGTGATACTCCACCAGCTTTCTCATCCTTTCTTCCTCCGTTTTTCAGCCGGCTTTCCCCGGCCGCATTTGCTATCGCGTGCACGCGTCCGCGACACGGTTGACGTTTTTCAACTCCTCACGCTCTTCGGCGGCACGCAGTTAAGTTAGCCGTTAAAGGGCCCGGAAAGATACGCACGCACGCGCGTATAAAATTAAGGTGTTTTTGCTGTTTCGTTCTCATTTCCGCGGCGCGTCCGGCGCCGCAGAAATCAAACCGAAATCTTGCACAACTTCTATCTCATTTTTTGTTCATCTTTTGCGCCGCTTGAGCGTAAAAGTGCTTGACATTTGCGCTCATTGAGCGTATACTTAAATCATCAAAAGGGGAAACACGACAGGCCGATAGGCCGGAAAGGACGAAAACTATGACACGCAACGAGGCAAAAGCACTGCAGGCAAAGCACAACATGGAGATCCTCCGCGATCCCATCACAAGCGAGGCGCACGCACTGTATCTCGAGGCCGAGCAGCCGATCTCGGAGCTCGATGATCTCGCGGACATCTCTCGCCGCACCAACGGCTGCGCGCCGTGCTACATGGAGGCCAACTACGAGGTGTATAACGCCACCGGCTCCGGCGTCACGTACAAGCTGAGCTGCCCTACCACATGGTTTGACCTCTGGGGCTGGGTCGACGAGTAATCTTGTGCGGATACACATTCGGCACAAGATCGGCACAAGAAAGGAGATAAATCATCATGGCAAAAGCAACTGCAACCTGTACTTGCGCCACCTGCGGCGCAACGTTTACGCGCACCAACATCTGCCGCAACCGCCGCGAGGCGGATGGCTGGGAGGCGTGGGCAGCCGCAAACTTTGATGAGTGCGATGCTTGCTACACTGCGCGCAAGGCATCCGAGCGCGAGGCTGCCGCCGCAGCGGAGGCTGAGCTGCCCCTGACGCTGCATATGACCGGCTATCCGTACAAAGACAACACGCCGGTCGTCCTGTTTTTCGGCGGCGACACCATGCCGCGCAAGGACGACATTAAGGCGCTCGGGTACCGCTGGTCATTTGCGGATGACTACATCACCTACGGCTACAGCGTCCAGCGCGGGGAGCAAAAATGGATCAAGGTCGTCCCGCAGGAGGACGCCTACGACGAGATCGAGCGCGCGAAGGCGCTCGGCGCCGTGATCGACGATAGCATTGTAGACACGGAGTATCTTGCCAAACAAGCCGCCGCAAAGCGCGAGCGCGTCGCGGCCGCTGAGGCATCCGGCATCACGGAGCCGGTCAAGCCGGTATGCTACCCGGCCGGCCGGTGGAACGGCAAGGTCTACGGTACGGCGGCTTATGGCTACCGCATCTACGTTGACAATGCGGAGATCCGCATCAGCAACGATGATGCCGACGCACTCAAAAACTATGCCAAGGCTCTGGCAGCCTGGCGTGAGGCTACTAAAGGAGGCAAAACGCAATGATAAGCAAAGGAATCACTGCAAAAGAATACGAAGTGTACGTGTCCGGCAGCCAGTGGCCGGACACGATCAGCGGCGCCACACTCACAGACGCGATCAACGGGAGCCTCCAGCGCCTCGTCTCGAGCGCCGGTATCCGTGGGTCATACACCGCCATCGTCGGCTACCGTGCCGAGTACAAGCCAGGCATCCTCGGCGGAAAGGGCGGCGTAGATGTGGCGATCACGCTGCGCCACGACCCCAAGCACGGATACCCGGCAACCGACGTCGCGCACGCCTGGATCTATGCCAGCGCAGACGATCTGGATGAGCACTACGATCTCACGGATAAGCAGTTTTCGGCAGCGCTGCAGGAGGCCGCTGCCTACGATGACCCGGATGCGTTCGTGTCCGACGTTGCGACGTCAGACATCTTTGGCGCCAGCGAGGACGAGCTCCCGGCCTTGGCCGCAGAACTGCGGCCCATCTGGAGCTACGCGCACCTGACCGTCAACGAGATCGTGCAGCACGCCGGCCTGTCGCAGACGGACTTTGCGGCGCGTTTTGCAATCCCGCTGCGCACGCTGCAGGGATGGATCTCCGGGAGCCGCGAGTGCCCACCGTATGTGCGCCTGCTGCTGGCAAAGCAGTGCGGTTTGTGAGGGAGATGCTAGCATGAGAGACCGAGAGACCCCGCTGCCGCTGCTGCGCAAGTGGCTGCGCAGCTGCCCGGATGCCTATCGCCAGCTTGACAGCTGCGCGACCGCCAACGGCGAGGACGGCTTTGCGTGGCCGGACTACTGCCCGCTGCCGATCAACGCCGCCTACACCTACCTTACCTACGCCCGTGGCCGGAGCGAACTGGATGCCGCAGCCATGTCCGCAGAGCTTACGGCCTGCTGGGCGTGGCGGCGCAGCCGCATCATCTACGCCGTAGATGACGACATGGCCGAGATGCTTTTTGCCCAGGCGGAGGACATGGAGGACACCGACGTCCTGCCGGTCGACCTGCTGCTGCACCTGCCGTACCCCTGCATCTATGTCAAGGCTCACCACCCGGAGCTGCCCGGCGTCGACGGCTTTTTTGCGTGGATCGACTACGATGTCAACCATGGCTCCACGGAGCTGCGCGTGCAGTGGGTGTACGATGATATGCAGGGCACCGTCCCGCAGGTGCTGCATCTGGACCCGTCCGGCACGATCGGCGACTGTGTGCGGTCCACGCTGGATCGCACGCGCGAAAATGTCGGCGTCGACATCAGCACCGTCTCAGACGTCGCTTCCCTTGGCCGCATTATCCTTGGCGTCATCCAGATCATCCTGTATATCATCTCCGACGGCGCGGACATCGCCGCTGCGCCGGATCACAAGCACACGCAAAAGATCCCGCACAAGCCCGACGACGTCGGCAAGGCCAGCACCGTCGATCTGCAGTATGTCGGCGTGCGCATGGGCGCGGCCATTCGCGGCGCAAGAGCGCGCGCGGAAGCAGACGAGGCTGACACCACCGGCAGCACGCCCGGCGGAAAAAAGCGGCCGCACGCCCGCCGCGGTCATTGGCATCACTACTGGGCAGGCCCGCAGGATGACCGCCGCCTGATCCTGAAGTGGACGGCGCCCACCTACGTCCACGCAGATGATATGCCGCCGGACGGCGAGACCGTCATCTACCCCGTGCGCAAATAACCTGCTCTTCAGCCCCGGCAGTGCTCCACTGCCGGGGCATTTTGCTATCCGTGCGTTTCCGTGCGTTTCCGTGCGTTTCCGTGCGTTATCGCCCGTATTTGTGGTTGTTGCGCGCCGCCAGCGCCAGGCTTGCATCCGTCACCATCTGCTCGCGGGCGCGCTCAGCGATCCGCCGGTCGCACTCCGCCCGCGCCGCCAGATACGCCGCGCACATCGCGTGGCATCCCTGCCTCCGCTCAGTGCATCCCTTACAAGGTCCCACTTGCATAGCTCATCGCCTCCGTCAGCTCGCGGATCTGTTCACGCGGCTCCAGCCTTCCTCTGCACGACAGCCATGCCTGGCAACTTTTTGGTTCACACATCCAGCGCTTGCACGTCTCAGCATCCCGGCCCAACGGCGTGCGCGGCACCTTTCGCTCCTTCCATTCGGCCAGCAGCCGGCCAGCCAGCACCTTTTCCAGATTCCGCACCTCCATCTGCTCCTCCAGTCTCCGGATGTGCTCTTCCTTCAGCTCCGCGCGGAACTGTTCCAGTTCCGCACGCGCCAGTTCCAGCGCGCGCATCGCGCTTTCCATGTTCTCCTTCGCTTCTTCTGCTTCGGCGCGTTCCGCCGCCAGTGCCTTGCAGGCTTCCGCGCGCCACCACTGCTCCGATTCCAGGTCACGTCTCTCGTCGAGCGCGGCCTTGTTGGCATTTTGCGCCACTTTCTGCCAGTACCGCACCGGCAGCAGCGCACGCATCGCCAGGTGCTTTGCGCACAGCCGTCCGCGCGTGATCTCTTTTCCGCAAAATTCGCACACGTTCATGCTTCTGCCTCCCCAGCCGCGAAAACGTGCGGCTTTTTTATGTATTCGCAGTACGCCTTTTCCAGCATCGCGCCCGGGCTGCCGCGCCAGTCCGGCAAAAACAGCACCGCATCCGCGATGTCGATCATCGCAAAGCACACCCGCATGTAGTCCTGCGCCGTCATTCCCTCCGGCTGCTCCGCCGGGTTGAGTGGGATGCAGCCCATTCCGCACACCGTTTCCGCCGCCCGGCGGAACTTCGCGCGGTATCCCTCGTCGCCGGTGATCTTCCCGGCGATGTAGATCTTGGTCAGTCGTCGTCCCACGCCACCCAACTGGTCAGCGCGAGTGCCTGCCACATGGCCGCCGCATTTTCCAGCGTCTGCGCCGTGAACGTCTCCTCCGGTGTGTCGAAGCGCATCACCGTGCCGAGTGCATCCGTCGTTGCCTCCCGCGTCATGGTGACAGCCGCCTGCGCATCCTCCGGCAGACCGATGATCTGCCGGTCGCGTGTCTGCCACAGCATTGTGCTGCCGTACATCAGTGGCGTCGCCTTGACCTCTCGCGGCCCGTCCACCTGCATCGCCTCGCCCAGGCGCTCCAGTGTCACGTCCAGCATCGCGTGCTGCTCCGTCGACCCCCGCACCGTCACGGCCTCCTCCGTCGGGATCCGTCCGACCATCCGCACGATCTCCGCCAGCAGCTCCCTGCCGTCCGACCGCTGCAGGCTCTCCACCTGCGCGCTGTACGCCCACTTTTCGCCCAGCAGGCTCAGCATGCCCGCCGTCTCGCAGATCAGCAGCGCCCTGTTTTTTGCTTCCTTCGCCGCCAGCTTCGCCAGCCCCTTGTAGTGCATCATTCTTTTCGCGTCCCTTTCCATGCGACTGCATGTAGTATACGTGCTGCTGCACACTCTTCGGCGTGCGCCCCAGCGCCTCGCCCATCTCCTTGTAGGTCTTTCCCTCGCCCCACAGATACAGCAGCTTGGTTTCTTCGTCCTGTGTCCAGTCTTTTCGCGTTCTCGGCATTGGTTCTTTCTCCTTCGGTCGCCGGAGGTAATCCCCCGGCGTGATAAATTCCGCGCAGCCGCCCCCCCCTGGGCACGGCCTGCGCCGCTTTTCGTGCAGGATGTACAGGCACACCGTCCCGACTCCGCGCAGCCCCGTGGCGGACCCGTGGTAGCATTGTTCGCACGTGCTCATAGTTCCACCACATACACGCCGCCGTACCGCCGCCGCTCGCAGCAGCCGCACGTCAGCTTCCCGCGCACGTTCCCGGTGTGCTCCACCCGCTTGCCTTCCTGCTTCATCCGCTCTGCGCACGGCACACACAGCAGCATTTCCTGCTTCATCCGTCGTTCTCCTTCCAGTCTTCCACCATGTCCATGATCTCCTTGCACAGCATGCTCAGCAGCGCGCCCAGCCGCTCGGTCTGGCCCATGTCCTTGTAGCCGTAGCTCTCCCTTTCGTCTGCGTCCACGCGGTAGAGCATCAGCTTCTGCGTGTCGTTTGCGTACATTTTTCCGACTTCGTTGTTCAAAAACGCCTCAAATTCTGCGTTCAACGTCGTCCCCCTTTCCCGGGCACCATGCCGGCCGGTACACCGGGCAGTCGTCCGTCGGCCTCCGGCCGATCACCGCGCCCCGCATCCGTCCATCTGCCATGCACCGCGCCGCAGGGTATCCGCGCGGCCACGGCACCGTTTTCAGCTGCCGGCATCCGTTGCATCGTTTCCTTCCGTATTCGCGGATCATTTTCCGTACCGCACCACCACGGTCGGCTCGTTCCCGTAGTTCGTGTTCAGCATTTCGCGCAGCCTCGCCTCCCGGCGCTCCCGCGCGGCCTGCGCGATCGTTTCCATGCATATCGTTTTGCACATACTTTTCTCCTTTCTCCGGCCCTCTTCCGGGCACAGGCAGCGGTGCCTTTCCGCTGCCCGGCCCGCTCTCGCGGAATCAAAAAAAGAGGAGATGTTCCGGGTGTCCTGCACCCGGAAGAGGGTCGGTTTCTCTGATGTATCAGCCTGCTTCTCCGTTCCCGCGTTCCCCCGCGACATTCGCCAGATCACAGCGCGCCCGAAGCTCCCCAGCAACGCACCCGCGATCCGGCACGTTGTATTTGCACACTTGGTTGCAAGCGCCACCGTCCATTCTCGCTCCGTAGCCACAAAAATCGTCCGGACCTTCGCAGTCGAGGTGGACTGAGCACCATCCCAGCCGCGGCTTATTGTAGGATCGGCAGTGACGGCAGTGCACCACCGGCGCAACGTCGGCGGCGGGCGCGCCTATTACCTCACTGCGCAAATCGCCTACCCAGCAACCTGCGCACATAAAGCCGTTGTGGTATTCCCCTGCCTCTTTGCACGGTGAACAATGCCGCTCTTCGATGCCTTTCAAAAACGTTTCTCGCTCGATGTATTCAGCCATTGTCCAGCCTACCCTTCAGCCGCTCCACTTTGCGCCTGCGCTCATTGCGCACATCATCCGTGCAGCAAAACAGCATTTTCATCTGCTCGAGCATGATCTCCACGTCGGCGATCTCCTCGGCAATATGCTCGAACGAACCCCGTCCGCGCAGGTACTTGCACAGCTCTTTCTGCAGCTCACTCATTTCCTCAAACACCATCGCAATCTGTAGGGAAGATCCGTAGGTGTCCAGCGCTCTCTGCAGCACTTCCGTTTCGTTTATGTACTCACCCATTCCGCTTCACCTTCTCCCCGAATGCCTCCAGCAGCTTCTCCGCAGCCGCTCGCAGCTTTGTCTGGTTCTCGCCGCTGGCCTTTGCGATCAGCGCGAGCATATCGTTCATGCTTGACTGTGCTGCATCGAAAACAATCTTAAACTGCGCCACCGTTACATCGCTCATCTCCAGCTTCCGGCGCGCCTCCTGCAGCTCCAGCTTCAGTCCGTCGCGCTCCTTTGCCACGTCGGCCGTGGCGGTTTCCAGCTTTGCTTCCGCCGCCTTTGCCGTCTCCTCCGCCTGCTCGCGCGCCTTTTCCGCTTTCTGTAGCTCCTTTCCCAGCCGCTCGAGCTCTTTCTGCGCAGCCGCCTTTTCTTCCTCGCGTGCCTTGGCCACAGCGCCCTCGTCCACCTGCACGGCCACCTCGACCGGCCGGCTCTCCAGCGTGCGGACATTTTCCTGCAGCGCCCGGATCTGCGCCTGTGTCTCCGCCAGCTCCCGGCGGCGTGCCTCGGCCTCCTGCGCCGCCGTCTCTGCGTCTTTTTTCAGCCGCTCCGCCGCGCCCATCTGCTCGGCCAGCTTTTTCTCGTACAGATCCCGCTCGGCCTCGGCATCCTTCCTCGCCTGGATCAGCTCGTCCAGCTCCCGCGCCGACATGTGCTCCACATCGTGCTCCTCGGCGAAGCTCTCCCGCTCGCTTTCCGGCAGCGCGAGCAGCCGCAAAGCATTGGAAATGCTCAAATTATTCAACGTTGGGTAATTTGATTCCGCCCCAAAAAGGGTCTGCTGCTGCGCCCCGTATTCGCGGTACAGCGTCATAAAGCGCGATGCCGTGCTCTGGCTGAATTCCGTCTGTTCCTTCAGGTACGGCAGCCACTCTCCGTGGCCGATCATCTCCTTCACCTCGCATAGGCGGCGGCCAATCTCGATGCCGAACCACAGCGTCATCTGCTTTGCCTGCGCAGTCAGGCCGCGGATCTCCGCGCCCACGGTCTCCGGCGTCCTTGTCAGTTCATTCATGCCGTTTTCTCCTTTGCTTCCAGTATTGGCTGCTTCTGCTTGTCGCGGCGGCTGCCTGCGTGCACCCAGCCGAGCCACGCATCCAGAAACCATGCGTACCGCTCCTCCGGGTCCTGCGCATGGTTATACCCCTCGTTCCTATACCCATGGATCTGGCGGATCGTGTCCTTCCCCGTCAGCTCGATGGTCATCCACGGTCGCTCCGGCCGCTTCTCGTGCCGCAAAAACAGGATGGTCGTCTTCCCCTCAATATGCCGCGCAGCGTAGCCGCCCACACAGTGGTGCAGCGTCTTGCCCTCGCGCACGATCTCGCTGCCGCTCTTCGGCACCACGATGCGCAAGCCGCTCAGAGCAAATTCATATTTCCGGCACAGCTTCTTATACCGCTTCGCATAGGCCGCGCTGACCGCTTGGTCTCTGCGCATACCCAGCAGCTCGTCCGCCGCGTCGTGCCGCTCCCGCAGATCCTTCGGCATGGCCACCGTTGCCTCCGTCAGGTCATAGCCCAGCTCGCGCGCCATGCGCAGATAGTCCACCCACAGCTCTACGCGTGTCTTGGTCTCGGCATATCGTGCCGCTTTTTCCAGCTTCACGCCGGCCGTCTCCGCGCACTCCTTGCACGCTTCCACCATCCGTCCCCCGCCGAGCTGCCGGCAGAGATGGATGTACACATCCGGTGTCAGCTCCGGCGCGGTCTCCCGCCAGCTTCTCAGCGTCTCAAAGTCTCCGCCAGACTGCAGCCATGCGCGCGCCTCCTGCTTGCTCATTCGCATAAAGTCTGCCGGATTTCGCGCACTCCAGTTCAGGATCCGCACGTTTTTCACGCCGCTCACCACAAGCTGTGTCACCGCGTCCCCGAGGCCGAGCTTCACGGCCATTTCGATCTGTGGACACATCGCGTAGGCAGCCAGATAGGTCACAGCCCACTTCACCGGCTCTTCTTCCCAGCTTTGCGCGATCTCGTAGCGCATCCAGTCCTCGAGCTGGCAGTAGCGCCACGCTTTCGTCTCGCTCAGCGCATCCGTGCCGATCACGGTATAGTCGCCCTGATAGCACGCCCAGCCCATCATGTTCGGCTGAAACGGCTCTGACACTGTCGCCTTCGCCTTCCAGTACGGCCGCGACCATTCGAACCCGTTCCATTCTTGCGTCCATTCCCACATCTGCACCGTCCCCGGCGCAAGATAGTAGGCTTTCTGCCCCCAGCAGTTCATGTCGTAGTAGATGCCGTCATAGATTAGGCCCTTCGTGTAACTGATCTCGATCTGCATCGCCTCGATCAGCAGTGCCTCGCCGTCCCGGCGCAAGAATGCCACGTGCTCGCTCTCCCGCAGGGAACGCATCTGCTCGCCGTATTTGCCGATGGCGTTCCACACGGCCACCTGCCCGCAAAACGGGCAGTTTCCCTCGCTGCCGTGCTTCGGCCCGCGCTTGCCAATGATCCCATGCTGGCGGCAGCACGTAGCCCATGCCTCGCGCTTGCTGCCATAGGTCTCGAAAAACACGTGCGGTGTGAACAGATCGTGCACCGCGTCCTCTTCGGCCTGCGTCGGATAGTCCCAGAACTTCCTCAAGATCTCCTCGTGCCGCTCCGGCGGCAGGTTACACTTTAAGTACCGCATGGATCACACCCCGAAGAAGTCGTCCAGCTTCAGCAGCAGCCCCTCCGGCTTCGCGTCATCGCTGCACAGCCGCACGTGCATCTGCACCTCGATCTCCGCGCCCGGGAAGTAGAACTGCACCGCCCGGCGGTATGCCTCGATGTCCGATATGCTCCCGCCCACGCCTTTGGCCACGGCCTTCATGCACTCCGGGAAGCTCCCGCCCTGCGCCACGGCCTGCGCAAACTCGCCGTCCTCTTCGCAGAACTTCTCCAGCGCCTCGCGCACGGCCGGCGCCATGGCGGTCTCCTTGTTCCCGCTCAGTCCCTTGTCATCGCGCAGCCGCTCGATGGCTTTCTCATAAAATTCGTTCATAACAGGCACATCTCCTCTTGTCTGTCTCACAGCTCGCGCCGGTTCCACCGCACCTCGGCGATCCCCGCGCTCGCGCTGTATCCGCTCATCAGTCTGCACTCCGCGTTCTCGCACTGCACCCAGTACGCCGCGTGTTCGGCGTCGCCGGTCCTGTGCATCCGCGCTCTCGCCCCGCAGCACGGGCACCGCTCCAGGTACATCCGCCCGAGCCTCCTCACAGCCCCGCGTCCCACAGTGTCCCCTGCAGGAAGCTCAGCTGCTGCCGCAGGTCGTCTATCGTGCGCTCCTGCTTTGCCACCGTGCCGGAAAACTGCAGTGCCTTCTTCTGCTCCTGGCAATAGCGTTCCTCCGCTTTCTCGCGCAGCTCATGCTCCTGCTCGGCGTAGTCGCACAGCTTGCTCACCGTGTACCGCGCCGCCGGCGAAAAGTCCGCGCTCGAGCGCGGCCGTCCCAGCATCTCCCGCGCCTTGCTGATTGCTTCCGCGCCCTGCATCACGCCACCCCCAATGCGGAGAAAATCACATGGAACAGCCACCCCACCAGGCAGCCGCCCGCGAGAAAGCTCGCGCAGACAATGCCGTCCTCAACGCCCCATACGATGTACTTTCGTACCTTGGCCTTCGCCTTCGGGTCTCCGAACACCTTCATCACCACTCACCCCCGAACGCGCGGATCGCTTCTCCCGCGCACCGCTCGCAGATGCGCACGCCGCGCACCTCCTTCGCCTCCGTGTCCCCGCAGAACACGCACCCCGGCGCATACTTGTGCAGGATGATCGTGTCGCCCTCCGTGTAGATCTCCAGCTTGTCCTTCTCCTGGATGCCCAGCACGCGCCGCAGCTCGATCGGCAGCACGATCCTGCCTAACTCGTCCACCCGGCGCACGATCCCTGTTGCTTTTTTCATGTTGTTTTTTCTCCTTTCATACCATCCATCTGGCCAGCGCGACCAGCGGCACTACGATTTTCCCGTTTCTTCGGTTCCCCGGTTTCTTCGCCGGGAATGTCTTGTCCTGCAGCAGCGTGTCGCGGCACAGGCCCACGACCTTGCACGCCTCCGGCATGGAGATCGTCTCCCTTTCGGGAAACAGCTCGCACAGCCGCTCCAGTTGCTCACGGAACCCTTCTTTTTCCTTTGGCACAGGCATCTCCTCCTTCGTTTCGCCTGAAAATGCCGCGGCGGTGAAAGATGTCCAAAAGGCCGCCGCGGCCACAGAAAGGATATGTGAGGGTCACCCACCCGTCGCGCCCCTCAGTTCCGGCGCGGAAAAGACTCCGCGCCGCAGCTCAGGCCCTCACCCGGCAAAGTCCACCACCAGCTCCGTCTCGCGGAAGGTAAACGGCGCCGGCGCCGCCCTCTCCGGCTCCTCGTCCAGATAGTTCTTGCCAAACACCATGCGGAACTGCTCCCGGTTCCACCCCTGCTCCCGCATGGCCTTCTCCTGGCCGTAGCGGTGCAGCCGCTCGGCGGTCTCGCCGCTCCGGTGCGCCGCCTCCGGCCCGAAGATGTGGCACCGCTCGTGGCACAGATACACCGTCAGCCCGAACTTGTCGGAGAGCTTCCGGTTCGCCCCGCCGAAGATGTGGTGCACATCCAGCGGATCGTCCGCGCCGTTCCTGCCGCACAGCCAGCACGTTCTTTCTTCCATCATCGCGCCTCCCATGTCGCCTCATAGTTCTTGAACCATCGGTTCAGCTCCTCGCACCGGTGCTTTGCCCTATGCTCCTGCTGAAACTTCTCCGTGCCCAGCACCTCGCCCGTTTCCCTGCTGCGGATCGTCACGGTGTACCTCATCGCATTCCTCTCCCTTCACAACCGGCTGCGTTCCTGCTCGCACACCGCGCGCGCCTTACGACGCGCGCTTGCTGTGCTCCAGCGCCATCGCCAGCCCCTCCGTGAATGCGCACAGCTGCGCCTTCTGCATCTCGTCCATGCGCTGCATCATGGCCGCCAGCCGCTCGATGGTTTTCTGCTCGTTATTCGTCAGCATTTTTGTCACCTCCTTGCAACGGTGCGTTGCATTGATTTGCGTTTCTATTGCAATAATAAGCAAGGTAGACACATTTGTCAAGACTTTTTTGTGTTTATTTTGCATTTTTTCGTTGACGGATAGCAATGTCTGTGCTATTCTTGATTCGCAAGGAGGTAAATGCATGGGAAACAGAATAAAAGAGCTGCGGCAAGCGCTTGGTTTGACACAGCAAGAATTCGCGGACAGGATCGGCGTGAAACGCGGCGCGATTGCCAATTATGAAATTGGCCGCAACGCATCCGATACCGCAGTCGCCTTAATCTGCCGCGAATTCGGCGTCTCCGAGCGCTGGCTGCGCACCGGCGAGGGCGAGATGTTCGTCCAGATCTCGCGCGATAAGGAGGTCATGCGCTTCGTCGGCGAGGTCATGCGCGGCGAGGAAGATACCTTCCGTCGCCGTTTCCTTCTGGCGCTGGCCCGTCTTCCGGAAGAGCGCTGGGCCGACATCGAGGACTTTGCCCGGCAGATCACCGCCGAAAACGTGAAAGAGGAGCAGGATTGATTTCCTGCTCCTCTTTCTTTGCTTATTCTTTGCTTATTCTTTGCTTATTCACGCTGCGCGCAAAAATTCCAGCGTCAGCTCCATCGACCGGCTGTCGGCGATATCCAGCAGCCGCTCGATCTCGCGCCGTAAGTACGCCCTCCATTCCTCGTCTGTCATAGTTCATCCTCCCATAGCTTCTCCACAGTCGTTTCGAGCGCCCGGGCGATCTTGATCGCCGTCACCACGTTCGGCAGCCGCCCGCGCTCCACCTCGCTGATCGTTGTCTTCCCGCATCCCACCTTTCTCGCCAGCCACCGCTGGCTCATGCCGAGGTATTCTCTGTATTCTTTCACTTTGTTTCCCATTTCGTGCTATCACCATATCATAAAGTGTCGGCTCTGTGTGCTTTTTGGCCCGAAATCAGTCCGTTTCCTCCTTTTTCTGGACTTTCGCACTTTTATATGGTATACTGCACCCAGCCGGCCGCGAGAATAGCTTGCCACATCGCGGCCAAAATATGAAACGCCCGTGTCCCGCGGGCGAAAGAAAGGAGCCAGATCATCATGCGCGAATCACGCGCCTCTTCCCCCGAAGTTTGCCGCAGGCCCTTTCCATGGAGCTCCGTCACCATCGGCGTCCTGTTTGTCCTGTGTGTCGTGCTTGCCGGCCTGCTGGTTTTCCAGTCCGCGCGCCTGCACCGCGAGCAGGAGCGTCTCGCCGTCGCAAACGACACGATCGAGTTCGCGCGCAGCGAATTTTCCAACGCTGACGACGAGGTCGCGCGCTACCGGTCAGCCGCTCTCGGGTACTACGCAGAGCACGGCGGCACCTACATCATGCCTTATGATTATTCGGCTGGCTTTGAAGGGTACTGCAAGCGTCACCCAATCCCGGCCCCGCTGCTCGATCTCGGCTCGTGAGGTGTCTCCATGGATTTTGATACCGCTCGTCAGCTGCTCGTCGAATACGATGATAAAGAAACACGCCGCCGCATCCAGCGCCGTATGTCACCGGCCGAGCGCCGCGCCTACCGCGAACGGATCGCTGAAGCCGAGGACGTTTATCATCTCGGAAAATTTACGCACGAGGAAGATCTCAGCACCATCAAATCCCTGCGTTCCTGCCTCTGGTGCATGGCGCTCTCCGGCTCTGCCTGCGTTGGTGTCGCTGTTTACAGCGTTATGCCCGTTCTGTGGCTTGTCCTCTCCTGCGCTGCCATCGCCTTTGCCTGCCTCGTCGGCATGCTGTTTCTGATTACGTGGCTCTCCACAATGGCGGATGTCTCCATTCTTCCCCGCTGGCTTCTTTATGTTGCCTCTTTCGCGGCTCCGCTGCTGTTCTGGATTGTAATAAATCTGTTTTCATGATAGTGCACCGCATCCAGCCATATCTCAAAACCACTTTTGCATATTGCCAACGTTGGCAACATGGTTTGATGCCAACACAATTTCGCGGCCTCACGAAAATGATGCCGAGCCAAAAACAAAAAAGCCGCCACGGTGCTGCAGCACCGTAGCGGCCGTTCATTCCTCTTTTCAAGAAAGGGAGATGCCCATGGCAAAAAAGAAATATTATCAGCGGCCGGACGGCCTGTATGAGGCCATCCGCGTCGTCAACGGCAAGCGCAAAGCCTTCCGCGGCCGCACGCCGCATGAGGTCGAGCAGAAGATGATCGCCTACCAGGGCGAGATCGCGCGTGGCCGTCTCTTCCGCGAGGTCGAAGAGGAATGGGAGGCCGAACACTTCCCCACGCTCACGGCGAACACGCTCAAGGGCTACCGGCCCGCAGCGAGGCGCGCCGTTGACCGCTTCGGCGACACGCCCATCCGGAATATCAAAGCGCCGGAGATCAAGCGCTTCATCACGGAGTTTGCGCACCCGGGCGGCATGGCCAGCCGCGCGCAGAAGACCGTCACGAACCAGCTCCTCGTCACATCCCTGATTTTTCGCTACGCCGCCGAAAACGGCGAGATTGAGTATAACCCCTGCACCAACGTCACCGTCCCGAAGGCGCTTCCAAAAAAGCGGCGAGAGGCCGCCAGCCCAGAAGACGAGCAAAAAGTTAAGGCTGCGGCGGATGTGTGGCTCCTGCCTTACCTGATCCTCTACACTGGTCTCCGCAAGGGCGAGGCGCTGGCGCTCACGTATGGCGACATCGACCGTGCCGCGAATGTTATCCACGTCTCGAAAAGCGTCTACGTTGTCAATAACAAGCCGTACATCAAACAGCCAAAGACAGCCGCCGGTATTCGCACCGTGCCGATCCTCGACCCGCTCCTGCCGAAACTTCCGCGCTCCCGCAAGAAGTCCCTCTATCTGTTTTCTGACGACGGCGGCCAGACGCCGCTCTCTGAGATGCAGTATCAGCATCATTGGTCACAGTTCGTCGCGGCCACCGGCATCCAATGCACGGCCCACCAGCTCCGGCACAGCTATGCAACGATGCTTTTTGAGTGCGATGTGCCCGTAAAAGATGCGCAGGATCTTCTCGGCCACTCCACCGCCGCCATGACACAGGACATTTACACACATATCCGCGATACACATCGCACCGAAGTCGCGCAGCAGATCAACGAGAAGCTGCGCAAAAAATAGCCTTTTCACTGTGTAGTTTCTGTGTCGTAGGCCCTCTGAAACCTCCCGAAATGTTCCGAAACATTCCGAAGCAAAAAGCAAAGAAAAACCGTTGAAAAACCAAGATTTCTTGATTCTTCAACGGTTCTTTCTTTTGGCGGAGAAGGAGGGATTTGAACCCTCGCGCCGCTTATCACAGCCTACTCCCTTAGCAGGGGAGCCCCTTCGGCCACTTGGGTACTTCTCCAAGCCGAATTCCACTTTCCATATGGACGCGCGGCCAGCGCGCTGCATTATAGTAGCATATTCGGCAGCGGATGTCAACTTGTTTTTTGGTTGACACCGCGCGCAAAATGCGTTATAAGTGTGCCAGAACAAAGGAGATACGTCTATGCACTACACATCCGTACTTTTTGACCTCGACGGCACGCTGCTCGACACGCTCGGCGACCTGACCGCCGCCATGAACCGCACGCTCACCCGCCACGGTCTGCCGGAGCGCACGCGGCAGCAGATGCGCACCGCGCTCGGCAACGGGGCGCGGCGGCTGATGGAGCTGTCCGTTCCGTCGGGCACGGACAGCGCGCTGTTCGAGACGCTGCTGGCAGAATACAACGCCGACTATGCCGCCCACTGCCGCATTGAGACCGCCCCCTACCCCGGCGTCGCCGCGCTGCTGCGCACGCTGCACACGCAGGGGCGCAAGCTCGCCATCGTGTCCAACAAGCCGGACGAGGCCGTGCGCGCACTGCGTGCGGATTTCTTCGCCGACGCAGTCCAGATCGCTGTCGGCGAGACGGCAGCCATCCGGCGCAAGCCGGCGCCGGACATGCTGCTGGCCGCCATGGAACAGCTCGGCGCCGACCCTGACAAGACGGTCTTTGTCGGCGATTCCGAGGTCGATATTGCCACGGCGCGCGCAGCAGATCTGCCGTGCATCAGCGTGCTGTGGGGCTTTCGTGACCGGGACGTGCTCGAGCGCGCCGGCGCGCAGCAGTTCGCCGCCGACATCGCGCAGCTGCAGGCGCTTCTGGGCTGAAAAAATCCGCTGGCATCAACCAGCGGATTTTTTATGCCATCCTGCGGCGCAGAAACTTCAGCTTTGTCTCCGAGATGAGGATGGCAACGAGGATCAGCGCGAAGCCGACGATCACGCGCGGCTCCAGATGCTCGTGATAGAACGCAACGGAAAACAGCGTGCCGAACACGCTCTCGAGCGTGAGCAGCAGCGCCGCCGTCGTGGGCGGGGCATACTTCTGCCCGAATGTCTGGAGCAGAAAGCACAGGCCGGTGCACATGACGCACAGGTAGCCAAGACGCAGCCACACATCCGCCGGGATCTCCTCAGGCGCAGGCGCGGCGAACGGCGCCGTGACCCAGCTGAGCACGGCTGCCACAGCAAACTGCACGAACGAGAGCAGCACCGGGCTGCGCCCTCTGGCCGCACTGGCGGTGGCGATGATGTGCAGCGCGTAAAACACGCCGCTGAGGATCGTCAGCCCCTCGCCGCGGCCGATGCGCAGGTCGCTCTGCCGGGACACGAGCCCCATGCCGCACAGGCACAAAAGCGCCGCCGCGAGGTTGTACCGGTCCGGCCGCCGCTTATGGATCAGCCACCAGAAAAACGGCACGAACACGCAGTACGTCGCCGCGAGAAAGGCGTTTTTCCCCGGCGTGGTGTGCACGAGGCCATACGTCTGAATGGTGTAGGCCAGGTACAGGCACACGCCCATGCACGCCCCACCGGTGAGATAGCCGCGGTCGAGCCGGCGCAGGCTCCGGATACCGATGAGCGCCATGAGCATGGCCGCACCGGAAAAGCGGATGGCCAGCAGCCACAGCGCGGGGACGGTGGCAAGTGCGTCCTTCATGATCGTGAACGAACTGCCCAAGAGGAGCGTCGTCACGATCAGGGCGAAGCGGCCGAGACGGGTATAAGCATGGCTTGCGCCGGGGTCAGGCATAGAGATCAGGGTTCCTTTTTCATGAATTGTCCGGCCGCGCGCATCATGAGGCGCTTGGTGCCGGCGGTCTCAAATTCCACCTCGAGCAGCGCATCGCCACCCATAGGCTGGATCTTCGAGACGACACCGGAGCCAAACGCGCGGTGCGTGACCCGGTCGCCAACGGCGAAGGCCGGAGCCGCCTTGCCCGCCGGCTTTGCCGCGGCTAACTATATCATGAAGAAAGTACTTTTGATACTGGCATG
>OKSD01000150.1_pt1 | contig 75217 bp, 77 predicted proteins | sample 1601221 | NCBI WGS metagenome assembly OKSD01 (sample SAMEA3541550, study PRJEB24748) | human gut metagenome | biome: human gut; feature: human-associated habitat; material: faeces | place: China | collected 2012
GCTGCTATCCAGATTCGAACTGGAGACCTCATCCTTACCAAGGATGCGCTCTACCTGCTGAGCTATAGCAGCGTCTGTATTGACAGCTTCCATATTATATCAGCACGAGGCGATCTTGTCAAGGATTATTTCAGAATTTCTGACACTTTTTTTGAGGCGCTTCCCGGACGCGGACGGCGTCGTCAAAAAATGCGTTGATACGGCGCATCAGCAGGGGATTTGCGTCTTCCGGGCAATCGCTGAAGAGCAGATCCGCATGACCGTCGCGGCCCTCCTCACCCCAGAGCAGGCACTGCACGCCGCTGTTTCTGACCTGATGAACGTGGGAAATGATGGAGGCGCGGTCCAGAGGCGCGATCCAGTCGTTGACCCCGTTGACAAGCAGCAAGGCGCGGGCATCCTGCGCGCCGTCGATGGCTTCGCGCAGCAAGGCGCGCCGCCCGAAGCGCAGGCACTGGTAGGCATAGAGAAAGGGATAGTGCAGAAAGGCGAGGCGGCCGAAAAAATGATATACGCCGGAGATGGTTGCTTCCATGGCGCTGTTGACGCCGCCGACGCTCACCGCGGCGTCCGCCGCACATTCGGAAAGAATACTGCACACGGCGTAGCCGCCCATGCTGTGGCCGAAGAGGCACAGGTATTTGCTGCCGAACAGGTCGTTCTCGCGCAGAAAGCGCAGCGCAGCGCGCAGATCGTCCAGCGCCTGCGGAAATCCGCGGCAGGAGCGCCCCTCGCTTTCATAGCAGCCGGTGTAGTCGAAGGCAAAGACACGCTTGCCGGCAGCTTGAAAATAACGGATCTGCGGGCTGTAGTGGCAGGCACTGTTTCCCAGCCCTGCGGCCATGACGACCAGAGATTCGCCCTCGCCGAAGAGATAACCTTGCAGGGCTTTTCCGCCGCTTTCAAACGAAACCCGGCGGTAGGGGCAGCCGAAGTCCTCCGCTTTCGGCGCGTCGTAACGACGAAAACAGCGTTCATAGACAAGAATCGTCAGCAGCAAAAACAACAGCATGGCACACGGCTCCTTTTGGCTCAGTATGCCCGCCGGTGAGGATTTCATCCTTGCAAGACGCGGCTTTTATGCTATAATAAGAAAAAACTGGAGGCGGCCATGGAGTATTTTCATCCGGAGCGGACGGAACTGATCGGGGAGTCCGGCTATATCGAAACGCTGTGCGGCATCCGGGAACGGCTGGCGCCCTATCTTCTGACAGAGCGGTTTGCCTCCTTTGACGGCACGGAGCTGAGCTGGGAAGGGTATCTGGCGGAAAATGCCCGCGGTGCGGTGGTCATCCTTCACGGCTTTACGGAATTCCCGGGGAAATATCTGGAGATGGCGTGGTATTTTCTGAACCGTGGTTATCATGTTTTTCTCCCGACGCAGCGGGGGCATGATTCCGGCGGCGCGATCCACGTGGATCATTTTGACGACTATGTGCATGATCTGCACTGCTTTGTCGAGCGCTTCCGGAACTATTGCGGGACACTTCCGATGTACCTCTATGCGCACTCCATGGGCGGCGGTGTCGGTGCGCGGCACTTGCAGGAATATCCGGGCGAGTTTGCCAAGGCAGTGCTGACTGCGCCGATGTTCTGCCCCAAAGCCTCGGATGTGCCCTATCCCATCGCGCTGTGCGGGGCAGGGCTGCTTCTCTGCCGCGGGGCAAGGAAAACCAGCACGCTGTTTCGCAGCACCTTTAACCCGAATGCCACGGTCGAGCAGAGCAGCGCCGCCAGCGAGGCGCGCTTCCGCTGGAACATGAAATGCCGGATCGAAAACCCGGCCTATCAGACGGCGGGCGCGACGAACCGCTGGGTCTATGAATCGCTGGCTCTGCGGCGCAAGATCCTGCGGCGGAAAAACTGCCGGAAGATCTGCGTGCCGGTGCTGGTATTCAGCGCGGGACAGGATTCTCAGGTGCGGACGGATGTGCAGCGGCGCTTTGTCCGGCGGGTGCCGGGCGCACAGCTGGTCGTCTACCCGGAACAGAAGCATGAGCTTTTTTCAACGAAAAACGAGGTATTACGGGATTATCTGGAAAAGATCTTCCGATTTCTGGAAGGATAAACAAGGGCCTCCGGCTTAGCCGGAGGCCCTTCGTTTTTGAGAAACTTACTCTTTTTCGTGCTTGAGCATGAGGTTTGCGAGAATGCCGAGGATGAGCGCGACCGCGACCGGCGTGATCGTGATCTTGCCGAAGGTCAGGGAGAGTCCGCCGATGCCGGCGACCAGAATGGTGCTGACGACGAAGAGATTGTGGTTCTTTCCAAGGTCGACCTTCTGGATCATTTTCAGACCGGACACCGCGATGAAGCCGTAGAGCGCGACGCAGGTGCCGCCCATGACGCAGCCGGGGATGGAGTTGACGAAGGCGACGAAGGGGGAGAAGAAGCTGACCACGATGGCGCAGAGCGCGGTTGCAAGGATGGTCACGACGGAGGCGTTGCGGGTGATGGCGACGCAGGCGACGGACTCGCCGTAGGTGGTGTTGGGGCAGCCGCCGAAGAGAGCGCCGGCCATGGAGCCGACGCCGTCACCCAGCAGGGTGCGGGACAGGCCGGGGTCGACCAGCAGGTCGTGGCCGATGATGGAGGAGATGTTCTCGTGGTCGGCGACGTGCTCGGCAAAGACGACGAAGGCGACCGGGACGTAGGCGACCGCGACGGCACTGATGTAGCTACCGTTCAGCTCTTTCAGACCGTCGATGGCCTTGAGGAAGACGAAATCCTTCGTGATCAGCTCGTAGTTGACAAAGGTTTTGAGCGTCACGCCGTTTTCCCAGAGAACGCTGAGCTTGGAGAAGTCGAGCACCTTGAGTGCGTCGATGCCGGCGGCGTTGCCGATGGCGGTGAAGATCGCCGCGACGGCGTAGCCTGCGAGGATGCCGAGAATGAAGGGGATCAGGCGAACCATCTTCTTGCCGTAGGTGGAGCAGAGCATGGTCACGAAGAGAGCGACAAGACCGCACAGGATGGTGACGAGCGGGGAGGCGAGAGCTGCGCCGGAGGCGTCCGTTACGCTGCCGGACACGAGGTCGGAAACGGCGTTTCCGGCCAGAGAAAGGCCGATGATGGCAACTGTAGGCCCAATGACCACAACCGGCATGAGCTTCTGCAGCCAGCCAACACCGGCAAATTTAACGATCAGAGCGATCACGACATAGACAAGACCGGCAAATACCGCGCCGAGGATCAGGCCGACATAGCCAAGTGACATGGACACGCCGCCCGCGAAGGCTGCCGCCATGCTGCCGAGGAAGGCGAAGGAGCTGCCGAGGAAGACCGGACTGCGGAATTTTGTGAACAAAAGGTACACGAGCGTGCCGATACCGGCGCCGAAGAGCGCTGCCGCGGGGCTGAGAGTGCTGCCCGTCGCCGCGTTGGTGATGACCGGGACGACCAGCGTCGCGGCCATGATGGCCAGAAGCTGCTGGATCGCGAAGATCAGCGTCTGGCTGAATTTCGGCTTGTCCTTGACTCCATAGATCATGTTCATTGTCTTTTTCCTCCGTTTGATATATTTTAATTTGTTTTTTCCTGTACCGACTTCAGCAGGCGAATACCCCAGGTGCCGTCGTACTGCGGCGTGAGCACCTGCACCTGCTCGTCCCGCGCGGTGGGGACGTTTTTTCCGACGTATTCGGGGTTGATCGGCAGCTCACGGTGGCCGCGGTCTACCATGACGGCCAGCCGGATGCGTGCCGGACGGCCCATGTGGATGATGGCATCCATGGCGGCGCGGGCGGTCCGGCCGGTATAGATGACATCATCGACCAAAATGACGGTCTTGCCCTCGACGAGGCAGGAGAAGCGCGCCGGGCGGACGTCCGGCTGGGCGGCAAGCTCCGTGAGGTCGTCGCGGTAGAGTGTGATGTCCAGCGTTTCGACCTGCGGCCGCACGCCGCCGAATGCGTTCATCATCTCGGCAAGCCGTTCTGCCAGCGGCACGCCGCGGCGCAGGATGCCCGCGAGGATCAATGTTTCGGGGTCGTTGTTTTCCAGAATCTGGTGCGCCAGACGGCGCAGTGTGCGCTCAAAGGCCAGCGCATCGGAAAGTTCTATCGTTGTCATGGTTCCTCCGATCCGGGGCGGTGCGGAAGCGCAAAAAAGCCTTGCCGCGAGAGCGGCAAGGCATCACTGCATGGCAAGGCAGACGGGCAGAGTAAGCCCGCACTTTCCCCTGATTCTGCATCCTTGTCGGTCTCTCTGTACCGCTCTTAAAGAATACGTTTTGCTAATCCTAGCATGGATCATGCGAATTGTAAAGCCCTTAAAACGAAGTTTGTCAAATCTGCCGAAGTCTTGCCGCGTTTCGTCGAAAGCGGCTGTCGGATTTGTGAAAGCGCGCCGTATCAAATTTCCATCTTGGGAAATACTGTGCAGTACGGAGAGTAACACTGGACTTTGGAGGATTTGAACTATGCAGGGCAAGGTCGAGATCAGCGGCATCAACACGGCGCATCTGAAAACGATCAAAAATGACGAAATGGTGCGCCTGCTGCGGCGCAGCCGTGAGGGCGACGAGGAAGCGCGCCAACAGCTCATCGAGGGAAACCTCCGGCTGGTGCTGTCCGTCATCCAGAAATTTCTCGGCAGGGGAGAGAGCCCGGACGATCTGTTTCAGGTCGGTTGTGTGGGCCTCTTGAAAGCAATTTCCAATTTCGACGTCGATCTGAATGTGAAATTCAGCACCTACGGCGTGCCGATGATCGCAGGCGAGATCCGCAGGTATCTGCGCGACAACAGTGCCATGCGCGTCAGCCGGAGCGTGCGCGACATGGCCTATCGCGTTTTGCAGTGCAAGGAGGCAATGCTGGCCGAAAACGCCCGCGAGCCGACTTTTGCCGAGATTGCAAAGCGGTTGGAGGTGCCGGAGGAGGCGGTGGTCAATGCCATGGACGCCATTTCCGCGCCGGTGTCGCTGTACGAGCCGGTCTACTCCGACGGCGGCGACCCGCTGACGGTGATGGATCAGGTGCGCGACACCCGGAATACCGACGAGCAGTGGACCGAGCGCATCGCGCTGCGCGAGGCTATCTCCACGCTGGGTGAGCGCGAAAAGCGCATCCTTGCGCTGCGCTTTTTCGATGGGAAAACGCAGATGGAGGTCGCCTCCGAGGTGGGAATCTCGCAGGCGCAGGTGTCCCGGCTGGAAAAAAACGCGATCTCCAGCATCCGCAAGGCGATCTGCGTGTCATAAGCCGTCCGCGCGGCGCATAGGCTTTGGAGAAAAGGCGGGTGAGCGTATGGGCAAGCGGTTTTCCAGCCTGAAGTGCCGGGAGGTCGTCAATATCTGCGACGGCGCGCGGCTGGGCTTTGTTTCGGACGTGGAGGTGGACCTCAAAACGGGACGGATCGCGGCGATCGTCGTGCCGGGGCCGTGCAAGTTTCTCGGTGTGGCGGGGCGACGTGACGACTATGTCATTCCGTGGCAGTGCATCCAGCGCATCGGCGACGACATCATTTTGATCGACGCGGAGCTGGACAAAATCCGCCTTCCGCGGCCAAAAAAGGAATTTTTCTGACCGGAGCCGCCGGTCAGATCTTTTTTTGCACGGAAACGGCGAAAAAACTTCGATTTTTTGCAAAAAAGTTCTTGAAATCTTTGACATCACAGGATATAATAATACGGCGTGCGAAAAAGCGCGACATCATTACACCACACACGCCCGGATGTTCCGTCCCAGTGCCGGTTTCCCGGTGGACGGGAGAGATGACGGGAGTGGAGGTAAAAACGAAAAGGAGAACACACAAATGGCAGTCGTATCCATGAAAAGCCTGCTCGAAGCTGGTGTCCATTTTGGCCATCAGACCAGACGCTGGAACCCGAAAATGGCTCCCTACATCTACACGGAGCGCAATGGTATTTATATCATTGACCTGCAGAAGACCGTAAAGAAGATCGAGGAAGCCTACAACTTCGTCCGTGACCTCGCAGCCAACGGCGAGAGCATCCTCTTCGTCGGTACCAAGAAGCAGGCGCAGGACGCCATCAAGGAAGAGGCCGAGAGAGTCGACCAGTATTATGTCAACGCCCGCTGGCTCGGCGGTATGCTGACTAACTTCAAGACCATGCGTACCCGTATCGACCGTCTTGCCCAGCTGCGCAAGATGCAGGAGGACGGCACCTTCGCAATGCTTCCCAAGAAGGAAGTCATCAAGCTCGAAGGCGAGATCGCCAAGCTCGAGAAGTACCTCGGCGGCGTGAAGAAGATGAAGAAGCTGCCCGGCGCCCTGTTCATCGTTGACCCCCGCAAGGAGCGCAACGCCATCGCTGAGGCCCGCAAGCTGCACATCCCCATCGTCGCGATCGTCGATACCAACTGCGACCCCGATGAGATCGACTATGTCATCCCCGGCAACGACGACGCCATCCGCGCCATTCGTCTGATCGTCGCCACCATGGCCAACGCCGTTCAGGAAGGCCGTCAGGGCGAAGCCAACACCGAGGCTGCTGCCGAGGCTCCCGCAGAGGCCGCCGAAGCTCCCGTCGAGGAATAAGAAACCCATAATGCCCGCCCAACCGCGGGCATTCTTATAAATACAGGAGGATAGAATTATGGCATTTACTGCTGCTGATGTTAAGAAACTGCGTGAAATGACCAATGTCGGCATGATGGACTGCAAGAAGGCCCTCACCGAGACCGACGGCGATATGGATAAGGCAGTCGAATGGCTGCGCGAAAAGGGCCTTGCGAAGGCCGCCAAGAAGGCTGACCGCATTGCGGCCGAAGGTATGGCTTACGCCACCGTCTGCGACAAGTGCGGCGTCGGCGCCATTGTCGAAGTCAACTGCGAGACCGACTTCTGCGCGAAGTCCGCTCCCTTTGTCGAGTTCGTCAAGGAGATCTGCCAGGTCGTTCTGACCGATAACCCCGCGACCGTCGAAGCCCTGAAGGACTGCAAGTATCCCGGCACCGAGCTGAAGGTTTCCGAAGTTCTGCCCGAAAAGGTCATGTCTATCGGCGAAAACCTGCAGATCCGCCGCTTTGCCCGCTTTGACAAGAACACCTCCGTGGCTTATGTCCATGCAGGCGGCAAGATCGCAGTTCTGGTCAATCTGGCCGTCGAGGGCGGCATTGACGCCACTGCCATCGGCAAGGACGTTGCCATGCAGATCGCTGCGCTGAACCCCCGCTTCTGGGACAAGAGCCTCGTCACCGAGGATGTCGTCGAGGAAGAGAAGAAGATCGCTCTTGCTCTGATGGACAACGATCTCAAGATGGCTTCCAAGCCCCAGCAGGTCAAGGAAAAGATCGCTGCCGGCAAGATCAACAAGTTCTACGAGGAGAACTGTCTCATGCAGCAGTCCTTCGTCAAGGACGGCTCCATGACCGTCGAGCAGTACGTCGCTTCCGCTGCCAAGGCTCTGGGCGGCTCCGTCAAGTTTGTTGACGCTGTCCGTTTCGAGAAGGGCGAGGGCATCGAGAAGAAGCAGGAAGACTTCGCTGCCGAAGTTGCTGCGCAGATGAACATGGGCAAGTAATTTCCCATAACCGCATAATTTCAGCGCCGGACAAACGTCCGGCGCTGAAGCTTTATCTTTTATTCCAGATTCAGACGCTTGCGCAGGATGACCTCGGAAACGAAGAAGTAGACGCAGCCGATGGCAACGTTGATCAGGAGAATTGTACCGAGGAACGCGCTCATGGCGCCGTTGAAGCTCAGGGTTTCCACCCACGTAAAGACGGAATTGACGAACGTGTTCGGCTCGTAGTTGACGGATACCAGCGTTAGCATCGAAGTAATCTGCATAAGAACGCCAATCAGGTAATAAAACAGGATGGACAGGAAAATGCGCGCGCGGCGGAACAGATGGCCGAGACAGGACACAAAGTACACCCGCAGGAGCATGTTCGCCAGTGCCGCCAGCGCGGTCAGTGCGGCAAGAAGAAGCGTCCAGACACTGAGTGACGGCATACAGAAAAACTCTTGTAAGTTGAACATCGTGTTCCAGATGCCGTTCATTGTACCGGAAAGGATCAGGGCAATGCCGAAATAGGCGAAAATGCACGTCGGGATGAGCGTGACCATGGCTGCCAGCAGCTTGGAAACCAGAAGCTGCCAGGGTTTGACGGGAAGCGTGAACATCAGATAGCCCTCCCGCCGCAGAAGCCCTGAATAGAAGCGGATGACACAGATGACAAAGCACAGGACAACCATGGCGATCAGCGCCAGAACCATCAGCCCTGTCAAAAGCGACATGAGGAAGTGACTGAGGAAGCCGGTCACCGGCAGCTCCAGCAGCAGCCGCTGCAGACCGGCGAGAAGGAGCATCGCGGGCCAGATGAACAGATACAGCTTCATGTTGGCGCGCAGATCATATTTCAGAAGTTTTCTCAGCATGGCCAGTTACCTCCATAGGGGATGGTGCGGAAGATCTCACGGAAGACCTCGTCGACGGATTTCCCTTCGACCTCGCGGATGTGATCGACGGAGTCATGCCGCACGACCCGGCCTTCCTTCAGGAAAACGGCTTCGTCCAGCACCGGCTCGATGTCCGCAATCAGGTGGGTGGACAGGAGAATCGTGCTTTCCGGAGAGTAATTGGTGAGAATGGTGTGCAGAATGAAGTCGCGCGCGGCGGGGTCAACGCCCGCGATCGGCTCGTCGAGAAGATACAGCTTTGCTTCCCGGCTCATGGCGAGGATGAGCTGCAATTTCTCCTGTGTGCCCTTGGACATGCTCTTGACACTCATTTTCATCCCGATGCCCAGCGCGGCGCACATGGCTTCCGCGCGCTCACGGCGGAAATCGGCGTAAAAATCGGCAAACAGGTCGATGAGGTCAATGGCCTTCATCCAGTTGGCATAGAACATTTTATCCGGCAGATAGCTGACAACCGCCTTGGTGTCGGTGCCGATGGGCAGACCTGCGATGCGGGCGCTGCCATCCGTGGGACGGAGCAGACCGGCGAGAATTTTGATCAGCGTGGTCTTGCCGGAACCGTTCGGGCCGAGCAGACCGATGATCCGCCCGGAGTCCAGATGCAGTTCGACGTGATTCAGCGCGGTCAGTGAACCGTATTGCTTTGTCAGGCCGCTGCAAATGACAAGGTCATTCATGGGGTTCCACCTCCGTTAATAATTGTTTGATTTCCTGCCCGGAATAGCCGAGCTGCTTCATTTTTTCGCGGAAGAGGGAAAGCTCCCTCTGCGCCAGCGCATCACGGGTGGCGCGGATGAGAGCGGTATCCTGCGTGACAAAGCGGCCGGTGTTGCGCTGCGAGGTCAGAAGCCCCGCCTCCTCCATTGCGGCCAGGGTGCGCTGCATGGTGTTCGGATTGACCCCGGCTTCCGCCGCGAGGTCGCGCACGGACGGAATCCGCACGCCCGGCGGGTATTGCCCGGATACGACGCGCTGCGTCAGGATCTCCTCAAGCTGTAGCCAGATCTGACGGTCTGTGCTTAGCTTCCAGCTCATGGACAAGCCTCCTTTGAATTAGTGTACTAGTATACTAGCACACAAGTGCAGAACTGTCAAGAGAAAATACCGGAAAATTTTGGCCGATTTGCAAGGGAAGGGGAACGGGCGCAAAAACACGCTCCTGTCGTTGGACAGGAGCGTGTTTTGACGGAATTCATTGTTCCATTGTCAGGTGCTGATTGTTTTTTTGAATCAGCTCGGTGCTTTGCAGATAGCGGGCGAGTACCAGTGCGGTGTCCTCGCCGGTAATGGCATCTTTTGGAGCAAGATAGACGATGCCGCCTGTGCCGGAACCGGCCAGCAGACCGGCGGCGACCGCCCATTGCATGGCTTCCAGCGTGGTTTCGTCAACATTCGCTGCGTCCGGATAGGAGGTGAGATCGGCACGCTTTGAAGAAGCGGCACCGGAGGCTTCCGCGTAACGGAATAGTACCAGCGCAAGCTGCTCGCGCGTGACTACGACGTCCGGGTCAAAGGCGGTCTCGCCCCAAAGTCCGGATTCCTCCGCCCAGAGCGCAGCCGTGGCGTACCACTGCGTCTGCGCGGCAGTGCGCTTTGCATGTACCTCCGGCTGACCGGCAGCGCACCAGAGCAGCGTCGCCAGCGTTGCCTGATTCAGAGAAAGGGCGGAATCAGGCGCGGTGTCGTCGCCTTCGGCGCCTGTATGAAGGAATTCCAGTCCGTGCTGTACCCACAGAGGGCTGTCGGCAGCGGAGACCCATCCGGATTCGGGCAGCTTGCGTGCAAGAACGGAGAATTCACAGACGGTTTCCTCGGATTCGCCGTAGCTGTTTGTGCCGTAGAGCTTTGCCGTATAATTGCCGGCATGATCAAGCCGCAGGGCGAAGGCCAGAGAGCTGCTCAGATTGCGGGAGAAGAGCTCCTCGCCGTTCAGGAGAACGGTCAGACGGTAGGATTCGTTGTCCTCCGCAGGCGTCCAACGGAAATTCACGGTGTCGTGCTGGCGGTAGATGCTCCGCACGTCCTGAAAAGACGGCGCCGTGGGCGGCAGTCCCCATACGGCGGCATAGGGCGCGACGGATACGCTTGTCAGCATGGCTGCAATGGCCGCGCGCGAAACGGTGACACCCCAGCGGATGCCGCAGTGCCTGTCCATATTGCAGTCGGTGTATGTAATGGTCGTGTCCGTTACATCGGTGACAAAGACGGAGTGGCTGTCGTTGCGGTAACGCAGGACATCGCCGGGTTTGACGGAGTCAAGGCTGTAGGTTTTCGACCAGTATTTGGCGGAAACACCGTAATAGTCATAACTCAGCTTGTAGGCATAGCCGAGGCACTGAATCGCACCGTCGAAGGAATTGCAGCCGCAGCCGCCGTAGTAATCGCAGCTGCCGTGCGCGTGGCCGCAGGGCGAATAGGTATAGCTATTGGGGCTGTTGTAGCCGCCCGGATGATTCCAGTAGGCGCCGGAGGGAAACTTGGCGCGCAGATCGGTAAGCGTGACCTGTGCGCGTTCCGCACTGGCGGTGGGCAGCGGGAGCACAGCGGCAAGCAGGAGCAGAGCCAGAAGCAGGCATACAATACGCCGTTTCATTCGCAGGACCGTCCTTTGTTGGTTGGTTTCCGGTGACAGATCTGAAAGACCTGTAAATTAAATGTTACCACATTATACCAGATATTGCAACACTTTTTGCTGAGAAAACATCAAAAAACCCGGCGGAAATCGAATTCCGGCCGGGTTTTGTAAGAATAATCTCGTTATTTTGCGGCATTTTTACGATAGAAGGGAGTGGCCAGCAGCATAAAGACGGCAAAGACCGCCAGATACCACACCACGCCCATGCCGTGCGCAAAGATCGCCGCGACGATCATGAACACGCAGCTCAGGAGGGAGAGCAGCGGCATGACAAAGCGTTTGAAGGGCCGCAGTTCCCGTTCTTTGACCATCATACGCAGGAAGATCGGCAGGTAAAATGCATAGATCGTGATGATGGGAAGCTCGGAAGAATCGAAAGCGACCGGGCCAAACCAGGGCTTTTCTACCAGATTTGCGCCATAGAAGAACAGCAGCCAGAAAGCGCACATCACCAGACCGACGATGGCGGAATTGGTGGGCATATTCGTGTGGCGGCTGACCTCTCCGAATACCTCCGGCTTCGGCCCCTGACCGCGGACGGCGATAGAGTACATTCCGCGCGTGGCAGCCAGCATGAGACCATTCAGCGTGCCAAGACAGGAAATGACGACGAGAACGAACAGGCCGATGCCGCCGGCCTTGCCGAAGATGTTTTCAAAGGCGAGTTTAGCCCCGGCCTCGCCGCTTTTCATGACGGCCTCGTTGCTTGCGCCGCCGGCCAGACCGACATAGTAGAGAATGTATACTGCTGCAATGATCAGCGTGCCGAGGACGAGAGCGATGGGAAGATTCTTCTTTGCATTTTTCAGCTCGGCGTTGATGCTCGTGGCGATGATCCAGCCCTCGTAGGCAAAGGCCGTGGCCACGACGGCGGTGAACAGCGCCATGCCGCGGCTGCCTGCGGACTCCACCACAACGGTGGAGAAGTTCTCGGCGATGGTTCCGTTGGAAAGGCCGACGATGGTGCCGACAATCGCCATCAAAAGCAGCGGGATCAGCTTGATAACGGTTGTGGAAACCTGAAATCTGCCCGCAAGGATCGGAGAGAGCGCATTGACAGCATAGCTGGCGATCAGGAAGAAACAGGCGATGACCATGACCGGCCCGCCGGTGATGTCAAAGCCGAGAATCACGCCCAGGTAGCGGGCGGACACCCACGCCAGCACGGAGGTCATGGCGGGATAATAAACAAAGGTGGAGAACCATGCGGTGTAATAGGCATAGCGGCTGCCGACGGCGGCCTCCGCGTAGTCTACAAGACCGTTGACGCGGCGGTAGTGGGTGGCCATGATGGAGAAGGTATAGGCGCAGATGATCATGATGATGCCGCCCAATGCCCATGCGAGGATGCCGAGCGGGAGATCACCTCCGGTGGCAGTCAGAACCTTTTCCGCCTTGAAGAATACGCCGCTTCCTACTACGATGCCTACCACCATGGCAATTGCCGTCAGCAGACCGTATTTTTCTTTCAGTTGGTTATTCATACTACCCCTCATTTCTGTTGTATAATTATACATATTCTACAGGAAATGAACGAAAAAGGCAATGTATATTTGATGGTTGCATAAAAATATGGCGTTTTGTACGATTGTATCCGTTCGTTGAGATGCGCTTTTGGTACAAAGTGCCGACAAAAAACGGGTCCGGATTGTCCGCGCAATAAAAACACACGTACAGCTCAGCGAAACAAAAGAAGGGAAAACCATGTCACAACATTGTTTCCGTACTGATATTCGATGCCGTATTTTTCCGCCAGGGCGGTCACGACGATGCCGTGGCTCTCCACGCAGGGAAACATTTTGTCCGGATGGCGGCAGGGCGCGTCCGGATAGCTGCACTGCGGGCAGATCGCGCAGGACTCGCTGGAAAGACCGTAGACTTCGACACCCTGCGCGCGCAGCAGTCCGGCGACTTTATGCGTGACGGCTTCGTGTGCAGGACGGGTGGCGAGCGTCTGCTCCATGTCGCTGATGTCCTGCACCTCCGTGAGCGTAGAAAAAAGAAGCCCCTCAGGATAGGACAGGCAGCGCGCGCGGCATTCCTCTACCGTGCCGACCGCGGGCGGGCAGGCCCAGCTTGTGCCGTAGCGCGGGCATTCCTGCCGGCAGACGGTGCGGACGCGTTCGGAGAATTCCAGTTCCTTTGTGGGGAAAAAGATGTACTGCGCGACGGGCAGCTCTGCCAGCGCCGCTTCGAAGGCTTCCCGGTTCATCCCTTCGCCTCCGCTTTCAGGTACAGCATATCATAGGCCACGGGCGTGCAGAACAAACGGCGGATCTCGGCGGCATTGCGCGTCTGCCCGAGGATCCACATCAGCTTGGCAAGTGCCGCCTCCGTGGTCATGTCGTAGGCCTCCAGCAGATGCAGATCGTTTTTCAGGTGGAAGCCGACGTCGTAAACGGCAAGGTTGCTTCCCTCGTTCTGCACCTGCGTGGTCATAACGATGGTCTTGTCCCCGCGCGCGATCGCGCTGCGCAGAACGTCAAAATAGCCGGAGCCCTGATAAGAGGGCAGGCCGCCAACGCCGTAACTCTCAATGATGACGGCGTCATTGTGGTCGATCAGGTAGGAAAGCAGGCCGCAGTCCGTGCCGGGCGTCATTTTCAGCAGACCGACGTGCTCGTTCAGCCGGTCGTAGAAGCGGGGACGGTCGAAGCAGTCCGGGCGGATGTATTCCATCAGAAAGCCGTTTTGCAGCACGGCAAGAACGGGATAATTGATGCTGGAAAAGGCCTGTAAGCTGGTCGTGCGCGTTTTGCGTGCCCGCGTGCCGAGAATGACGCGGCCGTTGAAGACGATCATCACGCCGCGAAGGTCGGACACCGCGCAGCGGAAGGCGTCGGTCAGGTTGGCCTTGGAGTCCGTGTTTTCAAAGAGAATGGGCTTCTGCGCACCGGTCAGGATGATGGGCTTGGGCGAGCCCTGCACCAGATAGGAAAGCGCCGCGGCGGTGTAGGCCATGGTGTCCGTACCGTGGGCAATGACGAAGCCGTCAAAGTCGTCATAGCTCTCCCGGATGGCTTCGGCAATGCTCAGCCAGTGCGCGGGCGTGATATTGGTCGAGTCGATGGAGAAAAGCTGGCGGCAGGTGACGTCGCACAGCTCGGAGATCTCCGGCACCTTTTCCACAAGCTCCTGCGTGGATAGAACGGGGATCAGACCGCTTTGCGTCATGCCGGAGGCGATGGTGCCGCCAGTGCCGAGCATCAGAACCTTTTTCATAGGGAACCTCCCAAGTGAATTATATTTATTATACCACGATTTTAGGCGCGCGGCAACGGAAACAGTTGACAAGTCCCGAAATCGGCAATAATATAGAAAAAGATTGGAGATGAAAGTCATGCTATCCGTAGTGATTCCGGCGTATAACGAGCAGGAGACCGTCGCCGCGGCGGCAGAGGAGATCGGCCGCGTGCTGTTTGCGGCGGAGATCCCGCACGAGCTGATGTTTATAGACGACGGGTCGAAGGACCGAACATGGGAGTGCATCTGCGCCGAGGCGCAGCGCCGCTGCGACGTGCGCGGCGCGCGGTTTTCCCGGAATTTCGGCAAGGAGGCCGCGATCTTTGCCGGACTCCGGCAGGCGAGAGGCGACTGCGTCGCCGTGATGGACTGCGATTTGCAGCACCCGCCGGAAAAGCTTGTGGAGATGTACCGCCTCTGGCAGAACGGCGCGCAGGTCATCGAGGGCGTCAAGACCGACCGCGGTCGGGAAAGCGCGCTGCACCGCGGCTGTGCAAAGCTCTTTTATAAGATCATCAGCCGCGCAACGCGGATCGATATGTCCCGCGCCTCGGATTTCAAACTCCTCGACCGCAAGGCCGTGGACGTGCTTCTGACCATGCGGGAAAAGCGTGCTTTCTTCCGCGCGCTCTCGTCGTGGGTCGGCTTCCGTACCGCGCAGGTGGAGTATGAGGTGCGCGAGCGTGTGGCCGGGCAGTCGAAGTGGTCCACACGGGCGCTGATCCGCTATGCGCTGACGAATATCACGTCCTTTACCGCGTTTCCGCTGCACCTTGTGACGATCTTCGGCGTGATCACACTGCTGGTGTCCCTCGTGCTGGGTGTGATCGCGCTGGTGCAGAAGTTTATGGGCATTGCCTTGGGCGGCTTCACGACGGTCATCATTCTGCTGCTGTTCATCGGCAGCCTCGTGATGATCAGCCTTGGCATCATCGGCTACTATGTCGGCAATATTTATGAGGAAATTCAGGATCGCCCGCGCTATATCATCGCGGAAGCCTGCGGAGAGGATACCGTATGAAAGAAAACAAGGAACTGATGCGGGAGGTCCTCAAGGACGTCCGCCGCGATATGTCGGATGAGGAGATCGTGGAGCTGCTGGCGGACAGCAAGGTTTCCGTCAACACGGAGAAGGAAACGCGCTATACCGTCGGCCAGCGCGCCGCAGACCAGATCGCAAAATTTGCCGGAAGCTGGGCGTTTATTTTTTCTTTTACCGGCGTGCTGATCGCATGGATGGTGATCAATGGGCTGCTGGCGAGCAGGGCTTTTGATCCCTATCCGTTTATTCTGCTGAATCTGGTGCTGTCCTGCGTGGCGGCGATTCAGGCGCCGCTCATCATGATGAGCCAGAACCGGCAGGAGGAAAAGGATCGACGCCGTGCGGAGAACGACTACAAGGTCAATCTGAAAACCGAGATCATGATCGAAGATCTGCACGATAAGATGAACGAGATCCTAGCGCGTCAGGAATCCATCCTGAAACGCCTGAAGGAACTGGAGAAGAGGGAAAAGTGAAAAAAGAAGAGAAGACCAATGCCGTGCGGCTGCTGACGCAGAAAAAGCTGGCGTTTCAGACGCATGATTATACCGACTCCGGCGCGGTCAGTGGGCTGGAGGTCGCGCAGGCGCTGGGACAGAAGCCGCAGCGGATGTTCAAGACACTGGTCACGGAAGGGCGTTCCGGTGCACACTATGTGTTTCTGGTGCCGGTCGCGGGAGAGCTGGATTTGAAAAAGGCCGCCTCCGTCGTAGGAGAAAAAAGCGTCGCCATGATCAAGTCGAAGGATCTTCTGCCGCTGACGGGCTACATCCACGGCGGCTGCTCGCCGGTCGGAATGAAGAAGCTCTTCCCAACGGTGATTGACCGGAGTGCCGAGTCGTTTGATACCATCTTTTTCAGCGGTGGCCGGATCGGACTTCAGATCGAAATGAGTCTGGCGGAGCTGGAAAAGGTCATCCGCTTCCGGCTTGCGGACATTGCGGAATAACTACGGGGTAGAACTATGGAAGATACAATGATCCGGAAAGCGGAACTGCGGGACATTCCCGCACTGGGCCGGCTCCTTTATGAGGTCCACAAGGTGCACAGCGATGTGCGGCCGGACCTTTTCAAGGCCGGCGCGAGAAAGTACACCGACGAGCAGCTGGAAGAGATCCTGCAAAGCGGAGAAAGACCGGTTTTCGTGGCCGAGCAGGACGGACAGGTTGCCGGCTATGCGTTCTGTATTCCAAAGCAGTTTGTGGGCGACCGCAGCATGACCGATGTCCGAACGCTGTACATTGACGATCTCTGTGTGGACGAGGCCGCGCGGGGGAAACACATCGGAACGAAGCTCTATGACTTCGTGCTCGACTTTGCAAAGCGTCAGGGCTATTACAATGTCACGCTCAACGTGTGGGCGGACAACAAAGCTGCCGTGAAGTTCTACGAAAAAATCGGACTGAGAGTCCAGAAAATCGGCATGGAAAAGATACTGTAAAGGCAGGCGGATATTCAATATCCGCCTGCTTGTTTTATCCTTGCTTCTGCCAGTCGGCAGGATAGGTGACATAGAGAAAGCGCGCGTGCTCCGGCGCGGAAAAATGGATCTCCGTGCCGCGCGGGATGAACACACCCTCGCCGGCGCGGGCCGTGACCTCGCCCTGTGCGGTGCGGATGGTCAGCGTTCCCTCCAACACGTAGTCGATCTCGTCGTAGTGCAGCGTCCAGGCAAAGTCGCTGCGCTCCATCGTCATCAGCCCCAGCCCAAGCCGGGGCGAATCCTCCAGCGAGAGAAGATCGTGCGTAAAAACGCGGTCGGCGGGATTGCCGGTGTCCAGCCGGTCGGATTCCGCCATACGGTAATCCGGCGTAAAGAATTTGACCGGATTTTCTCCCAGCTTTTCCGCCAGAACCTGACGAATCAGCTGCTCAAGCTGCGCTCTGTCCATATGCTTTCCCCCTTGTCAGAAGCAGTGCCGCGCAGACCGCGGTCACGCCGCCGGTCAGCTTGCCCACGATGACCGGCACGAGCATCTTCGGCGCATAGCCCGCCGTGAAACCCAGATGATCTCCGAAAACGAAAGCCGCGGAAACGGCAAAGGCGACGTTGACGATCTTGCCGCGCGCGTCCATGTCCTTCATCATGCCGAACATGGGAATGGAATTGGCAAGGCTGGCGAGCATCCCGGCGGCGGCAACGTCGTTGATGCCGAGAAGACCACCGAGCCTGAGCAGCGGCTTTTTCAGAATTTTGGTGAGGGCAAACACGAGCGGAAAGGCGCCCGCCAGCACGAAGCCGATGCCCGCCACGACCTCCACGCCCTCAGACAGCGGCGCCATGCCGGGAATGAGAGTGACGCCCGTCAGCTCCTGAAAGACTGCCGCGGCAAGGCCGATCGTGATCACGATCAGAATGATCTTTCCGAAGACGATGAATCCGCGGATCATGCCGCGCTCGAATTTCCACAGGCCCAGCGCGATCAGGATGGCAAACAGCACGATGGGAATGAGGTTTTTTAAAAGCATCAAAATGGGAAGGCCCGCCGTCAGGCCGCCGGCCAGCGCGCCGATGGGAATGGTGACGACGCCCGCCAGCACGCCCTTGGCCAGCGCCGGGCGGTCGGCTTCTTCCAGAATCCCCAGCGCGACCGGAATGGTAAAGACGACGGTCGCGCCCAGCATCGCGCCGACGATCAGACCGCCGAACTGCCCTGCCTCCTCCGTCAGTGCCAGCTCCGCAGCCAGCGGCGCGCCGCCCATGTCGTTGGCGAGAATTGTCCCGGCGAACATGGCCGGGTCCGCGCCCAGAAAGCCGTAGACCGGCACGAGAACCGGCCGCAGCAGCCGCGCCAGCACAGGCGCAAGCGTCAGAATACCAAGCATAGACAGCGCCAGCGAGCCGATCGCCAGAATTCCTTCTTCAAATTGTTTGCCGAGACCGAAGCGTCCGCCCGCCATGCGGTCGAGCGCGCCCAGCAGCATGAATATGGCCATCAGCCAGAGAATGATGCCGTCAACGGACATGGCCTTCCCTCATTTCATCCAGAATTGCAATGATTGCGGCGTCCACCGGGACGGTCTCCTGCCCCATCCGCGCCGCGCCGCCAAAGGCGAGGATGACCCGGTCGCCCTTGCCTGCGCCGACAAGATCCGCCGCAATGAATTCCTGCCCCTCCGAGTGGACGGACAGCAGAATCTGCCCCGTGAGCGCGGGGCACTTTTTTGTTGCCCAGACCGGGCCGGTCACAGTGCCAACCTTCATGCCTTGCCCTCCAGAATGTCCCGCGCGAGCGGGGTCATCCTCTGACCGGCAGGCGGAAGCGTTCCGGCGGCAAGCAGGCGGCGCGCCTCCGCGGCGGTCAGCAGCGGGCTTGCCGAGCTGTCGAGAAACTGCACGCCAAGCTGCTTCATCTGCCGCTCGGCGGCGAGCAGCCGGCCCCAGAGGGCGCGGTTGGCGGTGCGGGCGTGGCGGCGGTATTCCAGCCCGCCCTCCCAGAGAAAAACGGGCTTGCCGGAAAGAAGCGCGTCGGCGCAGACCTCGTCCGGAAATTGCAGGAGCTGCCCGGCGGAAAGCGAACCGATTAGGACGGCGTCTGCCTCCCCGGACAGGACATAGCGCCAGCCCATCGCCTGCGGGGGCTTTTTCCCAATCAGAAGCGCGGTGCGCTGCGTCTGCTGCTGGCGGCGCAGCACCTCGGCTGCGACCTCCTCGATCAGCTTTTCGTTCATGGCACGAGCATCCCCAGATCGCCCTTGACGAAGCCGCAGGCGTTGGCCTCGTCGTAGTCCAGATGGGCATAGGTGCGAAAGTCCGGGCTGACCCGCACGACCACATCCTCAAAAACGAGCGGCCGGGCGGTGAAAACCCGCAGCCGCACGACGTCGCGATCCTTCACGCCCCGCGCCGCCGCGTCCTCCGGCGTTATATGGATGTGGCGCTGCGCCACGATCACGCCGGAGGGAAGGAAAACCTCGCGCGTCCCGTTGACGAGTACGATGCCGGGTGTATTTTCCACCTTGCCGCTCAGCCGCACGGGAGCCTTCAGCCCCAGTGTGACGCAGTCGGTCAGCGAAAGCTCCACCTGCGACTGTGGCCGTTCCGGGCCAAGGACGGCGACATTGTCAAACCGGCCGCGCGGCATGACGAGGCTGACGCGCTCGTTGCAGACGAATTGTCCCGGCTGCGACAGCGGACGCTTTTCCGTCAGGCCGTGGCCGAAGAGGGCGAGCGCCGCTTCACGTGTCAGGTGCACATGACGGCCGGAGGCCTCCAGTTCTATGAAAAGGCGCTGCATGAGCGCCTGCGCGACGCGCTGCGAAAGCTCCTGCATGGTGGTTCCTCCCGATTCAGAGTTGATTTGCTTTGCACCGGATCATCAAGATCCAGCAAAGGCTGGACAGCCGGTTGAGCGCGAGGATCATGTCCTCCCGCGTGACCGCGCCGTCGCGGTCGGAAAAGGCGCGGTAGCAGGCAAGCTCCGTCTGCCGCACGAGTGTGCGCACCCGGTTGAGCTGCAAAAGAGTGGGGCCGTCCGTGTAAGACGGCATGAAATGCGGCTGGCCGTAGTATTTTTCCGGATGGTGGCTGTGTTCGCGTAGCGCCTGCGCGTCCAGACCGCAGAGCTTCACCTCGGCCACCGGCTCGCCCAGCACGTCCGCGCGGATGAGGCTGCGGACGAAGTCCAGAATCTCCTGAAGTGCGCGCACAAGCTCCGTATGCTTTTCCTGTGCCGCCGTGCTCTGGCAGAGCAGAATTTCCGCCTCCAGCGCGTCTATCATGCCGCGGAAGGCGATGCGCGGGTGATCCTTCGGGACCAGAACATTGCCGTAAAGATGGGTCATGTGCTCCGGTTTTCCCGTCAGCGTGCCGCCGGAGAGCGTCGTGTAGACCTTTGGCGGTGCGTCCTGCGGGCGGAGAATGCGCACATTTTCATTGCGCAGCCAGTCCCGCGCGGAGGGAGTCAGACGGTCGCCCTCCGGCAGGTAATAAACCCGCGAGCCGTCCTTGACACGGATGCCAGCGCGGACGGTTTCCTCCGTGTGGAGCATCAGCTCTCCGGCTGGACGCTTTCACGTCCCTTGGGCAGAATGACGTCCACCTCCGTGTGCGGACGCGGAATGACGTGCACGGAGATCAGCTCTCCGACCTTCTCCGCGGCGGACGCACCGGCGTCCGTCGCCGCCTTGACCGCGCCGACGTCGCCGCGCACCATTACGGTCACGAGGCCGCCGCCGACCTGTTCCTTGCCGACCAACTGCACATTGGCCGCCTTGACCATTGCGTCCGCGGCCTCGATCGCGGCGACGAGGCCGCGCGTTTCCACCATACCCAGCGCATTCGTATTGACCATTGTTGTTTCCTCCGATTTACAGTAGTTTTTTCAGGATCTGCTCCGTCAGTGCGTCGATGAGCGCGGGATCCAGCGGAGCGTCGGGCTTAGTTTGCCCGCTTTTGCCTATTTCACGCACGCCCCACGCGACGCGGCGGAGATTGATCAGATCCAGGGGGCCGATATTATTGGATGAGGAACTGCCGCCGACCGCGCCGCAGCCCAGCGTCAGCGCGGGGAAGAGGTTGGTGCTCGCGCCGATGCCGCCCAGAGAGGCGGGCGTATTGACCAGAAAACGGGAGACCGGCACCTCCTGTGCAAAGCGGCGGATGACCGCCTCGTCCTGCGCGTGGATGGCAAAGGTGTGGCCGGCACCCTCGCCGTAGAGCACCTCGCAGACGCGCTTGAGGATGGTGTGTTCGTCCTCCTCGATGAAAAATGCGAGAATGGGGCAGAGCTTTTCGCGGGAATAGGGCCGCGTGGGGCCGGCCTCCGTTTCGCGTGCGATCAGGACGGGGGTAGACTCCGGGACGCCGGTCAGCCCGGCGAGCACGGCGACCTCATGCGCGGTCTTGCCGACGACCTTCGGGTTGATCGTGCCGTTCGGGCGCAGCAGGAGCTTTGCGACCTTGGCCGCTTCCTCGGTATTTAGGAAGTAGCAGCCGCGCGCGCGGAATTCTTCCCGGACGCGGTCGGCGCAGCATTTTTCCAGAATCACGCTCTGCTCCGAGGCGCAGACCGTGCCGTTGTCGAAGGTTTTGGAGCGGATGATGTCTGAAACGGCCTTGGGAATGTCGGCGGATTTGTGGATATAGGCCGGGCCGTTGCCCGCGCCCACGCCGATGGCGGGCTTGCCGGAGGAATAGGCCGCGTGGACCATGGCGCCGCCGCCTGTCGCGAGAATGAGCTTGGTCTGCTCGTGGTGCATCAGCTCGTTGACGGCATCCATCGTGGGGGTGGGAATACAGCCGACCGCGCCCTTGGGGCAGCCAGCCGCATATGCCGCCTGCGCAACCAGCTCGGCGGCCTTGGCGGTGCATTTCACCGCATTGGGATGCGGCGAGAAAACGATGGGGCTTCCGGCCTTGAGGGCGATCATCGTCTTGTAGATCACCGTGGAGGTCGGGTTCGTCGAGGGAACGATGCCCGCGATCACGCCGACGGACACGCCGACGTCCCAGACGCGGTTTTCCTTATCTTCGCGCAGGATTCCTACGGTTTTCATGTCCCGGATGGCCTCGAATACACGCCGGGAAGCGAAGAGATTTTTGGTCGTTTTGTCCTCGACATTGCCGAAACCGGTTTCCTCGCAGGCCATGCGTGCAAGAAGCGCGGCGTTTTCCTCGCCGGCCTTGGCGACGGCGGCGACGATCCGGTCGATTTTCTGCTGATCAAAGTGCTTCAGCTCCTCCCATGCGCACGCCGCTTCTTCAATCAGGCGGCGCGTCTGCTGCCGGGAGAGCAGATCACGGTCAAGTTCCATAGCTTCCTCCTCGTTCAATGGGTGATTGCGCAACGGTGCGCACCGCCTGCGCAAAGGCTTCGCAGGCCGCCTGACAGGCCGACTGCGTGCCGGTCAGAAGTCCGCCGGCAAAGTTGGTTTCGCTTGGCGGGGCGAAGAATTCCGTCAGCTCCACGTCCGAAACCTTCAGCGCCGCGTCCAGCGCGACGACGGCCTCTACCGGCGGCGCGATCAGATAGGCAAGCGCCTGCCCGACCGGGACGTGCGCGAGCCGCGCAAGGTAGCTGCCGCAGCTTGCCACGCAGTGGGCAAGATACACGATGTCGCCCGCGTCGTTTGCGGCGCGGAAGCCGATGCCGCTTTCCAGAAAACGCACGGCGCTCTGCATGGCGCTCAGAACGTCGGAGGGGTTCTCGCCGCCGAGAATTCCGATGACCTCGCCGGCTAGCTTTGTCGTGGCGTTTGCCGCGCCGGCATATAAGCTGCGCGCGTAGACCACGTCCGCATTGGCGGCCTTGGTCGCCTCGTCCAGCGCGATATAGGTCGCGTCGTCGCAGTCCGTCGAGATCAGTCCGACGGCGCGGTGGCGATCGCTCAGCCCCAGTGCGCGGCGAAGTGCCGGGCTGACGTTCGGAATGATGCGTGTGCTGAGAATTTTTACGGGGATCCGATCACCTGTCATGTCGCCGCCTCCGCAAGGTCGATGCCGGAGGCCTTCTGCTTGAGGATCCGGTCGATGAGCGAGGCAATGTGCGCGCCTGCTTCGACTGCCGGAACGCCCTGCCGGTGGATGTTGGACACGACCGTCCGCTTGGATTCGGAAATGCCGCGGTGCGGCTTGTAGGTGAGATAGGCGGACATGGACTCGTTTGTCACGAGGCCGGGGCGCTCTCCCACGAGCAGGCACACCAGTTCGCAGCCGGTCAGGTCGCCGATGTGATCGGAGGCGCCTACACGGCAGAACTGGATGAACAGCGATGGACCGGTTTCGATCCCATAGCTTTTTAATCCCTGCCGGATGGCAGCGGCGCAGTCGAGGGCGTTTGCCTCGATCGCCGCGGAGGACAGCCCGTCTCCGATCAGAAGCAGCACGCGCTGCCCCTTGCAGTACTTCTGAATGATCGCCTGATTCTCTGCGTCAAAGCGACGGCCGAGATCGGGCCGCGTCAGATATTCGTCCTTGTCGCGGCACTCGGTCTTGACGAAGATCAGACCGTTGTCGCGATAGAAGGCTTCGTCCACGAGGGAAAATACACTGTCCTGCGCGGCGGCATGGTCGGCGCGAAAGCGCAGGAGCGTCGCGGTTTTGTAGCGCGTGCCCGCCCGGCCGAGGCCGATGCGCGCGGGCGTTTTGGCCTTCAGCGCGAGAAAGGCGCGGCCGTCGTGCGGCTGCTCGACGAGGTACTGCTGCCGCAGGTCGACGGCGGTGATGTCCGGCAGCACACCGGTTTCCGCTTCGGACTGCTCGGGTTTGTATTCGCTGGCCTTGACCGCCGGCTCCGGGCGGCCTGCGTCCATTTCGCGGAGCATCTGCGCCACGATGGTTTTCAGTTCTTCCTTATTCATTCCGGCCTCCTCACAGCAGCACCGAGCCGTCGCCGGCCTTTTTCGTCAGCTTTCCGTTTTCCACAAAGCCCATCTTCTCCAGCCAGCGCTGGAAGGGCGGGATCGCCGTCAGACCAAACAGCTCGCGCAGCGTCGCCGTTTCGTGGAAGCCCGTGGTCTGATAGTTGAGCATCACGTCGTCGCCGTGCGGGATGCCCATGAAGTAATTGCAGCCCGCAGCGGTCAGAAGCACGGATAGATTCTCTATATCGTTCTGATCGGCCTTCATATGGTTGGTATAGCAGGCGTCGCAGCCCATGGGGATGCCCGTCAGCTTACCCATGAAGTGATCCTCCAGACCGGCACGGATGACCTGACGCGCGTCGTAGAGATATTCCGGACCGATGAAGCCGACCACCGTGTTGACCAGAAACGGCTGAAAACGGCGGGCAAAGCCGTAGCAGCGTGCTTCCATCGTCACCTGATCGGCGCCGTGGTGCGCTTCGCTGGAAAGCTCGGAGCCCTGTCCGGTTTCAAAGTACATGACGTTCGGCCCTTCGGCGGTACCCTGTGTCAGCGCGAGCTGCCGCGCGGCAGCCAGCGTATCGCCGGAGAAGCCGAAGGCTTCGTTGCCCTTCTGCGAACCGGCGATGGACTGGAAAATGAGGTCGGCTGGCGCGCCTGCTTCGATTGCGCGCATCTGGGTGGTCACATGCGCCAGCACGCAGGTCTGCGTGGGGATGGCGTGCTTCTGCTTGATCTCTTCAAAGCGCGTGAGCACGCGCTTGACGCTCTCGGCGCTGTCGCCCGCCGGGTTCAGCCCCAGCACTGCGTCGCCCGCGCCGTAGCTCAGCCCCTCAACCAGAGAGGCGGTGATGCCGTCGATGTCGTCCGTCGGGTGGTTCGGCTGCAAGCGGCAGGAGAGCGTTCCCGGCAGGCCAATGGTCGTGTTGCAGTGGGCGGTGACGGTGATCTTCTTCGCGGCGCTGATGAGGTCGAGATTGCTCATGAGCTTGCAGACGGCGGCAATCATTTCGCTCGTCAGCCCACGGGAAATGCGACGGATCTGCGCGCTGGTCGTGGCTTCGTCGAGCAGCCACTCGCGCAGCTGAGAAACCGTCCAGCCCTTGATCTCGTTATAAATGCGTTCGTTCAGGTCGTCCTGAATGATGCGCGTGACCTCGTCTTCCTCGTAGGGAACGACGGGATGCTCCCGCAGCTCGGACAGCAGCACCTCGGACAGCACGACCTTTGCCGCGACGCGCTCCTCGGCGCTCTCTGCGGCGACGCCTGCCAGCTTGTCGCCGGATTTTTCCTCGTTTGCCTTGGCAAGCACATCCTTGAGATCGCGGAATTCATAGGTTTTTCCAAAAAGCAGCGTTTTCAGCTTCATGGGTTCCCTCCTTATTACAATATCAGCGTTTTGATCACGACGGGCAGCACCTGACCGCCTGCGACCGGCGCGCCGATGTCCAGATATGCCCCGTCCGGCAGCCGCACGCCGTCCAGACTGATGAGGGGCGCGTTCGGCAGCAGCATCCCGACAGCCTGCCCAAGCGCCTTACCCATGTCCGCCGCGGCTGCGACGATCAGGGGCAGACCGGCTTCGGCGTGGGGACGCAGACCGAGCGCGACCCCGTCCGCAAGTTTACATAATTCTGAAAATCTGACATTCGGACGTCCGTGCAGGGCAAGGACGCCCGTGACGGGCGTTCCGTCCGGTGAGAAGATCGCCATGCGCCGCCGGACGACCTCGGAGAGTTCGGCGGCGGGGAGCGCCTCTTCCTCCGCGGTGAGTGCAGCGACGGGGAGATTTTTCAGCGGGAACTGCACGCGGTCATAGAAGATCGTGCTGCCGGACAGCTCCGTCGTGTGGCTGCCCGCGCCGATCACGGTGGCGCGGATGGTCTCCTTTGCGCGCAGGTACTGCTCCCGGCACAGGGCGGAGGCGGCGATGGCGCGGCCGAGCAGCACGCCGAGGTCGCCGTAGCGCAGCGATTCGGCGGGGGAGTGCTCGATCAGATCGGCCACGCCGCCGGAAAAGGACAGCAGCGCCCGGCCGGAGAGTTTCGGCAGCTTGTCCGTGATGAAATGCTCCAGCTCGGGGCTTTTTTCGCGCAGGCCGACGGCTTCTTCCAGGATCCGCACGAGAAGCGCGGTCACTTTTTCCAGCGCGCCCGGTGGGGGAAGTTCCCCGATAGAAAACGAGAAAAACGGCCTCAGCACGGGAGATACGTAGCGCACGCGCCCGGCTTCGTCAAATTTCATCAGCCGCCCGCCGACGTTCAGACAGCCGGTGTCGACCAGCCGGCCGCAGTCAAACAGCGCAAGGTTTGTCGTGCCGCCGCCGATGTCGAGGTTCAGAACGGCGCAGTTATGCGCACGGGAATAGTCCTGACTGCCGGAGCCCTTTCCGGCCAGCACGCTTTCCAGCGCAGGCCCGGCGGTGGCCACGACGAAGTCCCCGGCGTAGCCGGAAAGCGCATTCAGGACGTCGCGGGCGTTTTCCTTGCGCGCGGTTTCCCCGGTGATGATGATCGCGCCGGTGCGGATGTCAGCTTTGGAAATGCCGGAGGCGGCGTATTCCTCGTCAATGATCTTCCGCACGCCCTCGGCGTCGATCACCGTGTCCGACCGCAGGGGAGTGAAGTGGATCTTGCTGCGGTAGAGAATTTCCTTTTCCGTGATGGCAAATTCCGGAACGCTGAACGCGGCGCCCTTATTCTGAATGGTCAGCCGGGAGAAAATGAGCTGTGTCGTTGTGGTGCCGATGTCGATGCCAACGGAGAGAATAGAGTTCATAGCGCGGCCTCCAGAAGCCGGTGCAGATCGTCTGCTGTGACGGGTCGGGGATTGGCGGCAAGGCAGGGATCGGCCAGTGCGGCGGCGCAGAGTGCGTCCGCCTTTACGAGCACCTCACTGCGTTCCATCCCCGCGGCGGTGAGTGTTTCCGGCAGCTCCAGACGGCGGCGCAGGCGCTGCACTGCGAAGATCAGCCCGTTTGTGCCGCTCAGGCCGCAGTAAGCGGCAAGGGCGGCATAGGGCGCGGCGGGCGCATTGAAGCGGAGCACGGGCGGAAGCAGAATGGCGTTCAGCCGCCCGTGCGGCAGGTGAAACGCGCCACCCAGTGCGTGCGAAAGCGCGTGGCATACGCCGAGTCCGGCGTTGTCGAAGGCGATGCCCGCCATGGACGCAGCTTCATGGATGCGGCCGCGCACGGAGATGTCGCCTGCATAGGAGGCGGGCAGCTGCTCCAGCGTTGTGCGGAAGGCGGCCGAGGCCAGCGCGGTGGTAAAGGCGGTGGCATTTTTGGAAGCGATCGCTTCCAGACAGTGCGTCAGGACGTCCATACCCGCGTCTGCGATCAGACCCTTCGGAAGCGCGCGCAGCAGGGAGTCGTCCAGAATGGCGAGCTGCGGCCGGAGCGCCTCGTCAATGAGCGGGTGCTTTACGCCCTCGTGCGTCAGAATGGAAAAGGACGTGACCTCGGAGCCGGTGCCGGAGGTCGTGGGGATGGCCACGAGCCGTGCCTCCGACTGTGCGAGGGACAGAATTCCCTTGGCACAGTCGATGGCCGAGCCGCCGCCCAGCGCCAGCAGGGTATCCGGCCGGAATTTTTGAAGCTGATCGACGCCCTGTGCGACCATGGCGAGGGTCGGTTCGCCGCCGACCCGGTCGAAAACTTCCGTTTCCGCATCGGGAAGCAGGGAGAGAATGTGCTGCGCCGTGCCGTTTTTTGCGAAGAACGGGTCCGTGACCAGAAAGGCGCGTTTCGCGCCGAGCGTTTGTAAAGCCTGCAATGCGTTTTCCCCGAAACAGAGCCGGGTGCTGCAAACGAAGGTTTCCATTTCTGTCGCCTCTTTTCTCCGGTAGTATTTCCTGCCGCGGCAAAAAAATGTGGGCGTTTGAGAAAAAGTTGGACGCTTGCGGTTGACACACGGCGAAAAATATGGAAGAATAGACGCAAAAGGAGTGGTGGTTATGTCCGAAATGATCAGAGGCAATTGCCCACACTGTGGAAAGCCCTTGGAGATCCCGGCGGAATTGGAGGAGTTTTCCTGCCTGTACTGCGGCGAACGGATGCGCACGGAAATTCTGCTTGCGCCGCTGAAAGAGCGGCTGGAGTGTTCTGCGGAGGATATGCAGTACCTGCGGGAGAAGCTGGCGGCAGCGGCTCTGAACTATCCGGATTATTATAAAAGGCTGAGCAAGCAGGAGTTTTTTCCTGCGTTTGAAGCCTATGAAACGGAAAACGGAGCGGTTTTTGAGCGGCTGGAGGCGTGCACGCCGGAGAACGAGCCAGCACGCAGAGAGATGCTGCAAGGCGTCTGCGACGAGCTGATGGCGGACATTACGGCGCATATGGAAAGCGACCCCCGCTGGGAGAAAAAGAGCCGCCGAAATGAGGTATTCTTTGAAACCAAGGTTGTGCTGGCGATCTTCTTTACGACCTGTATGCGCAAAATGAAGCTCAGCGTGGCCGACCCCTTTGGTAAGATGCTCAACGCCGCGTGGCGCGAGCGTTATCCCAAGGAGGACTGGAAGCCCGGCGACTATGATACGCTGGTCGGCGGCTTCAAAAAGTTCAGGTTCTGCTTCATCACCACGGCGACCTGCCTGCATGAAGGAAAGCCGGACGACTGTGCCGAGCTGACGGCCTTCCGTGCGTTCCGTGACGGCTGGCTGCGCATGCAGCCGCAGGGCGAGGCACTCATCGGCGAGTATTATGACATCGCGCCTGCCATCGTGGCCTGCGTGGAATACTGCGATGATTCCGCCGCATGCTACGACGAGATCCGCCGCCGCTGGCTGGCACCCTGCTATCGGGCAATTCAGGAAAACCGCCCGGAGGACTGCTGCGCGGCCTACATGGATATGGTGTCCACGCTGAAAGAAAGATATTTGAGTTAATATTATCGGGACTGCGTTTTCGCAGTCCCGATTGTTTTTAATTCGTTTTCCGGAACGTCACACTTTGGTAACATCCCGACCTTATGATGGAACCATCAAAAGCAAGTAAACAAAGGAGCTGAACACCATGAACGAAGACTATCAGAACTTCGATACAGAATCTTCGGCGCAGGAACAGCCGCAGACTGAGCAGCCGCAGACTGAGCAGCCGCAGAGCGAACAGCCGCAGTCTTCCGCACCGGAAACTCCCCAATATAACAACGAACAGACGTATCAATCCTATCAGACCTATCAGGCCTACAACCCCTATCAGGCGCAGCCGCAGCATTCTGCACCGCCTCAGAAAAAGACTCCGAAGAAAAAGCACTGGGGCCTGCGGATCGCAGTCGTGGCTCTGTGCTGTGCGCTGGTCGGCAGCGCCGCAGGCGGTGCGATCGTCGGCAGCGTGATGCACACGTTGCATAAAAACGACGTGTCCATGAACCAGAAACCCTCGGAAAGCCAGACGGCGACGACCCCTTCCGAATCCACGCAGGTCGTGCAGACGAAGAATCCTTCCACGCAGTTTACTCCGGCTGAGATCTATGCACAGAACGTGGCCGCAGTCGTCAGCATCTCCAATCAGGCGACGACCAACGTGTTCGGCCAGATCACCTCGACGGCAAGCTCCGGCACCGGCTTTGTGATCTCCGCCGACGGCGAGATTCTGACGAACTATCACGTCGTCAAGAACGCAAGCAAGCTGACCGTCACCATGAACAGCGGCGAGACCTACGACGCGACGGTCATCGGCTACGAGGAGGACAGCGATGTTGCCCTCATCAAGATCAATGCAGAAAACCTTGCGACCGTGCAGCTCGGCAATTCCTCCGCGCTGCGTGTGGGCGACGAGGTCGCGGCCATCGGTAACCCTCTGGGCGAACTGACCAACACCATGACGGTCGGCTATGTCAGTGCACTCGACCGTTATATCAATACCGATGGCAGCCCCATCAATATGATGCAGATCGACGCGGCCATCAACTCCGGCAACTCCGGCGGCCCGCTGTTTGACATGAACGGCAATGTCGTTGGCATCACTACCGCAAAGTACTCCGGCACGACCAATTCCGGCACGACCATCGAGGGTATCGGCTTTGCCATCCCGATCGACGACGTGACGGCCATCCTTGACGACCTGCGCACGAACGGCAGAGTGACGAACCGCGCCTACATCGGCATCACGGCGGGCAACGTTTCCGCAACGGATGCGGAAAACTATGGTTTCCCGCAGGGCGTTCTGGTCAATTCCGTTGAAGTAGGCGGCAGCGGCGAAAAGGCCGGGCTGCAGCGCTATGACATCATCACCGCAGTGGACGACACGACGGTCAAGTCGATCGACGAACTGTCCGCAGCGCTCAAGTCCTACCGTGCGGGCGACCAGGCGACCCTGACGATCTACCGCTCCGGCAAGACGATGGAAGTGACCGTGACCTTCGGCGAGAAGCCGCAGTCCACGGACACCACAACGGAAGCGGCACAGCAGCCGTCGCAGAGCAGTGAGGATTCCTCAGAGTCGAACGACAGAAGCGGCTGGGGTTTCCCGTGGAATATGCTTCCGTAAATAAATTTGCTATTTTCATGTTTTTCTCCCCTTTTTCCCCCTTTTTCAGCCCGCGCATCCGCAAGGATGCGCGGGCCTTTTATGTTTTACAGGAAATTCCGGAGAAAAACCTCCCTGAAATCTTGCATCGAAACGTACAAAAAATTCTGCTGAGATACCTTGACAGATGAGGTATCTCGTGTTATAGTAGAGCCACAAAGGAAAGCAGTACGACAGCATCGTGGAAAATGAAACCGGGAGGTGTGCAGATGTTGATTGCAGCGGACCTGATCCGAGGCCATACGGAAACCATTATTCTGGCGCAGCTCATGCAGCGCGACAGCTACGGCTACGAGATCAACAAGACGATCCGGGCAATTTCCGACGACCGCTATGAGCTGAAGGAAGCCACATTATACACGGCCTTCAAGCGGTTGGAGGAGATGGGGCAGATCACTTCGTATTGGGGGCAGGAGGCCACCGGCGCGCGGCGGCGCTATTACCGCATTACGGACGCCGGGCGCGCGGCCTATTGCGAGCAGGTGCAGACCTGGGACACTGCGAAGGAGATCATCGACAAGCTGATAGAATTGGGAGGGGATGCAAAATGCGAAATAAGTTGATCTGCTATGTAAACAGCATTTTTGAAGGAATACCGAATACGCCTGAGGTGCAGGAGCTGCGGGAGGAGATCTTGCAGAATACGCTGGATCGCTATGACGAGGAGTGCGCCAGAGGCGTGTCGGAAACGGTCGCGTATAATGTTGCCGTGATGAGCATAGGCGATACGGACGAGCTGCTGGCGGCTTACCGCAAACCCAAGAAGGAGAAAAAAAGCTCTCGCCGCGTCTGCGTGGCGATCGCCATTGCGCTGTATATCCTGTGCGTCGTGCCGCCCGCCGTTGCAGATGAGATGGGCTGGCCGGAGGCGCTGGGAGTGAGCCTGATGTTTCTGATGATCGCTGCGGCGACTGCGCTGATCATCCTCAGCGGCGGCCGGGAAAAGCCGGCAGCGTCGAAGGCTTCCGCGCCGCAGGGCGTGCCCGTGCAGCCCGCTGCGCAGCCGGTGCAGGCGGCTTCTGCGCAGGAGGAGCGAAGCTCTGCGGTGAAGATCCTGCGCAGTGTGCTCACGCCTCTGTACTGGCTTGCTGCGGTGGGACTGTTCCTTGCGGCGGGCTTCGCCGGCTACTGGTATGTGGCATGGGTCATTTTCATCGCGGCCGGCGCGGTCGGCGACGTCATCACCGGTATCGTCTACATGGCAAAGGGCAGGTACGGCCTGAAAAAGTTCATTGAGGGTCTGATGCTTCTGGCGGCGGTGGCCATTTATCTGAAAATCTCCGCCGCGAGCGGCGCGTGGGTGGTTACATGGCTGGTCTTCCCGATCTGTGCGGCGCTGACCGGCGTTCTGAGCGGGATTTTCACGCTTGCAACAGGAGGAAAACAATGAAGGGAAAAGCAATTACCAAGATCGTTATTTGCTCCATCGTGGCAGTGCTGCTGACGGGGATCCTGCTTGCGGGAGTGCTGGGCATAGAGGTATTCCGGGCGCTTCCCGGCATCCGGGAATTTAAGGAGGAAACGGGCAGGTTTTTTATCGATCTCGATAAATATGACAATGAAAACAGCTACAACATCGGCAGCGCGGAGCTGGACAGTGTGGTGAGTAGATCAATCCGCGAGATCGACCTCAACTGGGCCTCCGGCTCGGTAACGGTGAAGCCGTATAACGGCGATCAGCTCATCCTGCGCGAGTCGGAAGGAAACAGCGAGGCAAAGCGCCTGCGCTGGAAGGTGGAAAACGGAAAGCTGACCATCCATGAATGTAAAAGCGGCCTGTTCATCAAAGAGTCGCTGAAGAAAACATTAGAATTGCTGATTCCGGAAGGGTTCACAGCGCTTGATAAGCTGGAGTGCGACAGCACCAGCGCGACGCTGCAAATCGAGAATCTTACTGTGACAGAGTTGGATTTCGATACCGCTTCCGGCGATGTGACCCTGAAAAACTGTCATGTAGAAAAGCTGGACATCGACGCGGCAAGCGCGAACCTCAATGCGGAAAGCTGCACGCTGGGGGAGGTTTCCGTGGACAGCGCCTCCGGCTCGGCGACGCTGAGCGGCAGCATCTGCACAGTGGATATGGACACCGTTTCCGGCCGCCTCAGTGTGGAAACGTCTGTGACGCTGCGGGAGGTGTCAATGGAGGCGGTCAGCGGAAGCTGCCTTCTGGTTCTGCCGAAGGACGCGGGCTTTACCCTCAAGCAGGACGGTGTAAGCAGTAAGGTGAACGTGGAGGGCTTTACTGTTTCCATGCAGGACAAAACCTACATCTGCGGCGACGGCGCGGCGGAGATCTCCTTTGAGGGCGTCAGCGGAGACGTCACCATCCGCGCAGCAGAAAAATAAGATCAACAGCTTGTCAAAATAATCTATCCGACTTAAAGCTACGGAGGGAAGGAAAGAGTGAAAGGGAACCGTCACACCGAGCCGCAGCGAGGCGTTTCGGAGCGCAACCGCCGCATAGCGGCGGCACTTGGCGCGGAGATGGGTTCCCTTTCGCGTTCAATAACCCGCCGCAGCGACCAAAATTGCAAAATAAAAATACAAAATTCAGATTTTGCAATTTTGCGCTCAGGTTGTCAAAAAAGCCCAAAGGGACTTTTTTGACAACCTGCACAACGGGCCTCCGGTGATTTGCACCGGAGGCCCGTTGTGATTTGTTCTTATTCACCGGCGGTGGCGGTGCCGGTGGGGTCATAGCGGACGATGACGCCCGCGTCCGTGAGCGCCTTGACGCTCGTGACCTTACTGCCGAAGGCGTTGACCTGCACGAGGGCGGGACAGGCGGTCAGACATTCGATGTCCGATACGGCGGTGTAGTCCACGTCCACGTAGTTCAGCTCCTGTAGGCCTGCAAGGCTGGAAATATTCGAAAGCTCGGCGTTGTAGGAAGCATAAAACTGCTGCAAGCTGGAAGTGCCAGACAGATCGGGGATGGATGCAACGGCGTTATGGCTAAAATTCAGCTTGGTCAGCTTGGAAAGATTCTTGACGGTATCCACGCTCGTGAGCTGATTGTTGGAAAGATCCAGCCGTTCCAGCGAAACGCAGCCGGCGAGGCCGGAGGCGTCCGTCAGCGCGTTGCCGCCGGCGTTCAGCTCTACGAGGGAACCGAGTGGGGCGAGGGGTGCGATGCTCGTGACGGAATTGTTGGAAACGTCAAGAATTTGCAGCTGCTTGCAGCCGGAGAGCGCGTCAAGCGCGGTCAGGCTGTTTTCGGCGACGGAAAGCTCCTGAAGCCCGGTCAGCTTGCCCAGCGCGTCGAGAGAGGTGATGGCGTTGCGCGTAAGGTTGGCGTGGGTCAGCCCCGTGAAGGAGGCCAACGCGCTGATGTCGGTGATGCTGTTGTCCGACAGATCAAGCACCGTGATGGTCGAGGCGTCCGCCAGCGGGAGAATATTGGACAGGCCGCAGCCGGAGAGGTTCAGATTGTTGAGCTTCGGCAGCGCGCCGATATAGCCCAGCGTTTCCGCGGAAACCAGAGAGCCGGACAGATCCAGCGTTTCCAGCTCGGGCATCAGCGGAAGGAAGGAATAGTCGTCGGCCGTGCCGGCATGGATGGTAAGGGATTTGAGCTGGACGAAGTAGCGCAGGTCGGCATAGGTCGCCACGCTCTCCGGGACGGTCAGCTCCGTGATGGTCCACAGGTCGCTGGTTCTGAGCGTGGTGCGTTCGGGAATGCCCAGAAGCTCATGAACGCAGGCCTCCAGCGCGCTGTCCTCGAATGTGACGTCCTCCACCACGCCGACGACCTGATAATCCGCCTCGGTCAGCGGGCTGACGAGACCGTTTTCTCCGACGGCGATGGCGGACACATGGCTCTCACCGGCGGGAAGCGCGATCGGTTCGGAATACGGCTCGGAGGAAAGCGTCGGATACTGCCGCCCGACGGAAACATAGAGCGTGCCCGTTTCGTGCGTGACGGTCACGGAGATGTACTCCGAGAACTGCCCGCCGTCCGGCGTGAGCTTCGGCGCTTCCGGGCGGATGGCGTCCAGCTCCGCACGGATGGCAGAATCATTGATATTATCGAGCATCTGTTGCGCATCGAGCAGCTTGTCCTGCGCGACGTAGGTAGCGGACAGCTTGCGGTACAGCTCTGCGCTGGGGGCGATGCGGAGCGCGGAAACCAGAGAGCGCTCGGCTCTGGTGTAGCTTCCGTCCGCGACGCAGGCGTCTGCCAGCGCGATGACGTAGTCCACGTTGTCCGGGTCGAGGTCCACGGCGGTGGAGTAGCGGCTGACGGCGCGGCCGTAGTTTCCGGCTTTCATCGCGCGCGCGCCGAGAGAAGCAAAATTCTCTGGCGTCCAGAGAAAATAATACAGCCCGAACAGCAGCGCCGCAAAGAGCACCAGTGCGAGCAGAATGATCAGAAATCTCTTCATTGACAAATTCCGTCCTTATTTTTCGGTTACGGAATCATTATAATTCCTTCGCGATAATATGTCAACCAGTAGGGAAGAAAGAAAAACTTGTCGCCTTCCTCCAAAAATCCCACGAGGTTTGCGGAAAATTCAGCGCACTTCCCGGTTGCCCAATGCACAAATCGGTGTTACAATAGGAAAGTATAAATATACATAGAAAAGGAATCAGAGATGAAAGAAAAGAACTCATTGATCGAAGGCTCTATCTGGAAGGGACTATTGGCGTTTGTGTTCCCGATTTTTCTGGGGCAGGTTTTTCAGCAGCTTTACAACACAGCCGACGCATGGGTCGTCGGCAAATTCCTTGACAAAAACGCCTACGCGGCGGTCAGCTCCTCCGGCAGTCTGGTGTTTTTGCTGGTCGGCTTCTTCGGCGGTATTTCCGTCGGCGCGGGCGTGGTGATCGCGCGCTACTTCGGTGCGGGCAACGTTTCCAAAATGCGCTCGGCGATCCACACGACGGTCGTGTTCGGTGTGATTGCCGGACTCCTTCTCACGGCGGCCGGCGTCCTGCTGACGCCGCAGATCCTGCGCCTGATGGGAACACCGGACGATGTGCTGCCCAACTCCGTTTCGTATTTCCGGATGTATTTTGCGGGCGCACTGGCCGTGGTCATGTATAATATGTGTGTCGGCATCCTGCGCGCCGTTGGCGACAGCAAGCGGCCCTTGTATTACCTGATCATTTCCTCCCTGACGAATATCGCGCTGGATCTGCTCTTTGTCGGCGTGTTCCGCTGGGGTGTCTGGGCGGCTGCACTGGCGACGTCCATTTCGCAGTTCCTCAGCCTTGTGCTGTGTCTGATCCGCCTGTTCCGCGACAAGGCGGATTATCAGCTAAGCTGGCGCGAGCTGCGCATTGATTTCCCCATGCTGGGGCAGATCATCCGCTACGGCCTGCCTTCCGGCGTGCAGAATTCCATCACCGCGCTGGCCAATGTGGTCGTGCAGAGCAATATCAACGCATTTCAGGCCGACGTCATCGCCGGCTGCGGCACCTATGCCAAGCTGGAGGGCTTCGCCTTCCTGCCCATCACCTGCTTTGCAATGGGGCTGACGACCTTTGTCAGCCAGAACCTCGGCGCGAAGCAGTACGAGCGCACCCGCAAGGGCGTGCGCCTCGGCATCCTCTGCTCGGTCATTCTGGCGGAATTGATCGGCGTGGGGCTGTTTGTCTTTGCCACGCCACTCGTGTCCTTCTTCAATAAGGAGCCGGGCGTGATCGACGCCGGAACGCGGCAGGCGCGGGTGGAATCGCTGTTTTTCTTCCTGCTTGCCTTCTCCCACTGCATCGCGGGCATCCTCCGCGGCGCGGGCAAGCCCACGGCGCCGATGATCGTGATGCTCTGCTCGTGGTGCCTGCTCCGTGTGACCTACATCACCGTGATGGTGCGGATGATGCCGGGAACGCCGGAGGTGATCTTCAGCGCTTACCCCCTGACCTGGGGCGTCAGCTCGCTGGTGTTCCTGATCTATTATTTCGCGTCCGACTGGATCCATGCCTTCGACCGCGCGGAAAAGAAGGAAAAAACAGAGCCGCTTTTGGAAACGGAATAAAGAAAAAGCAAAGCGCCGCAGGAAAGCCTGCGGCGCTGATTTTATAAGGTCAGCCCCAGTGTCAGAATGCCGAGATTCTTCCGGTAGATCTCGTCGAACTGCGACAGCGGCAGGGGATTTTCCCCCAGACCGACCTCAATGGTGTAGCCGGGACGGTCATAGGTGAGGATGAACCAGTCCTTGTAGCCGGCAAAGCCGGAGGCAAAGGGCGTATCCTCCAGCGCATCGCCGCTGACCTCGGCAAACTTCTGTCCGATCTCCTCCGCGCCCACCGGCGTCAGGTCGAGGAATTTCCAGTAGATCACCTCGCCCTGCGCGTGATAGGAGAGCGTCAGCCGCGGGTCGACCAGCCGGGTCAGCCCCGCCATGCCTGCGCTCTCCGGCTGATCGAGCGGGCTGCCGCCGACGTAGTCGCGCGGCGCAGGACCGGTGAAGCCAAGGGCAAATTTGTTCTTCCGCGCCTGTTCCCACTCGGCGGGATAGTTGAGGTTCAGATCGACGCCCGCCAGATTTGCCTTCCAGCCGTCCGGAAACGGAATATCCGGGTAGCCCGCGGCGATGCAGCGCGCGGCCTCGTACTGCTCCGAGCCGGGCGCGACCGCGCCGGTGACCAGATCGACGCCGTCCGGATTTACCATGGGAACGAGGTACAGCCGCGTCTGCTGGAACAGGCGCTGCGCGTCCATTCCAAAAATACGCCCGTTCACGCTGACCGCGTGGGCGTACTCCTCCAGAAATTTCATCAGGACCGGCGTTGTGATCCACTCGTTTGCATGGTGGCTGGCGTTATAAAGCACGGCGCGCGGCCCGCTGCCGATGCTCAGCGCCGTGACCGGGCGGCGGTAGAGCGTTGTGGCGATGGTTCGCCGGGCGAGAAATGGATAGCGCGCCATCAGCCCCTGAATACAGACCTGCAGCAGCTCCGAGGTGAACGGAATGTCCGTCGGGACGACGGGGAAGCCGTAGGGAAGATTGAGATACTGCCCGGCCAGCAGCCGGTTGGGGTCCTGATTGGGATTTGCCGTCAGAATGGCGCGCACGCTGGTGCCGAAGGTGCGCGCCAGCCGGTAATACGTATCGCCGGGCTTGACCATGTAGCGCTCAAAGCCCAAAAGATAGGGCGACAGCCGCTGCATGGTGAGAATATCCTCCCGGCCGGAGGGGTACAACCCCTCACGATTCTGAAAATCCTGCAAATTCTCCGCGCCGGCACGGCGCAGAGCAAGCTCTGTCAAAGTCAAAAGAATCCCCTCCGCTGCAATCTATGCCGGAGGGGATCCCTTTATTCCGGCTGCTCCATCAGCTCGGCAAGGTAGCGGCAGGCCGAGAGCAGCTTTTCCAAGTGGTAGTTCATAACGATGGTGTCGTGGCGCGTACACTTGCGCCCGGCGATGCCGGCTTCCGGGATGGCCATGCCGAGGGTGCGCATCGTTTCGGCGTTTTCAGTCGAAAGATCGCCCAGCGTGTCCATGCCGCAGATGGCCTCCAGCTCCTCGACCATTCGTCCGGCGAGCTGGCGGCAGCCGCGCAGCGCGGCCTCTTCGTCGTGCCGCCGGTGGAAAAAGCGCTGGTTGTGATAGAGCTGCAATTCGTGGTCGATGCGCCGCAGCAGCTCCACGTTGGGCTGGAGATCGGGGAAACGCTCGAAAATCACGATGCTTTCCACCTGCTGTGGGATCTGCGCGCGTAGCTGCGTCAGCAGAGAGCGGATGCGGGCTTTATTATTATAAGGAACGATCACGGCGTTGACGACCAGCGCAACGGCGATGCCGGCGGCGGTGTCGCGCAGACGGAACAGCGAGTCGCGCAGAACGTTGCCCGTCGGCGTCAGGCTGGCGGAGAGAAAAATGATGCAGGAAAAGGACGCGACAAAGTTGAGCTTGAGCACGTTGCACAGCAGCAGGAGGAGCAGCACAACGCCGATCCCTGCCGCCCAGGCGGGCGTGGCCTGCGGGAAAAGCAGCAGCATCACCAAGCCCAGAATTGTGCCTGCGACGACACCGATCAGCTGGCTGAGCGCCTGCTTGAGCGAACCGGAGAAGGTGCGCTCCATGGCGATGAGCGCGCCGAAGGCGGCGTAAAAAACGGACAGCTCGTCCGTGACGAACAGCCGCACGAGCAGCACCGCCAGCGTGACGGCAATGCCGGTTTTGAGGGTGCGCAGGCCGAGCGGAAAATGCTTCCAGCGGGTCATGGGCGGCCCTCCTTTCCAATGTTCTGCTTTCAGTATACCAGAAATGGAAAGATATTTGCAAGGAGATTCCGCAGAGGGGCTGGCTTTTCCCAGAGAATGTGGTAAAATGGAGCGCAGAAAGAGGTGGTTTTATGTCGATACGCAACGCCGTTCCGACGGACGTTCCGGCCATGCTGGAGATCTATGCCTATTTTGTCCGGGAAACCGCGGTCAGCTTTGAATATGAAGTGCCGACGCAGGAAGAATTTGCCCGGCGGCTGACGGAGCATACGGTGCAGTTCCCGTGGCTCGTGTGGGAGGAAAACGGGGAAGTCCTCGGCTACGCCTACGCGGGCAGGCCATTTGAGCGCGCGGCCTATCACTGGTGCGCGGAGATTTCATGCTATCTGGCTGCGCAGGTGCGCGGCCGCGGCGTCGGCAGGAAGCTCTATGCCCGCATTGAAGAGCTCCTGCGGAAGCAGGGCTATCGAGAGGTCTATGCCATCGTCACTTCCGCCAACGAGCCGTCGATGGCCTTCCACAAGGCGCTGGGGTATCGTCCCTTTGCGGAGTTTCCGACAGTGGGGTATAAAAAGGGCGCATGGTACGGCGTGACATGGCTGGAAAAGGATTTGCAGCCCTTGGGTACGCCGGAGGATTTCCCGGTTTCATGGAGGAATGTAGAATGATTCAGGATATTTTCCCGCACGTTTACCACAACGAATTTCGCAAACTGACGCCGCAGGCGGAGGATGTTCTGCTTGCCTACCGCGGCAACGCTGTCCTTTCCGCGGCCGACGCGCTGCGTCTGCCGCGCTGCGGCGATTTTCCGAATACAGAGGCGCGCTACGCCTTTTCCATAGACGACACGCACTTTTTTCTGGCAAAGCAGATGCCTGAGGCGGGGGAGGGGCTGCGCTTTCTCCCCTCGGCGGAGTACCGCTACGCCCAGCCGCGGGAAACGGCCTTCGCCTGCGCGGTCGGAGAAACGCTGCACCGCTGGTACGCCTCTAACCGCTTCTGCGGCGGCTGCGGCGCGGAAATGCAGGACAGCACAGCAGAGCGCGCGCTCTGTTGCCCGAGCTGCGGCGCGGTGGTCTACCCGCGCATCAATCCGGCGGTGATCGTGGGCGTGACGGATGGCGACCGTTTGCTTCTGACCAAGTACGCCGGCCGCGCCTTCCGGCGCTTTGCGCTGGTGGCGGGCTTCTGCGAGATCGGCGAGCGCGTGGAGGACACCGTGCGCCGCGAGGTCTGGGAGGAAACGGGGCTGCACGTGAAAAATCTGCGGTTCTATAAATCTCAGCCGTGGGTGCTGACGGACAGCCTGCTCATGGGCTTCTTCTGCGACCTCGACGGCGACCCGACGACCCGGCTTCAGGACGGCGAGCTGGCGCTGGCGCAGTGGTTTGAGCGCGATTCTTTGCCGGACGACCACTCCGACATCAGCCTGACCGGAGAAATGATCGAATATTTTCGTAAAAATGGCAGACAAACCCTCTTGACAAATGCAGAAACACTGCTATAATAAACATTAGATTAGAAAATAAACTAATATTTAGGCGGTGATACCATGACACAGCGGGAACGGCAGCTTCTGCAATGGATCGAAGCGAATCCGATGATCTCGCAGGAGGCACTGGCGAAACGCGCGGGGATTACGCGCTCCTCCGTGGCAGTGCACATTTCCAATCTGATGAAGAAGGGTTACATTGCGGGCAAGGGCTACGTCCTGCGCTCCGGGACCTACGCGGTCGTTGCCGGCGGCGTGAACGTGGACATCGGCGGCCGCTCCTTTGCCCCCATGATCGCGAAGGATTCCAACCCCGGCCGGGTCACGACGAGCCTGGGCGGTGTCGGCCGGAACATCGCGCACAATCTGAGCCTGCTCGGTGTGGACGTCCGCTTCCTGACCGCGTTTGGCGACGACCTCTACGCACAACGCATTGCCGCCTCCTGCGGCGAATTGGGCATCGACATCAGCCATGCGCTTCAAGTGCCTGGCGGCACGACTTCCACATATCTGTTCCTGAATGACAGTGACGGCGATATGGCGCTGGCCGTTTCGGATATGGAGATCTGCGAGCAGCTCCGTCCGGAGTATTTCGCCGCAAACCTCAGCCTGCTCAACCGCGCGCAGATCGTCGTGGCGGATACGAACCTCCCCGAGGCCTCACTGGTATATCTTGCCAATCACTGCACGGTGCCGCTCTTTGTCGACCCGGTGTCGACGAGCAAGGCGGAGAAGCTGCGCGGTATTCTGGGCAAGATCCACACCCTCAAGCCCAACCGCATTGAAGCCGAGCTTCTGTCCGGCGTGAAGATCACGGACGAGGACAGCCTGCACCGCGCGGCGCAGACGCTGCTGGACACCGGTATGCACCGCGTTTTCATCTCCCTCGGCTCGGATGGCGTCTTTGCCGCCGACCACAACAGCTTCGTGCATCAGCCCTGCTTCCCCGCCAAGATGGCCAATGCCACCGGCGCGGGCGACGCCTTCATGGCGGCGCTTGCATGGGCCTATCTGGAGGGCACCGACCTTCTGGGAACGGCTGCGGCCGCTTCCTCTGCCGCGTCCATCGCCATCGAGGGCGCGGAAACCATCAATCCCGTACTTTCCGTTGAATCAGTGCGCGAGCGCTGCAACGCGAAATAAATTGAATCAATAGAAGGAGTATCTTATCATGCTGAACAAATATCTTGACGTAAAACCCGAAGTCGCGCAGGCCATCGCAGAGGGCAAGCCCGTTGTCGCTCTGGAATCCACCATCATCTCCCACGGCATGCCCTATCCGCAGAACGTCGAAACCGCTCTGGAAGTTGAAAAAATCATCCGTGAAAACGGCGCGGTTCCCGCAACCATCGCCATCATCGGCGGCCGCCTGAAGGCCGGCCTGACCCCCGAAGAGATCGAGTACTTCGGCAAGAAGGGCACCGCGATCGCCAAGGCCTCCCGCCGCGATCTGGCTGTTCTGTGCGCCAGAGGCGAGGACGGCGCAACGACCGTCACCACGACTATGATCATCGCCCACATGGCGGGCATCAAGGTCTTCGCGACCGGCGGCATCGGCGGCGTGCATCGCGGCGCCGAAACCACCATGGACATCTCTGCCGATCTGGAAGAGCTGGCCTCCACGCCCGTTATGGTCGTCTGCGCCGGTGCAAAGTCCATCCTCGACCTCGGCCTGACGCTCGAATACCTTGAGACCCACGGCGTGCCCGTCATCGGCTACGGCACCAAGGAGCTGCCCGCATTCTACACCCGCCATTCCGGCTTCAGCGTTGACTACGAGATCGACACGCCGGAGGATCTGGCAAAGGCCTTCAAGACGCAGCACGAACTCGGCCTGCGCGGCGGCATGCTGGTCACCAACCCCATCCCCGAGAAGTATTCCATGGACGAAAAGGTCATCAATGCGGCGATCGACGAAGCGATCAAGGAAAGCCGCGAGCAAGGCATCCATGGCAAGGCCACCACGCCGTTCCTGCTGGCTAAGGTCAAGGAGCTGACCGGCGGCGACAGCCTGGAGTCCAACATCCAGCTCGTTTATAACAACGCAAGACTTGCCGCAAAGACCGCAGAGGCCTACTGCAAGCTGTAAAAACCAATCAACGGCGTGTCCCCCACGAGGGACACGCCGTGTTTATAAAGAATTCGCCGCCGGGAAGCCCGGCGGCGTTTGTTTTATTTTACAATATGGATCCCGCCGATGATGGGCAGCTCCTTTGCCTGCCCCTTCGCGGCATTGACAATGCCGATGATGGCAAGCACGGTGACAAACGCGCTGATTCCATAGCGCAGAATCGAGATGTACCAGGGAATCGTCGTGTATACGGTGAGAATCCCGACGCGGGTGACGCGGATCAGGCCGAGCAGGGAATTTAGAATGGCTGCCGCGACCCAGAACGCGAACATGGTCACGCCCTGCTTTGCGTGGAACTGGGCATAGGGGGAATTCTTCCGCGCAAAAAGCGGAATGAAAACCAGCGGTCCCAGATAGGAAAGCACGGAAATGCCGCGGTTCTGCGCGACATCATTCGGATCAAATGCGGGCTCTGCGGGTCTGGGGCCGTTTCCGACCGGTGCACCGCAGGACGGGCAGAAGGCGGCGCCTTCGTCGACCTGTGCGCCGCAATGGCTGCAAAATGCCATAAGTGATGTCCTCCTTTTGTGTTTTGAGTTTCTCTCATTTCGGGTGCTGCCATCAGTCGACAAGGGCGGGCATGCTTGCTCCTGCCAATCCATGGTAAGTGTATTATAACAGATTCATGTCGTGTGTCAAGCCTTTGAAATCTGCTCTTGCGCGAAACGTCGTTTTTGCAGTATAATGAACGCAATAGGGAGGGAGTGCAGATGAAAAGGATCCTGATAACCGGGTTTGACCCATTCGGCGGGGAGAAGATCAATCCTGCGTGGGAGGCGGTGCAGCGGCTTCCAGGACGCATCGGGGCGGCGGAGCTTACCGTGATGCAGGTGCCGACGGTGTTTGCAGAAGCGGCGCAGACCGTGCTGGCGCACGCAGAAATGCAGCCGCCCGATGCGATCGTCTGCGTCGGGCAGGCGGGCGGACGCGCCGCCGTCACGCCGGAGATGGTAGCGATCAATCTGCAATATGCCTCCATTGCCGACAATGCAGGAAAGATGCCGAAGGATGTTCCGGTCGTTTCCGGCGGCCCGGCGGCCTATTTTTCGACGCTCCCGGTGCGGAAAATGGCGGAAGCGATCAAGGCGGCAGGGCTGCCGGGCGCGGTTTCCTACAGCGCGGGGAGCTTTGTGTGCAACGATCTGCTCTACCGTTTGCTCCATCATTTTGACGGTACATCCACGTGCGTTGGGTTTATCCATGTGCCCTATCTGCCGGAGCAGGCGAAAAACGGCGCGCCGGCCATGGAACTTTCGGACATTGTCCGCGCGCTGGAAACTGCCATCGGAGAGATATAAAAGCCGCAGTTGGGAAACCAACTGCGGCTTGCGTTACTTTTCTTGATTTTTGCGCGCCTTTTTGCGTTTTTTCGCGGGGCGGATGACCGTGAAATAGAGAATGGGGAGAGAAATGACCGCGACGACCGCCAGATAGGGCAGAGCCGAAACGAGGACGATAAACAGACCGCGGAAGAACTTGGCGAGCCAGCGGCAGGCGTTTTTCAGGTTCCGGCCGATCTGCGTCCAGACGGTGGGGGAGTTCTCGATCTCCTCCGCGTACTCCACCTCGCTGATGTAGAGGGAAATGGTGGCATAGTCGATCTGGTTGTCATAGGTGCGCAGGCGGGAGGTGTAGCTTTCCAGCTCGTACTGCACCTGTGTGATGCGATCCTGAATGGTGATGACATCCTCCATGCTCTCGGCCTGCTCCAGCAGACGCAGCAGAGTGTCGCGCTCGGTGTTCAGCGCGGTGATGTGGGCTTCCATGTCCACATAGTCCAGCGTGACGTCTTCCTGCGTGCTGCTTCGCCGGGTCACGACACCCGCGGCGGTAACATCCGAGGTGAATTCCTCCAGACGCGCCACTGGGATGCGGAGTGTATAGCTGGCGGAGCGGCGGGATGCGCCGGAGATCTCCGACTGCTCCACATAGCCGCCGTATTCGGCCACGCAGCGGCCGACCTCGGCTGCAAGTGCGTCGAAATTCTCTGTTTCCATATGGAGTGTCAGGGTTTTGATGAGCTTCCGGCCGTCGGAAACGGTGCCGCTGCCGTCGGAAAAGCTCAGGCTGGTGTCCCCAACCTCGTTGGCTTCATCCACTGCAAGATCGGCACTTTTGGCATAATCGCTCGGCGCCATGGCACCGCAGCCGCCGAGGAGAAGTGCTGCAGCCAGCAGCAGACTGATGAGCGCGCGTTTCATTATAATTCCTCCCTCTTATATTGGCTTCTGCCATTTGGACGAAAAAAGAGGCAGGAAGGTTCCGTGACGATGAAAATTTCTGGGAAAAGCCTTGCAATTGACCGGAAAGGTGTGTATACTTATCTTGAACTATATCTGACACAACGCACCTGTCAGAAGATAGGTGCACAGTGAGTTTACAGAAGGGGTTACAATGAAAAAACGACATCTTCTCTCGGTGTTTGCCGTGGTGCTGCTGGCGCTGGCGCTCTGCCTGACTGCCTTTGCCGCAGACGATACGGTGATCGACCGGGAGGCGACCGGTTCGATTACGCTGAAGCTGGCTGACAGCTACGATCAGACGCCGGTTTCGGGCGCGAAGATCACGCTTTATCAGGTCGCGGAGGCGGGAAGCGAAAATTCGCTTTTGACCTATACATATACCAAGGATTTCGCCGATTGCGGCCTTTCTCTGGAAGATCTGAACGACGAAGCCCTGCCGGAAAAGCTGGCGGCGTTTGCTGCGGAGAAAAAGCTCACCGGTATGACGGAAACGACTGACAAGGACGGCAAGCTGACCTTCAAGGAAGTGCCGCTGGGCTTCTATCTGCTGGTTCAGACCGGCGGCGCAGAGGGCTACTCGGTTTGTATGCCCTTCACCGTGGCGGTTCCGACCAGCGATTCCACGCAGTGGATCTATGACATCGAGGCCAGCCCCAAGACCGGCATCGTCAAGCTGACGGAGCTGACGGCCCGGAAGGTCTGGGCAGGCAGCGAAAAGCACCCGGAGAGTGTGACCGTTCAGCTCAAGCGGAACGGCGAGGCCTTCGGCGATGCCGTTACGCTGAACGCGGAGAACAACTGGACCTATACATGGAAAGACCTTGAAGCGAGAGAGAGCTGGAGCGTGGAAGAGGTGGCTGTCCCGGACGGTTACAAGGCGACCTATGAAACCAAGAACACGGTCGTGACGATCACCAACACCTCCAAGCTGCCGCAGACCGGACAGCTCAATTGGCCGGTTCCCGTGCTGATCTGCGCCGGACTTGCCCTGTTTGTGGTGGGCTGGGTGTTGTTCTTCCGCCGGAAAAAGGAGAAGAATGCGTAAAGTCACCGGCATGATCTGCATGGCGCTGGGCGCGCTCTTCCTGCTGGCTGCGCTGGGACTGGTGATTTTCAACCACGAACAGGCGGAGCAGGCGGCGGATGCTTCGGACAGAACGCTGCCCGTGCTTCAGACGGCGATCGCAGAGCGTGCGCAGGAGAGCCGGCCCGTTCCCGGCAGCATGGAAGCGACGGAGCCGCTGGAAATTGATGGCGAGCAGTATCTCGGCATCCTGACCATTCCGGCGCTGGAGCTGGAGCTGCCCGTTCTCTCGGACCTGAGCAGTGCGAAATTGCAGCTTGGCCCCTGCCGCTATTATGGCGCGATTGACCGCAATCTGGTGATCGCAGCGCACAATTACGCCCGGCATTTCGGCCGCCTGAATGAGCTGCACGCCGGAGATGCGCTTTATCTGACGGACGTTTCCGGCCATCGCCATAGTTACCGTGTCAGCGGCGTGGAGATCCTGGGGGCAACGGCGATCGAAGAAATGCTGCAAAGCGGCTATGAGCTGACGCTTTTCACCTGCACCTACGGCGGTGCAGAGCGCGTCACGGTGCGCTGCGAAATTGCAGGGGATTAAAAATGTGGGCCAAGGGGGAAACCCTTGACCCACATTTTTTAGCTTTGCTTCCATTTCCGGCAGCGGCGGGATTTCTCACGGCGCTTGCGTACCTTGAAGAACAGCCACAGCAGGATGACGACCACGATGGCCGCGCCGGTGAGGATCAGATAGCGCAGCGTGGAGTTGTCCTCGGTTTTGACGGTCAGCCAGAGGTTGTTCATGTCCTGCGTGCCCTCCAGAGAGAGCGCGCTGAACACCTTGCCGCGTGCGAGGGTTTCCGCATCTGGGTAGGCGATGGGATTGTCCGCCATCTCCGGATCCATATACTCCTTCGCGGCGGTCAGCGGAGCGGAGTAGCCCAGATAGTCTAGGTTCTGCCCGCAGATCTCCGGCTCCAGCAGGAAATTGATGAAGGTCTCCGCCTCTTTTTTGTGTTCTGCGCCCTTGGGAATGCAGATCGCATCGACGAAGAAGTTGAAGCCCTCTTCCGGAAAGACAAATTCCAGATCGGGATTTTCATCGGCCATGGTGAGATAGTCGCCCGCATAGTAGGGCGCGATCCACGCCTCGGCACGCTCCATCTTGCTGAAGATCTGGTCCATGACATAGCCCTGAAAGAGGTTTTTTGCTTCCTTGAGCTTTTGAGCGGCGGCGGCAAGCGTTTCATGATCCTCTGTGTTGACGTCGTCGCCGAGCTCCAGCTCCGAAATCGCAAAGGCATCGCGCGGATTGTCGAACATCAGAATTTTACCCGCGTAGGTACTGTTCCAGAAGATCTCCCAGCCGGTGACATCCTCCGCGTTGACATAGCGCGAATTGTAGATGATGCCGACGCAGCCCCAGGTATAGGGAACGGAGTAGAGGTTTTCCGGATCATAGGAGAGATTGCGGAAGGACTCGTCTACGTACTGGAAGTTCGGAATGTTCTCAAAATCCAGCGGTTCCAGCATATCCTCGGCGATGAGCTTTTCGATCATATAGTCCGAGGGAATGATAACGTCATAGGACGAGCCGCCGGTTTTGAGCTTGGTGTACATGCTCTCGTTGCTGTCGAAGGTCATGTAGTTGACCTTGATGTTGGGATAGACCTTTTCAAACTCCGCAATGACGTCAATGCTGCCGTCGGTGCCGTCGGCAATATACTGCCCCCAGTTGTAGACATTGATCGTGACCTGCTTTTCCGCAGCAGAGACGGTCAGGCTCAGTGCTCCTGCAAGCAGGCAGACGGTGAGCAGAAGAGAAAGCAACTTTTTCATCCTGCACGCCTCCTGTTCAGATGGGAGTGCTGGCGCTTGCTCTTGTCGCGCGCCTGCAGAAGATTCATCACGGACATCATGATGAGGATCACGACGAACATCAGCGTAAAGAGCGCATAGATCTTCGGCTGAATGGGCTTTTTGGTGTAGTTGTAGATCTCGACCGGCAGGGTGACGAAGCTCGAGCCGGTGACAAAATAGGAGATCACAAAATCATCCAGCGACATTGTGAAGGCCATCAGTGCGCCGGACACGATGCCGGGCATGATCTCATGCAGCACGACCTTGAAGAAGGCCTGCACGGGCGTGCAGCCGAGGTCGAGGGCAGCTTCCGTCAGGTCGGGATCCATCTGCGAGAGCTTGGGCATCACGTTCAGGATGATATAGGGAAGGTTGAAGGTGATGTGGGCGATCAGAAGCGTCCAGAAGCCGAGGATGGACTTGATGCGCAGCAGGCTGCCCGCAAAGGCGAACAGCAGCGCCAGAGAAACGCCCGTGACGATCTCCGGGTTGGTCATGGGGATGTTCGTCAGCGTCATGACGGCCGAACGCATCTTGCCGCGCATTTTGTGGATGCCGAGTGCGGCGACAGTACCCAGAACCGTCGCGACCAGACTGGACAGCACCGCGATAAACAGAGAATTGCGCAGCAGCGTCAATAGTGTCCCGTCGCGGAACAGCTCGGCGTACTGGCTGAAGGTGAAGCCCTTGAATACCGCTACATCCGTGCCCTTGTTGAAGGAGGCAACGGCCAGCACGATCATGGGGATATACAGGAAAATGAAGATGATGACGGTAAAAATACGGTTGAATCGTTTCATAGCGTCACCATGCTTTCTTCGTCGTCCTCGCTGGTGAAGCGGTTCATGATGCCCACGCAGACGAAGATCAGGATCATCAGAACGAGCGACATGGCCGCGCCGAGGTTCGGGTTATAGGCGGCCTTGAACTGCGACTCGATGACGTCGCCGATGAGAATGGTGCCGGGGGAGCCGAGCTTCTGAGAAATATAGAAGGTCGAAACCGCCGGGACGAACACCATGGTGATGCCGGACACGATGCCGGGCAGGGACAGCGGCAGGATGACCTTGCGGAACACCTGACGGCTGTTGCAGCCCAGATCCTGCGCCGCCTCGATCAGACGATGGTCGATCTTCATAATGACGGTGTACAGCGGCAGAATCATGTAGGGCAGGTAGTTATAGACCATGCCAAGGATGACCGCGCCGTTGTTGCGGATGAGCGGCAGGGGAGAAAGCCCCAGAGAGGTGATGAAATTATTGATGATGCCGGTGTCCTCCAGCAGCGCGACCCATGCGAGGGTGCGCAGCAGGAAGCTCATGCACATCGGCAGCATGATGAGCATTTGCAGAAAGCGCTGCGTGGAGGGCTTGCAGCCAGCGATAAAGTAGGCCACCGGGTAGCCCAGCAGCAGGCAGATCAGCGTGGCAAAGACGCTCAGCCAGATCGAGCGCAGGAAGATCGGAAGATAATCCAGCATCCCGGAGAGATTGGAGAGTGTGAACTGCCCCGTGATGGAATCCGTGAAGGCGTAGTAGACCACGACGCCCAGCGGGATCAGAGTGAACAGGATCATCCACAGAATATAGGGACCGGACAGAAATCTACTCTTCATCTTCCGAGCCCTCCGCGTCCGCGATTTCGTCATATTCCGCGGAATAGGAGCTGTAGTCACCGAACATACCGGAATACTCGCTCTTGTGCATGATGTGAATGTCTTCGGGGTTCAGGCGGATGCCGATATAGGAGCCCTCCGGGCAGAAATCCGTCGTCTGGATGAGCCACTTGAAGCCCTTGAAATCGACAATGGTGTCGTAGTGGACGCCCTTGAAGGTGACGGAGGTCACGGTGCCGCAGAGGTCGCCCACGTCCGCCGGGACAATGTCGATGTCCTCCGGACGGATGACCACGTCCACGGGCTCGTTTTTCTCAAAGCCCTTGTCCACACATTTGAAGTTGCGGCCAAAGAACTTGACAAGATAGTCTTCGACCATAACGCCGTCGAGGATGTTGGATTCTCCGATGAAATCCGCGACGAAGGCGTTTTTCGGTTCATTGTATATATCCTCCGGCCGGCCGATCTGCTGGATCTTGCCCTTGTCCATGACGACGATGGTGTCGGACATGGTCAGGGCCTCCTCCTGATCGTGCGTCACGTAGATAAACGTGATGCCCATGGCCTGCTGGATGCGTTTGAGCTCGTTCTGCATATCCTTCCGCAGACGCAGATCGAGCGCACCCAGCGGTTCGTCCAGAAGCAGCACCTTCGGACGGTTGACCAGTGCGCGGGCGATGGCCACGCGCTGCTGCTGGCCGCCGGAAAGGGATGTGACCTTGCGGTTCTCGAATCCCTTCAGCGAAACGATCTCCAGCATTTCCGTCACGCGCTCGTCGATCTCCTCCTCCGGCAGCTTTGCAATGCGCAGGCCGAAGGCGATGTTGTCATAGACGTCGAGATGCGGGAACAGGGCGTAGCGCTGGAAAACCGTGTTGATCTTACGTTGGTAGGCAGGCACCTCATTGATGCGTTTGCCGTCGAACAGAACATCGCCGGATGTCGGCGTCAGAAAGCCTCCGATGACACGAAGCGTGGTGGTCTTGCCGCAGCCGCTGGGGCCCAGCAAGGTGAGAAACTCCCGGTCATTGATGTAAAGATTGATCGAATCGAGGATTCGCTCGCCGTCAAACTCCATCACGAGATTGGTCAAACGGATCAGCTCTTGGGACATTTATCCTCCCCCATTTCATCATATTTTTGTGGTCGTTGTGACACAACACACTATTGTACAATAATATAGGTATCGTCCCCCAATGTCAATCCGTTTTTCAAGAAAAATACGACTTTTTACAGAAAATGGTCAAACGATGTCCGGCCGCTGTGCGGAGGCGGCCTTATGCGAGCCGGGAAATTCCATTATTCAATTTCAATTTTGGATAGTGACAAAATAGAAATCTCTCCCGGCGCGCAGGAAAACTATAGTATAATAATTTTGACTGAGATTACGCCGGCCTGCAAGGACGGCTGATGAGGTGAAGCCGATGAGAAACATACATAAAAAGAGCACCGCAGCGTTGGCACTTCTGCTGTGCGTCCTTCTGGCGCTGTGCGGATGTAGCCGGGCATTTCCGGAGCATCATCTGGAAACCGAGGGCGCGGCGCAGCCGACAGAAAAGCAGTACAACGACACCGTACAGCTCACGGAGAATGACATTCAGGAGATGAACGGCGGCAAGGCGCTGTTTACCTACAGTGATCAGGGTTTTGTTACGACGCTGGTCGGAAAATACTATGAGGGCAAGATCAAAACCTATGAGGATGCCATTTCTTCCCTCAACGGCATCGCTTCGCTGATCGGCCTGTCCGCAGGCTCCGAGTTCTTCTGCGTCTACGGGGAAACGGACAACATGGGCTATACCTACTATACTTTTCAACAGAAGTACGGCGGCCTGACGCTTCAGTATGCGACCATGAAGGTCATCGTCGATCCGCAGGGAGAAACGGCGGGACTTTCCTGTTCCTTCACACCCAATGCGGGCATTGCGGAGGAAAAGACCTTCATCAGCGCGGCGGAGGCCGAGCGCATTGTCCGTCAGAGCTTCCCGGAGCCGGAATACCGCTACTATACGGACTTCACGCAGAAATCCGCTGTGACCTACAACAACCGGACAGTGGAGTGCATGGTCGTCTACACCTCCAATCCGGAGCAGTCCATGTCCTTCGATATGCCATTTATTGAGCATTTTGTGACCTACGCGGGCGAATATCTCATCTCCGTACCGACCTCTTCCATCGGATCGGAGCTTTCGGACGCCTACAAGACGGACGATTATTTCAAGGGGCTCACGCCCTCGACCTACACCGGCGCGGTCACGCTCTTTGACGGCAGCGCCCGGCAGATTACTGTGCCGACGGCCTACAACGCACAGGACGGGCAGTATTATTTGGCCGATCTGGAGCGGAAGATCATGGTCGCGGACTACGCCGCCTTCAACTATCAGAACGGCCGGCTGGACTTTGTGACATCGCCGGACAATCAGGGCTGGGACGGCAATTATCTGATCACCTATTATAATTATCTGCTGGCCTACGATTATTATGCGGATATGAACATCCGCTCCATCGACGGCTTTGAAACGCCCATCCTGATCACCGTCAATATGTGCGACGCGGAGGGCAAGCCGGAGAACAACGCCTGCTTCTACGGCATCAACAACGGTTGGGCCTGCTTCGGCAGCAGCCAGGTCAACCGCTACGGCGAGGCGCTGGACGTCGTTGCGCACGAATTTACCCACGGCGTGACGCGCAGCGCCATGCAGGGCACAAAATATGCCAATGAAACGGGCGCGATCAACGAGGCCTACAGCGACATCATGGGCAATATCATCGAGATGCGCGCGGGCGCGACCAACGACGGCGCGTGGCTGCTGGGCGAAATGTGCGGAGAGACGATGCGCTCCATGAGCAACCCGAACGCCTATGCGCAGCCTGCCTTTGTCGGCGACGTGTTCTACGGCGCCAACGTGCTGAATCCGGGACGGTACAATGACAACGGCAGCGTCCATACAAATAACTCTCTTCTGTCACATATTGCTTACGGACTGTACAAGAGCGGTATGACGTTGGCGGAGGAGAGCAAGCTCTGGTTCACCTCCATTGAGCTGATTACGCCGCTGTCGGATTACGACGATGTTTATGTCTGTCTGCTTTTCAGCGCACGTATCAACGGTCTGGAGCAGTATGCCGACACGATTACGCGCCTGTTTACCGAAGCGGGACTGCTGGGTGACCGCGAGCAGACTGCCTACGCCGCGGTGCGTGCCGACTGCGGCCGTGTGGAATTCAGCGTTTCCGATGCGCTTGCGCAAGGGTATGATTTTGTGGCGGTCTACACAACAGGGCAGGACGGATCCGGGGTGTATCAGTTCTCCGTCTGCCCGGATGTGAACGCGAGAGTGTCCTTCCTCCTCCCGGCGGGACAGTATATGCTTGTCTACGGACATCCGACGCAGGAAGGCGTTGCCTATTATGGCTATCACTCCACAGGCTGGGCGGCCGGAACGGACGGCCTTGCCTATGTGGAGGTCACGGCGGGGCAGACGACCCGCCTGAACGACATCCGTTAAGGAGGCGGCTGAAATGAAACAGAAAAGAATCTGCCTGCTGCTTGCGGCGTTGGTGCTGGGCGCGCTTCTGAGCGGCTGCGGCCGGGAATTCAAAACCAACGCCGCGCAGACACCCGGTGAGCTGCTGCCGATTCCGGAGGGACAGCAGGCATCTGTCAGCCCGGACGGAGCCTTCTGCTTTCTGTGTCCCTCGTCTGCAACGGTGCAGTGGGATGAGGACGGCGCTTACGTCTACACGGTCTCTCCGGGCGAAACGCCGTACATTCTCGTTTATTACGCCAAAGGAACGAGCTTCCAGCCCGATTCCTATTTTGCAAGCTATGCGCGGATGGTCAAAAAGGAGTACAAAGAGGCAAAGTTCGGCAAGATCTCCCAGACGACCATTGGCGAGAAAACGCTCTACATGCTGCGCAGCGAGGTGAAGGGCGACGGCACGACCTACGTCATTGACCGCTATCTGGAAATTTATCCCGATTGCAGCGTGCAGTACACCATCAAGACAAACCATGCCGGCAGTGAGGATCCTGTCCTTGCCACGCTGGTGGAAAGCCTCTGTTTCGGCACGGACATCTATGGCGAACCGGAGCAGCCTGCGCTTTACGGCGACCTTCGCTCCGTGGCGAACGCCGAGGTCGGCATCTCTATGTCGGCCCCCGGCGGACTGGAGATGCAGCAGATCCCCATCGGCCTGTTCGCGCAGGATGAGCATATGCTGCTCTTTGCGTCCTATCAGAACAGCGACGCAGCGGGCGCCGCGATCTATGATGCGGACGATTTTCTCGCGCGGATCGGCTCTGTGGAGGGACTGTTGCAGGCACAGCTTGGTGTAGACAGCGTCTCCATCCAGAACGGCGCCGCGGAGCAGGTGGGAAATTTCCAGGCCTACGTGTTCCCGCTTCAGGTCGCCGCGGGCAGCTTCACGGGAAGCGGAAAGCTCTACCTGACAAACGCTGCGAACGCCGGCTGCTATATTCTCTACTATGCCGTTGCGGAGGAAAGCGGTCTGGAATCGCTTGCCGAGCAGTGTATCAGCAGCTTTTCGACCGACAGTGCCCCGCAGAATACGCCGCAGTACCAGATGTTTACCGACAGCCAGCGCAGCTTTTCCTTCCTCTACCGTGCCGGTGTGACGGACAAAACTGCGCAGGATATGGGCGGCATAGCGGCCATCGAGCTGTCGGACAGTGATTTTGTACTGGTTACGCCGCTGTCGCAGAGCACCGAGGGTGTCAGCTCCGCATCGGAATACCTGACCAAATACGCGCGGGAGCTTCAGACCAACCATCCGGAGATTGCCTACACGGTGTCCGGTCCGGCGGCGGAGCCGGGCGGCCGCTATGCCTTTGAAACGGTAAAAATCACCTATACCTATGAGGAAACGGCGCGCGTCCTGACTCTGAGCGCCTGCGACGGCGCGAACGGAACGATCTGGACGGTGCTCAGCACGGGGACGGAGGCCAGCGCCTCTGCGTTGAAAACACTGCATGGCGATATTCTCTGGTCGCTCCGCGTGAACTGAAAGGAGAAAGTATATGAAAAAATGGATTGCGGCGGCGCTTGCGGCGCTGCTGGTTGCCGGGTGCCTGTCCGCCTGCGGAAAGACGGACGTCGGCGGCCTCGGAACTGATGATCGCCTGAGCACATCGGACGCGCAGAGTCCGTCCGGCGGCGACGGCCAGCCGTCGGGCAGCACACCCTCGGAGAGCGCGCCGACGGAGCCGTCCTCCGAGTCCGGCTCGCAGAGCGTCGGGCTGGCGCTGGAAGCCTACACCGGCGACGGCTTTTCCATGCTTGCGCCACAGGGGTGGCGGGTTGCAACGGGGGGAGACGGCGTGAATTTCTACTTCATAATGGCCGACCCGCAGAATGATGACCGGATGGTTTTTCATTTTGGAAGGCTGGAACCGTTTTTGAAGTCCGAGGAGGCGCGCCAGTCATGGCAGTACTGGGATCCCCGTACGGGCGATGGCACACTCTATTTCAGTAAGGCACCCGTGTGTATGGAAAAGACGGCGAAGGGACTGATTGATTGCTGGGACGAGTGTATTTCCTTTCAGGATTATCTTGGCGCCGTGCTCTTTCCGCAGTTTAACAATCGCACGGTTCTGAGCTGCGACAGCTATGCGGGTTCGCTTGCGGCGGCCGGACAGGATCAGACCGTCGCTGTGGCCAGCGGCACGACGGCTTCCGGCCGGAATGCATACCTGACCTTATCCGCTGCAATATTTGACCCCGGTTATCTTGATATTTTTGAAGAGGGAATCGATACATATTACATGATAGCCTATGAGGTCAATGGTATCGTGATGCCGCAGAACTGCCCGGAGGACGTGGCAAAATCGCTGGCTATGTGTTTATCCAGCTTGCAGTTTACACAGGAATTTGTGGATCGCGCGAACCGGCAGAGTGACGAGCAGCTTGCCGGCGTCTTACAGCGTTCCGCAGAGAACGAAGCGCTGATGGATGCCATTCTGCGCAAGTGGGGCTACTGACGGCTTCTGCGCGGCACGGGCGGGAATTCCCACCCGTGCCGCGCAAGTTTTTTCTGCCCACTTGACGCGGACGGCGATCAATGCTAAAATAGGAGCGATCTTATGATTTGCCGCCATGATGAAATCGGTAGACATAGCAGACTTAAAATCTGCCGGTAGAAATACCGTGCCGGTTCGATTCCGGCTGGCGGCACCAAAGGGAAGCAGCCGGGAGGCAGCTTCCCTTTTATCACATATCATAACAAAAACAGCCCCGGTCACTGGAATTCCAGCGCCCGGGGGTGCTTTTATTTTGCTGTCTGGCAATTTGGACAGACATGCTCATTGTGCCGATAGTGGAAATACAGGAAGATTTCCACCGAGATCATCAGCAGGTTCGGGAAATAGAACCAGAAAGCCAGATTGTAGGTGTGCGTGAGCAGCTTCGCAATGATGCCGCCGACATAGCCGAAGGCGATGAAGCACATGAAGAAGGGACTTTTGCCCTTCGTGGATTTGGTGCGCAGGGAACGCACGATCGCCAGCGGCCACGACAGGCCGAAGCAGACGATCATCAGCGTTTCAAAAAAACTTGCCCAGTTCATTTTTCAAGCTTCTCCTTTTTCCTCAACGGTGGCGCGTGTAGTCCGGCAGAAGCTTCGGGGAGAGCTGCGGCGCATCCGTACAGGCGGCCCTGCGCTGCGCTTCAAATTCGTCCACGTGCGCGAGCGTCAGGCTGCCGACCGTTACGGTTTTCGCCTTCGCAGCGGCGTTCTTGCCTGCGCTGCGGCCAAAGACGATGATGTCCAGCAGACTGTTGCCCATCAGGCGGTTGCGGCCGTGGATGCCTCCGACCACCTCGCCGGCGGCAAAGAGGTTTTCCACGTCGGTCTGGCCGTCCGGGGTGATGTGCAGGCCGCCGTTCTGGTAGTGCAGCGTCGGATAGACAAGGATCGGCTCCCTTCGGATGTCGATGCCGTGCTTGCCGAACATCCGCAGCATGGCGGGAATGCGCTTTTCAATCGTGCCCTCGCCGTGCTTCAGCTCAATCATGGGCGTGTCCAGCCAGACGGCAAAGCCCTCGGGGGTGGGAACGCCGTTGCGGCGGTCAGTGCACTCGCGAATGATGGATGCGGCGGCGACGTCGCGGGTTTCCAGCGGATTCATAAAGACCTCGCCGTTGGCGTTGACCAGCATTGCGCCGACGGAGCGCACCTTTTCTGTGACCAGCGCGCCGTAGATCTGCGCGGGGAAGGCGGCGCCGGTGGGGTGGTACTGGAGCGTGTCGGGATACAGGAGCTTCGCGCCCGCGCGGTAGCCGAGCACCAGACCGTCGGCGGTCGCGCCGTAGTGGTTGGAGGTCGGGAAGCCCTGATAGTGCAGACGGCCCGCACCGCCTGTGGCGAGAATGACCGTCTTGGCCTTCGCGACGAGCAGGTCGTTCGTTTCCATGTTCATAAGGACCGCGCCCGCGCAGCGGCCGGCGTCGTCCTTGATCAGCTCGATGGCGGCGGTGTAGTCCACGACTTCGATGCCGCGGTTCAGAACCTCGTCGCGCAAAGTGCGCATGATCTCCGCGCCGGAATAGTCCTTCGCCGCGTGCATCCGCTTGCGGGAGGTGCCGCCGCCGTGGGTGGTGATCATCGTGCCGTCCGGTGCCTTGTCAAATTCCACGCCCAGCTCGGAAAGCCAGCCGATGGCCTCCGGTGCCTGTGTGACGAGCTTGTAGAGAAGATCCTTCTGCGCGGCAAAGTGCCCGCCGCCGTAGGCGTCGAGGAAGTGCTGCGCGGGGGAGTCGTTGGGCTTGTCGGCGGCCTGAATGCCGCCCTCGGCCATCATGGTGTTTGCATCGCCCATACGGAGCTTGGTGACGACCAGAACCTTTGCGCCTGCGTTGTCAGCCTCAATCGCCGCCGACGCGCCTGCGCCGCCGCCGCCGATGACCAGTACGTCGGCCTCGTAGTCCGGGTGGGACAGATCAACGTGCTTTCCCAGTAGGCGGGACTGGCCTTCCAGCAGCCTTCGCAGCTCCAGAGGGACCTTGCCGCCCTTGTTCGGGCCGAAGTCCAGCGCGGCGAACTGGCTTTCGCGGTAGTCCGGGTGATAGGTTTTCAGAAGAACGTCTTTTTCCTCCGCGGTCATGCGCCGCGGCTCCAGACGGAGATTCGCCTCCCGCGCGGCTTCGACCTTGCGGATGGATTCCAGCATTTTTTCATCCTGATACATGGCGATCCCTCCTTATTTCTCAATCTCGCGGTGGTTGTAGAGCTCCTGCATTTCGGACAGGGGCTTGCCCATCAGATCTTCCAGCAGCGATTCGAACTTGCCCTCGTTGATCTCCTCAATGCGTTTGTCCAGATGTGCGCAGTGCGGTGCAAGGTACTTGCCGTTCAGGCGGCGCGCCAGCATCGCGACCTGCGGATGGGAGATCCCGGCGGGGCAGCGGGAGGAGCAGACACCGCACATGACGCAGTCGAAGGATTCCTCCGCACACTTTTCGTACTCGCCGCGCTGTGCATAAGCGATATACTGCATGACGTTCAGACCCTGCGTGCAGGCTTTGGTGCAGGCATTGCAGCCGACGCAGGCGTAGATCTCCGGATAGAGCTGCATCATGATCTGCTGCGTGGGCTTGATCTTTTCCATGTCGTAGACGGCCTTGACCAGCGGGAAGAAGGGCAGCGTCGCGACATACATATTGTTTTCCACCTTGGTCGAGCAGGCGAGGCATGCCTTGAGCTCCCGGTCGCCCGCGATGCGGTAGATCGTCGCGCAGGCACCGCAGAAGCCGTTGCGGCAGCCGCAGCTGCGGACGAGCTGGTAGCCGGAATACTCCATGGCTTCCATGATGGTCAGACTTTCCGGCACCTCGTATTTCTTGCCGAAGAGGAAAACATTGACGGTTTTTTCCATGGCTTTTCTCCTTAATACTCGTCCGGCAGGGCGTCCAGCTCGTCGAAGCGGAACACCGGGCCGTCCTTGCAGACGTACTTGGAGCCGATGTTGCAGCGCCCGCATTTGCCGAGGGCGCATTTCATTTTCAGCTCCAGCGTGGTATAGATCTGTTCCTTGGCAAAGCCAAGCTCCATCAGCCCGGCCAGCGTGAATTTGATCATAATGGGCGGGCCGCACATGACGACGGTCTTGTCCGTCGGGAATTCCAGCTCCTTGACGTAGTTGGGAACGAAGCCGACGTGACCGTCCCAGTTGTCCTGCGCGCGGTCGATGGTCAGGTGGACGTTGATGCCGTCCTCTTTGCACCATTCGTCGAGGATCTCCTGGAAATCGACCAGATCTTCCTTCGAGCGCGAACCGTAGACGATGTCGATCTTGCCGTAGCGGTCGCGGTAATGGCGGCAGTAGTTGATGACGGAATGCAGGGGCGCAAGGCCGATGCCGCCGGCGATGAACAGCAGATCCTTGCCAGCAAATGCGGTGTCCACGGGGAAGCCGTTTCCATAGGGGCCGCGCAGCGTGAGCTGCTGCCCCGGCTCCATGCCGTGCAGCCACGAGGTCACGCAGCCGCACTTTTTGATGGAGAATTCCAGAAAGCGTTCCTCCGTCGGGGAGGAGGTGATGGAAAACAGCGCCTCGCCCACGCCGGGCATGGAGAGCATCGCGCACTGGCCGGGGATGTGCGCAAAGGGCTTTTTGCCGTTCCGGTCGACCACGCGGAAGGTCTTGACATCGGGCGTGTCCACGCGGATGTCCGTGACCTCAACGAGCATGGGAATCAGCGGATCGTTTCTCATTTGGCTTCCCCTCCCAGCGTTCGGATGACTTTGACGATGTTCATGTGAATGGGGCATTTCGCAAGGCAGCGACCGCAGCCGACACAGCCGAAGATGCCCTCGTTGTTTTCGGGGTAGTACACCAGCTTGTGCAGAAAGCGCTGACGGAAGCGCTCAAGCTGCGTCGGCCGGGGCTGACCGGCGGACATCTGGGTGAAGTCGGAGTACATGCAGCTGTCCCAGCAGCGGAAGCGGCGCACCTTTTTGCCGGTGTCAAATTCCTCGATGTCGTAGCACTGACAGGTCGGGCAGACGAAGGTGCAGGTGCCGCAGCCAAGGCAGCTCTCGCTGAGCTGCTTCCACTCCGGACGGTCGAAGAGCGCCTTGGTCTTTCCTGCGCCGAAGCCTTTGAGGGACAGACCGTGCAGGGGGAGCTTTTCCATGACCTCCCGCGTGCGCGCCTGAAGCGCGGCGACAGCGTCCGCGCCGCCGTCTGCCAGAAGAGAAAGACGGGCCGTCAGTGCTTCGCCCTTCTCCGTGTTGGCGCGCCAGTAGAGCGCGGTTTCATCCATCCAGCAGGTCACGTCCCCGGCGGGGTCAGCCGGGTCAATGCCGAAGGCGGTGCAGAAGCAGGTTTCCTCCGGACGGGAGCAGGCGAGCGTCACGACGGTGACGTTTTCGCGCCGCGCCTGATAGAAGGTGTCGGTCGCGGAGGAGAGGAACACCCGGTCGAGAATATCGAAGCTGCGGCAGTCGCAGGCGCGCACGCCAAAGAGCACAAAGGGCGTGACATCGGCGCGGTGCTCGACCAGCTCCAGATTTTTGCCCTCCACGCGGAAATCAACGAGATTTTCCACCTGCGGGAAGAACAGATCCTTCGCGCTGCGAATGGTGTTCAGGCGCTTCGTGAGCGTGATGCCCTCCTGCCAGCGGGTGTAATTGGCCTGACCCGCGGCATCGTCCGCGGGGAGATAGAGCTGCTGCCCGGCGGCGATCGCCGCGAAGAGCTCGTTCAGGCGAGAAAGCGGAAGCTGTTTCATTCTCCTGCGCCTCCTCTCCGGTAGATGACAGAGGGCTCACAGTCGCCCTTGTCAAAGTCCATTAGCGGCGGCTTGGTTGTGAAATCCGCACCTGCCTGATAGTCGCCGTACAGCTCGTTGATGTCCTTGATGAACTTGCGGTTGAGCAGATGCAGCGGGATATGCTGCGGGCAGACGCGAGAGCATTCGCCGCAGTCCGTGCAGCGGGAGGCCACATGGAACGCGCGGATGATATGGAAGAGATTTTCTTCAAAGGAGTCCGCGGCGGCCTTGTTCTGCACGCCGGAATCGTGGTTGTCAAACACGCATTTTTCGCAGGAGCAGGCCGGGCAGACGTTGCGGCAGGCATTGCAGCGGATGCAGCGGGAGAGCTCATCGCGCCAGAAGGCGAAGCGCTCCTCCGGCGTCATGCGCTCCAGCCGCTCGACTTCGGCAAAGCGGGAGCTGTCCTGTTCCTCGCCCTGCTCGCCGATCAGCTCGTCGAAGCAGACGATTTTCTTGCTCTTGCAGGTTTCGCACTTGCCGAGCAGCACGTCCGCGCGGTTCAGCGTAACGTCGCCGTAGATCGTCCGGGCGGTGAGCGTATCGCCGCCGTCTTCGACGGCGGTCACACCGGAAGCGCCGCGGGCCTTGATTTTTTCAATGTCGCACATGCCTTCGCACTGCACGCCGACGGCGTAGACGTTTTCGCGCAGAATGCGGTGCTCCTTGAGAAGCTGCACAAAGGAATAGGAGTCGCAGGGCTTGAGAAAGACCGCGATTTTTCCGCCCTTGCGGGATTCCGCAATCAGATATTTGGACAGATTTGCACCGGAAAACACGCCGTAGACGAAGTCCTTTTCTGCCTCGGCGGCGTCGGTAAAGACCGCAGGCGTCAGGTCATAGAAGAATTCGCCGGCCTTCCAGCCGAGGACGCGATCCACTTCGCCGGAGGTCAGCAGCGAAAGCGCCCGTTCTTTTACTCTTTGCATCGCAGATCCTCCAGTTTCCGGTTTTCGCCCAGTGCGGCGACGGTTTGTACGAATTCATTCATCGTGGCGGCGAACTTTGCGCCCTCCGCAGCGGAGACCCACTCCACACGGGTGCGCTCACGCTCAATGCCGAGGTAGTCCAGCATGGAGAACAGCAGCGTCATGCGCCGGCGGGCGTAGTAATTGCCGGTGGTGTAGTGGCAGTCGCCGGGATGGCAGCCGCACAGGATCACGCCGTCCGCGCCGCGCTGGAAGGCACGCAGGATGAACAGCGGATTCAGACGGCAGGAGCAGGGGATCCGGATGATCTTTACGTCGGCCGGATAGCTCAGGCGGTTCGTGCCGGACAGGTCGGCGCCCGCGTAGGAGCACCAGTTGCAGCAGAAGGCCACGATGGTCGGACGGTATTCACTTACCTGCATATCGCATCCACCTCCGCGAGAATCTGTTGATTGGAGAAGCCCTTGAGGTCCATGGCCCCGGAGGGACAGGCGACCGTGCACGCGCCGCAGCCCTGGCAGACGGCCGGGTTGACCTGTGCCACACGGCGCAGGAGGGTTGTGCGGTTCGGACCGCGGAATTCCTTGTCCACATAGGTGATCGCACCGTAGGGGCAGACCTTTTCGCAGCTGGAGCAGCCATTGCACATCAGCTCATTCGGCTGGGCGGTGCAGGGGTTGCACAGAAGCTGATCCTTGCACAGAAGGCCAATGACCTTGGAGGCTGCGGCGCCCGCCTGCGCGACGGTTTCGGGGATGTCCTTCGGCCCCTGACAGGTGCCGGAGAGGAAGATGCCCGCCGTCGGGCTTTCGACCGGGCGCAGCTTCGGGTGGGCTTCCGTGAAGAAGTCGTTCGTGTCCATGGAGGCGGTCAGCATCGTGGCAAGACCACGGGCGGAGGCATCCGGCTCGATGGCGGCTGCGAGGACGACCATATCCGCGTCAATGTGGAGCTGACGGTTGTCCAGCAGGTCCGATGCCTGCACCTTGAGCTTGCCGTTTTCCAGCACGACCTTGCCGACCATACCCTTGATGTAGTGCACGCCGTATTCCTCGACCGCACGGCGGTAGAACTCGTCGAAATTCTTGCCGGGCGTGCGCACGTCGATGTAGAACACATAGACGTCGGTGTCGGGGTATTTTTCGCGGCAGAGCATGGCGTGCTTGGCCGTGTACATGCAGCAGATCTTGGAGCAGTAGGGCTTGCCCTTTTCGCCGCCGTCACAGCGGGAGCCGACGCACTGGATAAAGACGATGGTCTTGGGGTGCGTGCCGTCGGAGGGACGCAGCAGGGTGCCGCCCGTGGGGCCGGCGGCGTTCATCAGACGCTCAAATTCCAGAGAGGAAACGACGTCCGGGCTCTGGCTGTAGGCAAACTCGTCGAATTTATCGAGCTTGATGGGATTGAAGCCCGTCGCGGCGACGATCGCGCCGTACTCGCGGACGATATGCTCGTCCTTCTGTGTGTAGTCGATCGCTCCGGCGGTGCAGACCTTGGAGCAGACGCCGCACTTGCCGGTTTTCAGCATGGTGCAGTAGTTGGCGTCGATGGTGGCGATCTTCGGCACGGCCTGCGCGAAGGGAATGTAGATCGCGCGGCGGTTGTCAAGGCCGAGATTGAATTCGTTGGGCACCTTTTTCTGCGGGCACTTTTCCGTGCACAGCCCACAGCCGGTGCAGACATCCTCTTTGACGTAGCGCGCCTTTTTGCGGATGGTCACCTTGAAGTTGCCGACAAAGCCCTTGACGTCCTCCACCTCGGAGTAGGAATAGATGTGGATCTTCTCGTTCTGCGCGCAGTCGACCATTTTCGGGGTCAGGATACAGGCGGCACAGTCGAGGGTGGGGAAGGTCTTGTCGATCTGGGTCATCTTGCCGCCGATGGTCGGCTGCTTTTCGACAATGTCGACCTCAAAGCCCGCATCCGCGATGTCCAGCGCGGTCTGGATGCCGGCGATGCCGCCGCCGATGACCAGCGCGCGCTTCGTGACGGGGCTGGTCATTGCGGTCAGGGGTGCGTTGAGCTGCACCTTCGCAATGGCGGCCCGGCCGAGAATGATGGCCTTTGCGGTCGCTTCGTCGCGGTTTTTGTGGATCCAGGAGCACTGCTCACGGATGTTTGCAATCTCGACCATATAGGGGTTCAGCCCGGCCTTCTCGCAGGTCTTGCGGAAGGTGGTTTCGTGCATCCGCGGAGAGCAGGAGCAGACGACCACGCCGGTCAGACCGTACTCGTGAATTTTGTTCTGAATCAGATCCTGTCCCGTCTGGGAGCACATATATTGGTAGTTGGTGGAAAAAACAACGCCGGGTTCCCGGGCGAGCGCCTCGGAAACGGCCTGCACGTCCACGGTCGCGGCGATATTACTGCCGCACCAGCATACGAAAACGCCGATTCTCTGCATTGCTTTTCCTCCTTATCTTCTGTATTTCCGGAATGCACTGGTGACTGCCTGCTGCGGCAGTGCCTCGTCGAGCTTTTCCGGGATGGCCTCCGGCGGCAGATGCGTCTGCCCCTGCCGGCGCAGGAGCACCAGACGGACGGCCTCAATGAGTTTCGCCGGCTCCACACTGCGCGGGCAGCGCTCGACGCAGGCAAAGCAGCTCAGGCAGGTGTAGATGCCGCGGGAGTGCATCAGCTCGTCGATCCGGCCGGATTCGACCATGGAAACGAACTGGTGCGGATGGTAGTCCATCTCGTCATAGGCGGGGCAGCTCGCCGAGCACTTGCCGCACTTCATGCACTTGCGCGGATTCACGCCGGAGATGCGCTGCACGGTTTCCATGAGATCGTTCATTGCTGCTCCTCCTTTACGCCCAGCGCTTCGGCCAGAAGCTCCGTGAAGTAGTGCACGGGCAGACGGCCGTCGGTGTTTTCCGAGAGATTATACATACAAAGCGGGCAGGCCGTGATCAGCTCCTGCGCGCCGCAGGCGGCTGCGTTGTCCAGCACCTTCTGCGCCTGCCTGGAGGCATAGGTGCGGTTTTCCAGCGTGGTGTAGCCGCCGCAGCATTCGTTGCGCATGGCGTAGATGACCGGCTCTGCGCCGATGGCGCGGATGAAATCCTCCAGAATCGTCGGATTCTCCGGGTCGTCAAAGCCCAGCTCGCGGCTGGGGCGCAGCAGCAGGCAGCCGTAGTACGCGCCGATCTTACGCCCGGTCAGGGGATGGACGACCTTCTCGCGCAGACGGTCGAAGCCCACGCGGTCGCGCAGCACTTCCAGATAGTGCAGCACTTCCGTTTCCCCTGTGTAGGGAACCTCGGGGGCTAAGTAGTTGTTGACCTTCTCGCGGATGGAGGGGTCGTTTTTCAGGTCGCCGTTGACCCGCTTGATGACGTGGTGGCAGGCCGAGCACAGCGTGACCAGCGCTTCACCGCGCTCGCGCGCGGCCATGAGCGCGCGGACGGAGGAGAGCCGTGTGGCGATCTCGTCGCGTGCCATGGGATAGACCGCGCCGCAGCACTGCCACTGGTCCAGCTCGCGCAGGGTGAAGCCCAGCGCCTCGGCGGACGCGCGGCCCCAGCGGTCCAGCTCCACGCCCTTGGTTTTCAGCGTGCAGCCGGGAAAATAACTGAATGTCATAAGAATCCCTCTTTGTCAGACCATCTGTTCCGGATGGAACACCTCGTCGAATTTTTCGGGCGTCAGGAAGCCGAGACGGACGCAGGCTTCCCGGAGAGAAATGTTTTCCTTATAGGCCAGCTTCGCGGTTTTTGCCGCATTTTCATAGCCAATGTAGGGGTTGAGCGCCGTGACCAGCATCAGGGAATTGTGCAGGTTGTGGTGCATCTTCTCGCGGTTGGCGCGGATGCCACAGGCGCAGCGGTCGTTGAAGGAGTTCATCGCCTCGGCGAGCAGACGCGCGGATTGCAGGAAATTGTAGATGCACACGGGCATAAAGACGTTCAGCTCAAAATTGCCCTGCGATGCGGCAAAGCAGACGGCGGTGTCATTGCCCATGACCTGCACGGCGACCATGGTCAGCGCCTCGCACTGCGTGGGGTTGACCTTGCCGGGCATGATGGAGGAGCCGGGCTCGTTTTCGGGGATGAAGATCTCGCCCAGACCGTCGCGGGGGCCGGAGGCCAGCCAGCGCACGTCGTTTGCGATCTTCATCAGGTCGGCGGCCAGCGCCTTGAGCGCGCCGTGGGTAAAGACGATCTCGTCCTTGGAGGTCAGCGCGTGGAACTTGTTCTCCGCCGTGCGGAATTCCTTGCCGGTCAGTTCGGAAATTTCCTCGGCAACCAGACGGTCAAAGCCCTTCGGAGCGTTCAGCCCGGTGCCGACGGCCGTGCCGCCCAGCGCGAGCTCCTTCAGTTCTGGCAGGGCCAACAGCAGGAGCTTTTTGTCCTTCTCCAGACTGCTTCTCCAGCCGGAGATCTCCTGGCTGAATTTAATGGGCGTTGCGTCCTGCAAGTGCGTCCGGCCGGACTTGACCACGTCGTCGTTTTCCTGCTCCAGACGCAGGAGGGTCGCAATCAGGCGGTCGATGGCGGGCAGAACGCGGCTCTCAATGGCCTCCACTGCGGCGATGTGCATCGCGGTGGGGAAGGTGTCATTGGAGGATTGGGACATATTGATGTCGTCGTTCGGATGCAGGAGCTTTTTGCCCGCGATCTCGTTGCCGCGGTTAGCAATGACCTCGTTGGCGTTCATGTTCGACTGCGTGCCGGAGCCGGTCTGCCAGACGACAAGGGGAAAGTGCTCATAGAGCTTGCCGGAGATGACCTCATCGCAGGCGGCCTCGATCGCGGCCAGCTTTTCGGCGGTCATCTTTTCGGGCTTGAGCTTGTGGTTTGCGCGCGCGGCGGCCTTTTTCAGGACGCCGAAGGCGTGCGTGATCTCCCGCGGCATGGTTTCCAGACCGACGCCGATGGGGAAATTCTCGTGGCTGCGCTCGGTCTGCGCGCCCCAGTATTTATCGGCTGGGACTTTGACCTCGCCCATGGAGTCGTGTTCGATTCTGTACTGCATTTTCTCTACCTCAAATGTTGATCTGGCGGATGACATCCTTCAGCTTGTCGGCGCTGATGCGCAGCAGATCGATTTCGCTGTCGGTCAGATGGTTGAGGATCTTGCCGCGCACACCGCTGCGGTCCACCAGTGCGAGGGTGGACAGGCACACGTCGGACACGCCGTATTCTCCGTGCATCATGGTCGAAACGGTCACGGCAGTACCGGCGGTGTTGCACAGGCACTTGCATAGATGGCACACCGACATGGCTACGGCGTAGTAGGTCGCGCCCTTGCTTTTGATGACCTGTGCGCCGGACTTCTTGACAAAGTCCTCTACCTCGCGGTACTCGCGGTTCCAGACGATCTTGTCATGGTCGGGGGAGTTGGCGGCGTAGGAATCAATGTGGTTATTGGCGATATGTACCAGCGACCAGGGAACAAAGGAGGAATCGCCGTGTTCACCGTAGACGTGGGCATGGACGTTCTTGGGGCTGATGCAGAAGCGCTTTGCAAGCTCCGACTGCAGGCGGCTGGTGTCCAGGATCGTGCCGGAACCGAGGATCTGGTGCTCCGGCAGGCCGGAAGTCTTATAAAAAACATACGTCAGAATATCAACGGGGTTGGAAACGATGATGTAGATCGCGTTCGGCGCAGCCTTGACGATCTGCGGCGTGATCTGCTTGATGATATCCACGTTGCACTGCGCCAGCTCCAGCCGGGACTGGCCGGCTTTTCTGGGAAGACCCGAGGTGATGATCACGATGTCGGAGTCGTGGGCATCGTCATAGTCACCGGAGCGGACGATGGCCGGGGAGCAGAAGGGCGCGCCCTGATAGATGTCCAGCGCCTCTCCGAAGGCTTTTTCCCGGTTGATGTCGATCAGCAGGATCTCTGTGGCGATTCCCTGAATCATCAGGTCGTTTGCAATGGTTGAGCCGACGCTGCCCGCGCCGATCACGGTGATTTTACTCATAATGGATTCTCCCTTTCCTATTACGAATTCTATAAATCCGATAGAATTATATCGAATGAGAGAGGAATTAGGAAATGCTAATTTCGAAAACGATATATCAATAATAATATAGCTAGGAGTCGCTTTTATAGAGAGCTACAATCGCGTTTCGGAATCCTTCCTCCGTTTCCGTCATTTTGTACGAAAGATTGGTCAGAAGCGCATCATGGTAGACGGCCTGGTTCTCGGTGCAGAATTTCTGAATCAGATTCCAACGCGCGAGAATGCTGACCGGCAGAGGCGCGGTCCAGAGGTAGCTTCCGGGGAGCGTTTCCAGAAGCGTGAGCTGCGCCATGCGGTCGACGGTGTAGATCTTGCGGACGGCCTGCTCCTCGTTTTTTCCGCCGGTGCGCGAAAGGTCGGAATGGACGATCTCCGGGAAGCCCGCCAGATCCGCGCGGGTCAGCGAGGGCTTGCGCGCAAGCGGATGGCTGCGGTGCATCAGAAGCTGATAGCGAAAGCGGCTGAGGATCTGCAGTTCCAAACCGTTTGCGGCGCTTTGTTCGGCGAAATAATCCCGGTATTCCGAGCGAAAACGGATCAGAGCGAGTTCTGCTTCACCATTGACCAGCCATTGCAGCGCCTGCCGTGCGTGGCACTCGCGGATGATCGCTCTCAGGCTCTGCTGCGGCGGAAGCTGCGAAAGATACTCCGCTACGGCCTCAAAGACGGTGACGGAACGCGGGATGCACACGCGCAGGCGGTTCGGGACCGGGTGGCGCGGCCCGAGCGCATCGATGGATTCCACTTCGCGCAGAATGCTTCGCGCGTGCTGCAAAAACAGCGCGCCGCGCTCCGTCGGGCGCACGCCCTTACTGGTGCGCTCAAATATCGCAAACCCGGCCGATTCCTCCATGTCGCGCAGGATGCGGCTCAGGTTCGGCTGGCCGAGAAAAAGATTCTCCGCGGCCTGGGAAATCGAACGAGTGCGCTCGATCTCAATGATATACTGCAAATGCTGGGTATTCATAGGCATCCTCCGTGGCGGTTTGGTGCGGCTAACGCCATATCATCTGTTAGATGGGGAAAAACCCGACGACCGTATAAAAATGGGGTATGTGCGCGGAAACACGTCCGGCGCATACCGAAATCATTTTTTATTATACTGTATCCGTTTTGTTTTTTCAAGAGGAACGGAAAGGGGCGAAAAAGCGCGAAGAAAAAAGCTTGCATTTTTCGGGAAAACCGGCTATAATAAAAGCGCAAAAGAATATGGATGACGTACAGCGCGTCCGGCGAAAGTCGGCGGCGGAATGGGGTGAGAAGCCCCGCGAGCGGGTCACTGTGATACCGGAAAACCGGTTAAGTCAGATACACCGAGTGCTGTGCGCCGGCTCCTGCCCACACCGGGACGCTGTGACAGATAGGATAGGTATATCCGCACAGCAGGGAGCTGTGCGGATTTTTTGTTCCTCCTGTCCTCAAGGCGCGTGTGCCGAACGCTCTTTTTGAGGAAGCATCCCGTTTCCCCGTGCCGGGGGAGATGGGAACAAGAAGCGCCTCTCGCTTTGCGGGAGGCGCACTTTTATATAGTCAGAACGATACGGTCAGCTGCATTTTGAAACGCTCCAGACCGAAAACGGCGTGGGGGATGCCCTTGGGCATGATCAGCGTTTCGCCCTTTTCCAGAACGTATTCCACGCCGCCCACGGTGAATTTTCCCTTGCCGTCGAGCACGGTCACCATGGCATCGCCGCCGGCGGAGTGGGAGGAGATCTCCTCGCCCTTGTCGAAGGAGAAAATGGTCATGCTGACCAGTTCGTTCTGCACGAGCGTCTTGCTGACGACCTGTCCATCTGCGTAGTCGACCAGATCAGCAAGGCAGAGTTTCTTTTCTTTTTCAATGTTTTTGTACATGTTCTCAACTCCTTTTTTGTTAGTATACTCTATCAATAGAGAGAAATGCGCCTGTTTGACGGAGAAATTCACTGTGGAAATGGTGTGGATTCTCCCCACTAGGGTGCGATTTGTGCGCAATTCCACAATTCAGTTTTCCTATTTAATACCAGAAAGTGCATTATTTGAAGTATTTGACAGTAAAAAAGAGGTTTTCAAGACCAAAATCTTGAAAACCTCAGTGGCAGGGGATGAGGGATTCGAACCCCCGCAAACGGAGTCAGAGTCCGGTGTGCTACCGTTACACAAATCCCCTATCAGCCATTGCGTCAAAACGCATTTATAATTATATGCAGTTTCTGCAAAAAGTCAAGCAAAATTTTTACTTTTTTCATTTTTCTTCCGCGTCAGAGGATCTGACGCAGATCGGACAGCGCGTGAATCTCAAAATCCGGCCGCAGCTGGGTGTGATTTTCCTTGTGCGCGGGATTGAACCAGCAGGTGGCAATGCCGGCATTTTTGCCGCCGAGGATGTCGCTGGACAGGCTGTCGCCGATGATCAGGGCGGCTGCGGGGTCAAAGTTCGGAATGTGGGCAAAGCAGTAGTCAAAGTATGCCTTCTCCGGCTTATGGTGACCCGTGACCTCCGAGATGAAGATCTCCTTGAAATAATGCCCGATGCCGGCGCTGTCCAGCCGGGAATACTGCGTCTCAGCCACGCCGTTGGAGGCGAGGTAGAGCGCGTATCTGGGCGCGAGATATTCCAGAATCTCCGGCGCGCCGTCGATGAAGTAGTGCCCCTCGCTCAGATGCCCGCGGTAGGAATCCTCCACGGCCTGCGAGGCGGCCTCGGCGCTCAGCGGCAGGCCAAGCTCCTGAAACAGCAAGGTGAAGCGCCGGACCAGCACCGTGTCGCGCGTGATCTCGCCGCGCTCGAAGCACTCCCATTGCTGTTTATTGATCTCGCTGTAGCGCCGGAGCAGAGCTTCGGTCGGCTCCAGACCAAATTCGCGGAAGGTTTTGGAGACCGCGACGCGTTCAGCCGCACCGAAATCCAGCAGAGTGTCGTCCAGATCGAGAAAAATGGTCTTAAACATGGGGGATCCTCCGAGAAAGTTCGTTAGACAGGGCGGCAAAGGTGGGAATATCCAGCGTTTCACCGCGCACGGCGGCGGGAATTCCGCAGACCTCCAGCGCGGCGGCAAGGTCGGCTTTGGAAAGCTCGCCGAAGCCGGAGGTCAGTGCGTTGAGCAAGGTTTTGCGGCGCTGCGCGAAGGCGGCGCGCACGGTGCGGAAGAAAAGACGTTCGTCGTTGATCTGCGCGGGCGGCGTTTCGCGGGTCTTGAGGCAGACCACGGCACTGGTCACCTTCGGCTGCGGAATAAAGCAGCTTGCCGGGACGTCGAAGAGGAGCTCCGGCTGCGCGTGATAATTGCACAGCACGGTAAAGGCGGAATAATCCTTGCTGGCGGGCGCGGCACAGATGCGCTGCGCGACCTCTTTCTGCACCATGACGGTGATGGAGGAGAAGCAGCGGCTTTCCAGCAGCTTGGTCAGCACGGGTGAGGTGATGTAGTAGGGCAGATTCGCGCAGGCGGCGGGGCGCAGACCGGGGAATTTCTCAGCGACCAGCGCGGGAAGGTCGGTTTTCAGCGCGTCGGCAAAGAGAATTTCAAGATTGGAAAATTCCCCGACCGTTTCCTTCAGCACGGGCCGAAGCGTCTGATCTACTTCAATGGCGACGACCTTGCCCGCACGCAGGCAAAGCTCCTGCGTCAGCGGGCCGAAGCCGGGGCCGATCTCCACAACGCCGCAGGACCCGTCAATGCCGGAGGCTTGCACGATCCGCTCCGGCACCCAGCGCTGCGTGAGAAAATTCTGCCCCTTGGATTTGGAAAAATGAAAGCCATATCTGGCAAGCAGTTCCCGGATCACGCCGGGATTACAGACATCGATCATAAAAAAACCGCCCTTCCTCTGCCTATTCTAGCAAAGGAAGGGCAAAAATGCAAGATGGGCTTTCAGCTCAGGACATAGACGGTGCAGGTGCGGACACCAAACTGCCAGCATTCGGCGATGGTATCAAAATAAAGATCGACCTTGTTGCCCTTGATGCTGCCGCCGATGTCCTCGGCAACGCAGTAGCCATAGATATAGCGGCCGTCATTGGTGACAATGTAGAGCCTAGTTCCCAGCGGGATGACGCTTGGATCGACGGCGATTGCGCCGACGCGGGCGACGGTGCCGCTGTAGGTATGTCCGATATAGCCTTCACAGGAGTATGCGGTGGCGGTGCAGGTGAGTACCTTGCTGTAATAGTAGGTTTCGCCGCTGGCGGTGGTAAGCACGCCGCCGGAACCGTTGGAGCTTCCGGAGCCGCCTGAGCTTCCGGAGCTGCTTGAGCTTCCGGAGCTGCTTGAGCTTCCGGAGCCGGAATTGCTGGAACTGCTGGAACTGCTGGAACTGCTTGAGCTGCTTGAGCTGCCGGAATTGCTGGAGCTGCTTGAACTGCTGCCGGAACCGGCAGAAGAACGCACGGGTTCCTTTTCCTCCGGCTGTTCCATGATGATGCGGTTGATGCCGCACAGCACGACCTGCTTGACCATGGCGGAGGTGGTGGATTCACTGAGTGTTTTGCGGGAGATCTCATTGCCGTTTTCGTAGGAGATCTCCGTTTCGCGGTGGATCATGCCGTCTTTGCCCTGCACCAGAATGACCTCTTCGTCCGGTGCAAGCGTTTCGTCTTCGTAATAGACGGTTTCAAAGGGGATGACCTCATCCTGCGTCAGCACCTCGGTGCCGCGGTGGATGATCTCGACTTGCAGACCGTCGTGCGTCATTGCGTCGCGGTCGCAGGAGAGAGTGTCGCCATCGGAGAGGAAAATGCCCATACGCTCCAGAAGCTGCGATACCGGCTCACCATAAGAGGTGGCGGTGGTTTTCATCCCGCGGTAGACGATGGTGACGGTTTGCAGGCGTTGGATGGTGATGTGCTTGACACCGTCGGCATAGGCAGTCGTATAGGTATCCTCCGCGCCCAGAGAGATTCCGGCCTCGTTCAGAACGGTACTCAGATCGCTGCTGAAGGAGCGGCAGACCGTCACGTTTTCTCCGTCGGTGATGACGTAGCTGGTCTGCGCGAAAACGACGAAAGAAAGCACACCCGCGAGTACGGCAACGATCAGGACGATCAGCAGCACCCGATAGAGAATGCGGTGCTTCGTGCGTTTTTCGGTTCTGTGCATCAGAGCGACCTCCTTTCTGACTGAAAATTTATGAAGCTATTGTTACTATATTGTAACCTGCGACTATTATAACTATTTTTTCTGATTTGTCAAGTACTTTCGCGTTTTCGACAAGTTATGCAAACTTTTTCTGGATATGCAATAGGAATATGCAAACGATATATGTCTCAATTCTGCAATAAAATCGCAACATCTTGTGGGAAAAATTACAGAATGGTTAACATAAGCTTTTTTGTGAAAAAATGTTTGACAAGCCCGGAAAACCGTGGTAAGATTGGGCTGATAAAAGGACTGTGACGAAGAACGGCGCCGGATCGGGCCGCACAGAGAGGGAATGGCCGGTGAAAATTCCTGCTGCCTGCCGCCGCTGACCGCTTCCGAGTCGCTCCGCTGAATTCTCAGTAGGCGGGGACGGGTGCGCCCGTTACTGCGCAAACGAGCGGCAGCGCCATGCGCTGCAAGCAGGGTGGAACCGTGGGATTTTTCTCACCCCTGATCATTCAGGGGTGATTTTTTATTGCCCCTCATCATGTTAGGAGGTTAACACCATGTCCGAAGAAAATCTGTACACCTTTGAAAACGAAGCTTACCGCAAGACCTATTGGCATACCTGCTCCCATGTGATGGCGCAGGCGGTCAAGCGCCTGTATCCGCAGGTCAAGCTGGCCATCGGCCCGTCCATCGACAACGGCTGGTACTATGACTTTGATGCCGATTTCTCCTTCACGCAGGAGCATCTGGACGCCATTGAGGCCGAGATGAAGAAGATCTGCAAGGAGCGCCTGCCCCTTGTCCGCTCCGAGAAGCCGCGTGCGGAGGCAATCGCCTATATGGAAAGCCTCGGCGAGCCGTACAAGGTCGAGCTGATCAACGATCTGCCGGAGGATGCCGTCATTTCTTTCTATACCCAGGGCGAGTTCACAGACCTCTGCGCCGGCCCGCATCTGGACTCCACCGGACGCATCAAGGCTAACGCCTTCAAGCTCACGCAGTGCTGCGGTGCTTACTGGCGCGGCGATTCCAAGCGCAAAATGCTCCAGAGAATTTACGGCATTGCCTTCCCGAAGAAGGAGGAACTGGACGAATATCTGGCCAAGCAGGCAGAGGCGATCAAGCGCGACCACAATAAGCTCGGCCGTGAGCTGGAATACTTCACGACCGTCGAATGTATCGGTCAGGGCCTGCCCATCCTGCTGCCGAAGGGCGCGCGCGTCATTCAGCTGCTGCAGCGCTGGGTGGAGGACGTTGAGCAGAAGAAGGGCTATCTTCTGACCAAGACCCCGCTCATGGCCAAGCGTGAGCTTTATAAGATTTCCGGTCACTGGGATCACTATCTGGACGGTATGTTCGTGCTGGGTGACCCGGACGACGAAGCGAAGGAATGCTTCGCGCTGCGTCCCATGACCTGCCCCTTCCAGTATCAGGTGTATCTCAACCGTCAGCGCTCCTACCGCGACCTGCCCATGCGTCTGGGCGAAACCTCTACGCTCTTCCGCAACGAGGATTCCGGCGAGATGCACGGCCTGATCCGCGTGCGTCAGTTCACGATCTCCGAGGGTCATCTGATCCTCCGCCCCGATCAGCTGGAAGAGGAATTCAAGGGCTGTCTGGAGCTGGCAAAGTATTGCCTCGATACGGTCGGCCTGCTGGATAAGTGTACCTTCCGCTTCTCCCAGTGGGATCCCGCAAACCCCAAGAACAAGTACGAGGGCACGCCGGAGCAGTGGGATCATGCACAGAGCGTCATGGAGCGCATCCTGAACGATCTGGACGTGCACTATTCCATCGGCATCGACGAGGCCGCCTTCTACGGTCCGAAGCTGGACATTCAGTACAAGAACGTTTACGGCAAGGAAGATACGCTGGTCACCATCCAGATCGATATGCTGCTGGCCAAGCGCTTCGGAATGTACTATATCGACGAGAACGGCAACAAGGCTCTGCCGTATATCATTCACCGCACCTCCCTCGGCTGCTACGAGCGCACACTGGCCTACCTGATCGAGGAATACGCCGGCGCTCTGCCGCTGTGGATGATGCCGACGCAGGTCCGCGTCCTGCCGATCACCGACCGCTGCCACGACTATGCGGAAAAGGTCGTTGAACGCCTGAGCGATGCGGGCATCCGCGTCGAGGGCGACTACCGCAGCGAGAAGCTCGGCTACAAGATCCGCGACGCGCAGATGCAGAAGATCCCCTATATGCTGGTCGTCGGCGACAAGGAAGCCGAGAGCGGCAGCGTGGCCGTGCGCACCAGAGCGGGCGGTGACGAGGGCGTCATGAGCGTGGACGACTTCATGGCCAAGTGCCTGAAGGAGATCGCCGAAAAGGTGAAAAATTAAGCAGGTTATTTCAAAGTACCGCTGTGCTTCTGCACAGCGGTACTTTTTAGAATGTGACGAAAATGTCACGGGATAGTCACCGGAGCGTCACGCGCGGGGTGTATGCTTGAAGCAGACGAGGGCACGGGGGAGTTTTTGTTTGACTTTTCCGGCCTTTGCGGATATGCTAATATCAAAGAAAAAGGAGGGAAACTGCAATGGAAGATTATGTAAACTTTGCGGTGGAGAAAACCGTGGAGCTTCTGGCAATCGACAGCCCGACGGGCTATACGGATGCGGCGGAGGAATTCGTCCGCGGAGAATTTGAAAAGCTCGGCTTTTCCGCCAAGCGCACCGTCAAGGGCGGCGTGCTGATCGATCTGGGCGGCGCGGATGCGCAGGACGCGCTGCTTCTGGAGGCGCACACGGACACGCTCGGCGGCATGGTCGCAGAGATCAAGGGCGACGGCCGCCTGCGCATCGTGAATGTCGGCGGCATGAACGCGAACAACGCCGAGGCGGAGAACTGCCGCGTTGTGACGAAGTTCGACGGCATTTATGAGGGAACCTTCCAGCTGGTCAACGCTTCCATCCATGTCAATGGCGAATACAACAACACCAAGCGCGCCTTTGACTGCATGGAGGTCGTGCTGGATGAGCCGGCGGCATCCGCGGAGGATGTGAAAAAGCTGGGCATCAGTGTGGGCGATTTCGTCTGCTTTGAGCCGCGCACGCGCGTGACGAAGTCCGGCTATATCAAGAGCCGTTTTCTGGATGATAAGCTCTCCGTCGGCATCCTGCTGAGCTTTGCCAAATATCTGGCGGACAACCATCTGACCCCGGCGCGCCGCACCTATGTCCATGTCACGGTCTACGAGGAGGTCGGCCACGGCGGTGCGGCCTCCGTCCCGGCGGGCGTGACCGAGGCAATTTCGGTGGATATGGGCTGCGTGGGCACGGGCCTGCAATGCACCGAGCGGCAGGTCTCCATCTGCGCCAAGGATTCCGGCGGCCCGTACTCCCACGAGGTCGTCAAAAAGCTGATCGCCGCGGCGAAGCAGGAAAGCGCCGACTACGCCGTGGACATCTATCCGCACTACGGCTCCGACGTGGAAGCGACGCTCTCTGCCGGGCATGACCTGCGCCACGGACTGATCGGCGCGGGCGTCTATGCCTCGCACGGTTACGAGCGCAGCCACAAGGACGGTGTTCTGAATACCCTCAAGGTACTCAAGGGGTACCTCTTCCCATGAGGCGGAGGTACTGGCTCCCGGCGGCAGTCTGCGTTCTGGCGGGAATTCTGGTCTATTTTCTTGCGTTCGGCTATCAGTTTTCCGCGCTTCTGCTGTTTTTGGCAGCGACGGGGATCCTAGCCTTCGGCGCCGTGGACGCGCTGCGCAGCCACTTCCCGCGCGGGATGAAATGGCTGCGGCGGGTCATG
>OKSD01000154.1_pt1 | contig 74801 bp, 74 predicted proteins | sample 1601221 | NCBI WGS metagenome assembly OKSD01 (sample SAMEA3541550, study PRJEB24748) | human gut metagenome | biome: human gut; feature: human-associated habitat; material: faeces | place: China | collected 2012
TTTGTTCCGCTTTTCAGGCTGTTGCTGACTTTTTCACAAATATCTGGAATGCAATATCAGCGTTCTTTACAACGATAGCGACTGCGATCTATACCACAGCAGTCACGATTTTTACTTCAGTATATGATTTCTTCGCAGGAATCCTGACCAGTATTCACGACTTTTTTGCCAACATTTTCAATGCAATATGGACGGTTATTTCAACTGTCTGCACCACCATTTATGACACGATCTCAAGTATCTGGAATGCAATTTACAGCTTTATTTCTCCGCTTTTAGAGGCGTTCAAATACCTGTTTGAAACTATTTTTCAGGCAATTCATATCATTATCAGCAATGTGATGGATTGGATCTCGGAAAAAATACAGACCATATGGAATGCGATCGTTGCCTTTCTCACGCCGTTGCTTGAGGGCATCAAAACGTTCTTTGAAACGGTCTGGAACGCTATTTATATCACGATTTCAACGGTTTTAAGCACCATTTCAAGCGTGATTTCTACCGTCTGGACTGCAATTTCAGGTTTCATTTCCGGTGCAATGAACACGATTCATTCTATTATTTCGAGTGTGTGGAACACCATCAGCGGTGCTGTTTCAAGCGTGGTAAACGCTATCCGAAATACTGTATCTTCCGTCTGGAACAGCATTTCTTCCACAATTTCATCGGTGATGAATACAATTCATTCGACTGTGACAAACATCTGGAACAATGTGAAATCTTCTGTTGCAAGTGTCATCAGCGGCATTTACTCCACGATTAAAGGCGGATTTGACAATGCGGTGAACTATGTCAAAGGGCTTGCATCAGATGCGTGGAACTGGGGACGGGATATTGTTTCCAACATCATTGATGGCTTGAGAAGTATGATCGGCAGTCTTGCTGACAGCGTATCAAATATTGCCGATACGATCCGCAGTTATCTGCATTTTTCTGTCCCTGACGTAGGACCGCTGACAGATTTTGAAAGCTGGATGCCGGACTTCATGAACGGCTTGGCAGACGGCATCAATAAAAGCAAAAAGGTCGTAGCAAAGGCGGTTTCGGGCGTTGCGGATACCATGAAACTTTCGCTCAATTCCGAGCAAAACTACAACCTTGACGGCATGACGGGGGCAATGATGAACGGCACTTCTGAAAATTCGGTGGTCAACAATTACTATCAAAACGACAACAGCCGCACAGTGAATCAGACCAACAATAGCCCGAAATCACTGTCACGGCTGGAGATTTATAGACTTACGAAGAATGCGGTGAAACAGTAATGGGGCGGAGTTTCTGCCCTGCAAACTGGAATTTGACGCTCTATTAATGCTATTAAACCCAATCAATAGCATTCTTTACAAGTTTGACAAATGGTTCACAGGTCAGATTTTGGGTAGTGTGTGCAGGAACGATACAGCAGATTTTTCCCTTGCCATAGGTGTGAATCCATACAGCAGGCTGAACGCCGTTCTTTGAAATGGTTTCTGCAAGAATCGTTGTATCAGCATTCGGAATCATTTTCATTACATAATGTTCGTCAAAATCAGGGAATGTGAATTTGCCAATGCCTTCAATAATCGGATGTTCTGCTATCGGTTTTACAGTAAGCGGACATTGTTCGGGATGAGTGATAAAGTTACTTCTTACAACATTTGTGAGGATTGCGTGATTTTCTGTGTAATCAGTAAGTGATGCGTGAAGCATAATCGTTCCCATACCATTCTGAACATCATTCAGAAATTTCTCCGTCCATTTTTCATCACACCAGATTGGAGTAGGAATCTGATCATTTTCAATAGGATCTTTGAAAGACAAAAACAAATCAAACTGCCCGTTGAAATAATCATTTGGGTTCTTTGTGAATGTTACTTCATAATCTGCGTTAAACAGATAGTCCATCATAGGCTTGATGGAATCATCGTGATGCCAGTAATCGTGTACCAAAACAAATACTTTTTTACTCATAAGTTATACGTCCTTTCATCACCATTTTATGGCTACGTTTCTGTGAATTCTCGTTTTTTAGATGTGCGTTAAATTCCGATTTATAGGGCTGTCACGCCCTACAGCATATACCCAATTATATCACATTCCACTCTCAAAAGTCAATGAGCGGTTTTGAGCCGTGATGCAAACGGCTCAGTGGTAAATAACTACTATAATGACAACAGCCGCACAGTAAATCAGACCAACAATAGTCCGAAAGCACTGTCACGGCTGGAGATTTATAGGCAGACGAGGAATGCGGTGGATATTTAAAAGTTAGTGCAGAAATCGAAATCCCATAATAACGACACCAAGCACCACAAGAATAATACCTGTAGCACGATTTAATGTTTTTGGCTTTGCCTTATTTGCAAATACTGCCGCAATTCTTGCCCATATCAGCGTAAACACAATGCACAATACCCATGTCAGAATATCCGGTGTTCCGCCAATTGTAAAATGCGATACAGCACCCGTCAATGCGGTAAAAGTCATAATAAATACACTTGTGCCTACAGCGGTTTTTAATTCATATCCCATAACGCTGGTCAGAATCAGAAGCATCATCATTCCGCCCCCTGCACCAACAAATCCGCAAATAAAACCAATAATAATTCCACAGATAATGGACTGTATAGCACGTTTTTTCGCTGATGTTTCCGCCATAGATTCTTTAGTGTTCATAACAGGACGAACAATAAATTTTATTCCAAGCAGAAACGTCATAAATACCGAGAAACCGCCCATTGTTGCGGATGGCAGAGTACTTGCCACATAGCTTCCGACAACTGTAAAAACAAGCACACTTGCCATCATAATTAATCCGTTTTTAATGTCCAGATTCTTATTTTTATGATAAGTATAGGCGGAAACTGCACTTGCCAACACATCAGAAGAAAGTGCAATACCGACTGCCATATAAGGGTCAATACCTAAAAAAGTAATCAACATCGGACTGATAACGGCGGCAGCACTCATTCCTGCAAATCCTGTTCCAAGTCCTGCACCCATACCTGCAAAAAATGTAACCAGAATAGTCATTATTGTTTCCATTATTCTTTTTCCTCCAAAATTTCATCTGAATTTTTACTGATAACCTGCATAACTTCTTCAAAAGCTTTCCTCATATTATCATCAATATGGACAAACAGCTTTTCAAAAAACATTTTTTGCAATTGCTGACCTCGTTCTATGATTGGTTTGGCTTTCTTTGTACACAGTAATTCTGTTTTACGCCTGTCACCTTCTACAGCCTGTCTTGTCAAATAGCCTTCCTGAACCAGACGTTCAACATTTACCGATACCAGATTTGCTTTGATATGGCGTATCTCTACAATATCTCTTGCATTTTTGTATTTCGGATTATTTCCAAGAAACATCAGAATATCAAATGCAGTTTGCGACAAACCCAGTTCTTTACAAAGTGGCTTACACACTTTACTGTATGCAAGTGAAATTTTTCTGGGAGTTTCAATACTGAAGTTCATATGTCCTCCTGTTCTTTTTTGAATAGTTCAATTTTGAAGTATTATATCATATTATTATCTTTTTGTCAATGAAAAGCAGGTGAAATTTTGTTCTACACTTTAATTCTTGAAAACGAAGCAGGTCAAAAAATCGACCTGTCCAAAACTGCAAACCGATATATGTTCTCCAAAATCAAAGGACTTGATCCGCCAACAGGAACAATCAGCACTTCAAATTATGCAGGAATGAACGGCAGTTACCTCAATAATGCCTTCATTGAAAAGCGAAATGTGGTCATTCCCTTTGAAATGCGTGGGTTTGATGTGGAACTCCGCAGGCATGAACTCTACAGAGTGGTGAAGCCGTCACGCTACATCAAAATTTACTACTCCACAAAAAATATCTCTGTGTATGCAGAGGGTATTGTGGAAACCTGCGAGGTGGAGAATTTTGAAAAGCTGACCAATGGGCAGATTTCCATTCTCTGTCCCGATATTTACTGGTACTCCACTGAAACGCAGATTGCAGAATATTCCCGTGTCAGAGGTGCATTTCATTTTGTCTGTCCTGACAATGATGAGCCTTTTCCGATTGGTGCATATAATACGCAGGATATGATGACCATCAATAACAGCGGTGATGAGGTCGGATTCACCCTTGAAATCAGCGGAGGACCTGCGAAAAATCCGACTATTTACAACGCTCTGACGGACGAATATATGCAGATTTCAGGCGATATTCAAAAGGGAGATGTTATCACCATAACTACAAAAACGGGCAACAAAACCGTTCTTCTGGAGCGTGAGGGCGTTGTGACCAACATCATCAACCGCCTTGTTTCCGGGTCAACCTGGCTGAATCTGAAAACGGGCGAAAACAAATTTTATGTGACGGCATCGGAGGGACTGAACCGCATCAAAGTTCGCCTGATACACCGAAATGCGTACTTAGGGGTGTGAAAATGCAGATTGAAATTTACAATATGACTGTCTTGAATGATAAACTGAATATTTCACTTGAGGCTGTCTGCGACAGTTTTTCTTCGCTTTTGTGGGATATTGAATATTACAAATGCGGTGCTTTTGAAGTGTACATTGCTGCAAGTCCCCGAAATATCGAGATTTTTCAGACAGGCAGAATTGTCGGGCGTGATGACGATAAGGAACATTTCGGGCTGATTGAATCTGTGGAACTGGAAACCGATGCCGAAGATGGCGACTATCTCATCATCAAAGGCAGATTTTTAATGTGCCTTTTGGAAAGGCGTATTATTTACCCAACATTCAACTTTACAAAACTCGTTTCATATTCTCAAATTGCAATGAATGTGGTTCAGTATAATGCTTGTACAACAGGTATCAGAAAACTTCCGGGACTTGTTGTCGGCTGTTCGTCAGGCACTTGCTGGGATACTAAAACCAAATTGCAGGTCAGTTATGATAATCTGATGGAATGGGTGTACACCATCTGTGAGAAAATCGGCGGAACGGCAAATATCAGGCTTTCCAAAACTGACAACGAACAGTATGAAATGATTTTTGAACTTTCGCAGGGTACTGACAGAAGTATTTTACAGGAAGTAAATCCGCACATCATTTTCTCTGACAGATACAATAATCTTCTGTCTTTCACCTATTTCACGGATACTTCTGTTAAAAAGAATTACGCTTATGTTCTGGGAAAAGGTGAGGGAGAAAAACGCAAGAGAACTACATATTTTGAGGGAGCAGAACCTTCTTCTCTCGACCGCTATGAGGTGTACGTTGATGCAAAGGACATTTCAGATGAAGAACAGGTTGACAATGAAACAAGACCGCTCTCTGACGCCGAATATTCGGAACTTCTGAAAGAGAAAGGAAAGCAGAATCTTGTAACCACAAAAACAAAATCAGAATCACAGATTGCAGTACAGTCCACACAGTTTCAATACGGTGTGGACTATTTTGTTGGGGATTTTGTCACAGTGGAACACCACAGGTTTGGAATCAGGCAAAACAAAATACAGCTTGTCGGAATGATTGAGAGCTTTGACCACAACGGCAGAAATTTAACACCAACATTTAAGGAGGCTTAACATGGCATTTTCATTCGGATTTTTCAATTCTAAAAATCTTGACAGAACATATACTGCGGAGAATTTCAATGACTATCTTGGCGGTATCATCTGTGACGGAATTCAGGACAACTTCGGGCAGTGTTTCAAGCTGTCTGCAAGCAAATTGAAACTGACAATCGGCAGCGGAAAGGCTTGGATTCAGGGGCATTACTTCATTTCGGATACGGCATACACCTATGACTTATCACGCTATGTGGACGAATCCCTGCCCAGATATATGGCGATTGGAATTTGCTGTAACACTTCTGAAAACGTCCGTAATGTCAGTTTTGAAATCCTTGCCGGAACTCCTGCCACCAATCCTACAATACCGAGATTTCAGAATACAGATTACAAGAAATATCTCACCCTTTGCATTATCAGACTTGATGCAGGCACATCAGAACTTAGTATCACAGATTACAGAGAAAACAATAATTTTTGCGGATATGTCCGTTGTATTCTTGGAAAATGCAAAGTTACGGATATGCTTTCACAGCTTTCTGAAATTCAGACGCAGATAAAAGATTACAACATCACAGTTGGTCAGCTGACAACAAAAATAAACGAATTAACGCTGAAAATTGATGAGATGACAGGCGATGTGGTTTCCATCGGGAAATGCGGTCAGAGTGTTGATTTTGTGCTTTATTCAGACGGCAGACTGCTCCTCAAAGGCACAGGGGCAACATTCGATTATTCTACTGACAGCAATCCGTCACCATTGCAAAACAATGCAAATATCAAGTCAGTTATTGTTTCAGAGGGTGTAACAGGCATTGGAGAACGACTTTTTCAGTATTGCGACAATCTAAAAACAGTATCACTTCCGACAACTCTTACGACAATCAAAAAGGCTGCTTTTCTGCCGCATATTAACGGTTACATTTATCATCAGACTCTAAATGGTTTGACAGAATTAAAGATTCCGGAACGTGTTAATGAACTTGGCGTGAATGCATTTGCAGGAGCGGCAATCAAGTCCGTAACCGTTCCGTCCTCTGTTACAACGGTCGGTGTAATGGTATTCAGCGAGTGCCAGTATCTTGAAACGGTGAGATATGGCGGCAAAGTCATTAGTGACAGAATGTTTGTACGATGCACAAAACTGAAAAACCTCACACTTACCCGAAACGTCAAGGAAATTGTAGGCGGCTGTTTTAATTACTGTGAATCTTTGACCACAATCACTTATGAGGGTTCTCTTGCTGACTGGAATGCTGTGAAGAAAAATACAAACTGGGACAGCCATGCAGTTGATATCGAATCACCGCTTGCAAAGATCCAATGCCTTGACGGATATATGGAATATGTTGCAAATACAAAAACTTGGAAAGAGGTGAAGTCATGATCAAATTTCTTGTAAAAGGGCAGAACATCGAAACTTTGGAGCATGAAGTCATTGCTGCTGACCAGATTGCTTTTGTGAAGATATATTTTGTGTTCGATAATAACTGGAAACCACTACATAAGGTGGTGCAGTTCACACAGGACGAAATAACCTACAACAGGGTTCTTGGAACAGAAAATACAAGTTGCTTTTTGCCTGCTGAATTGACTCCCGGCACTGTAAAGATGTCATTGTTTGGTTATGATGCAGAAGCAACTGAAACAGTCAGGGCAACAACGGTTGTAAAAACCTTGCACATCAGACCATCGGGATTTGAGGGCGAAAACAGTAATGTTCCGCCTACTCCTGATTTGTATCAACAGCTTTTGGAGAAGATTTCTGAAAAAGGCAAGGATGGCAAATCAGCATTTGAAATTGCTGTAGAACATGGATTTGTTGGCACAGAGGCTGAATGGCTCAAAAATTTGAAAGGTGTTGATGGCAAGGATGGAGTAAATGGCAAAGACGGATGTGACGGTAGGAATGGCGTTGATGGTTTACCTGGTAAAGACGGCAAAAATGGTGCAGACGGACTTCCGGGGCGTGACGGAATCAATGGTTCTGATGGAAAATCTGCTTATATTATTGCCGTAGAACATGGATTTTCAGGTACAGAAAATGAATGGCTGCAAAGCCTGAAATGTGCTGATGGCAAAAACGGAATCACTCCTGATATGTCAAACTATGCAACAAAAGCTGATATTGCAGATTTACAGGAGCGAATCAGGCAAATATCCGGCATCAGCTATATCTCTGTATTTGAAAGCGGTTCTGATGCCTTGCAGAAATATGGCGACAGCATCTACACTTATTACAATGACGGCTACCGTTCTCTTGCGGGTTTTGCGGAGAGTTATCCGCATTTTTGCTCTGCTGAGAATGACTATGCCCTGTATTTCAATCAGAACGATTTCAGCTGGGCTGGAACGGTATTTGTGATTTTCCTGACACCAATTGCAATCTCAGCAGATATGCATCTGCTTTTAAGCTATCTGGTCGGTGCATCAGAAAATGCAATATTCTACCTCGTGAAAAAGACAGATAAAACAGGGGCGGAACTGGCTCAGTATATCTACGAGGAGATCAAGGCAGAAAATGCCTTGCAATTATCCTTCCAATGGCTGTATTCCGACAATTTTGTTTCTGTGATGCAGTCGCTGGGAAACGTTCCAAATGGAGAATATTATCTTGCATTCAAAGGCACATCGGACAATTCACATCCGATGGTAAAGTCTATTAAATTTATGAAGGAGTGATTTTATGAAAGATACCATTTGCCTGATTGCAGGCATTGTCGGCGGATTTATTGCAACACTGCTCGGTGGCTGGGATTCTGCTCTTGCAACACTTGTTGTTTTTATGGGCATTGATTTTGTGACGGGAATCGTGACTGCTGCGATTGGTAAATCCAAACACAGCGAAAGCGGCACACTCAACAGCACAGCAGGCTGGGTCGGACTTGCAAAGAAGTTTTGTATTCTGCTTATGGTGGTGGTCGGCGTGAGAATTGATATTCTCATTGGCACAAATTACATCCGTGATGCAGTCTGCATCAGCTTTTGTCTGAACGAACTGCTCTCCATTATCGAAAATACGACACTTATGGGAATCCCTTTCCCGCCTGCATTCAAAAAAGCAATTGATGTTCTGCAAACGAAAGTAGGCAGAACTGAGGATGAAAAGGAGGACGAATAAATGGCTATTTTAAGACCTGATACAACAACTACTCTGAATGAAGTGAAAATCAACGAGTATTTACTCACCAGACACAATCCCAACCGCATCGCTATGCCCTCTGTTTCGATGGAGGGTAAAATTATTGGTGTGACGGTGCATAATACAGCATGGATCACAACTGCCGCAGGAACGACACCTGCGGAGCAGTATACAAGAGCAACCGTCAATGGAAATATGAAAGATGTCAGAGTGCATTATTACGTTGACAACGTATGTGCATGGCAGAATCTGCCCCACAGTCTGAGCGGCTGGCACGCCGCTGATGGTAGTGGCAATGGCAATCGTAGAACAATTGCGATCGAGTGCATTATGTCATCTGCGTATAATGTGACAGATAAGAAGTCTGAGGACAATTGTGCAAGATTGGCGGCAGCTTTGCTGAAAAAATACAATCTTGATATTAACCACCTCTTTACCCACACCCACTGGCTCAATGTCAGGGACGGAAAATCGGGTACTGTGGATTATCTCAATACCGCAAAAAATCCGTACAAGACCTGTCCGCTGTATATTTTGCCGCACTGGTCCGCATTCAAGGCAAAAGTACAAAAGTATTTGACCGATGCAAAACCGACCGTCAAAAACATCTATCGCATTCGCAAATCGTGGGCAGATGCAAAGTCGCAGATTGGGGCATATTCCTCATTGGAAAATGCAAAAAAAGCCTGCAAGACGGGATATTCCGTGTTTGATGCAAATGGTGTAAACATCTACACATCGAAAACAACAGCATCCGCCGTGCCGTTCAAGATTAAGGTTGCAATTTCTGACCTTAACATCAGAAAAGGTCCCGGCACAAACTATGCCAGAACCAAATATATCCCTGTCGGTGTGTATACGATTATCGAAGTGCAGTCCGGCACTGGCTCTGATAAGGGCTGGGGAAGATTGAAAAGCGGAGCAGGTTGGATTTCACTTGATTTTTGCACAAAGGTTTAAGCATATCATGGGAACACAAGACACAAGTGACACAACAGGCTCGGAAAATTCCTATACGCGCGTATGTGCGTATACGTGTGCGTGTTTCCCTCTATAAAATAGAAAAATAATTATATAGTAATTCTTGTGATACTTGTGTACTGACTTGATGCCCGTCTTGGATTTTATCCTTGGCGGGCATTATTTTTTTGCCCTTGTCGAAATTCGTGGTTCTTGAATGATGTGTTTCTGTCCTTTCACTGTTAGAGGCGATGACCTCATAACGATGGGAGGTGTCAGTAGTGACAGAAAATCAGAAAGCGCAAATCTGCGCACTCCGAAAACAGGGTGTGGGATATATGAAGATAGCACAGCAGACAGGCATTTCACAGAATACCATTAAATCGTTCTGCCGGAGGAATAACCTCACTGGCATTGAGAAATCCGATGTGCCTGTTGCAGACGGTTCTGTCTGCGAGTGCTGCGGAAAAGAAATGGTGCAGATGGAAGGTAGAAAGAAAAAGCGATTTTGCAGTGATGCCTGTAGGAATAAATGGTGGAATGCACATCTTGATCAGGTACAGCGAAAAGCCATCTATATATATAAATGTCCGAACTGCGGTAAGGAGTTTGAAGTATATGGCAACAGCCACAGAAAGTATTGCTGCCACGAGTGTTATGTGGAGCATCGGTTCGGAGGTGGTATTGATGGATAAGCAGGAATTCAGAAATGAAAAACTGTATCAGACCACCATGCTTATGGCAAGAAAGATGCTCTTTGAGGGCATTATTTCAGATAAGGAGTATGGGCAAATTGATACAATTTTCCGTGAAAAATACCACCCGACTTTGGGTACATTATTTGCCGACATATCGTTGACTTCCGGGGCGAAAAGAGTGATGTATAGTAGCGGAAGGAAGTGATTATATGCCGAAAATAAGCAAAATTGAACCGACTGTGCCTGCCATAAAGCAGCTCAAAAAAGTGGCGGCTTATGCCAGAGTATCCATGCAGTCGGAAAGAATGATGCATTCCCTTTCCGCACAGATCAGCTACTACAGCAAGCTGATTCAGAAGAATCCCGATTGGGAGTACGCAGGTGTTTATGCCGATGATTTTATCTCAGGCACAAACACGGTCAAGCGTGATGAATTCAAGCGAATGCTGGTTGACTGCGAGGAAGGAAAAATAGACATCATTCTTACCAAGTCCATCAGCCGATTTGCAAGGAACACGGTTGACCTGTTGGAAACCGTAAGGCATCTGAAGGCAAAGGACATCGAGGTTCGGTTTGAAAAGGAAAATATCAATTCCATGAGTGGTGACGGAGAATTGATGCTTTCCATTCTGGCATCCTTTGCCCAGGAAGAGAGTCGTTCCATCAGTGAGAATATCCGGTGGGCAACGAAGAAACGCTTTGAAAAGGGTATCCCAAATGGCAAGTTTAAGATTTTCGGATACCGCTGGGAGGATGATAAACTGGTGCCTGTGCCGGAGGAAGCGGAGATTGTAAAACGCATCTATCAGAATTTCCTTGATGGCAAGTCCAGGCTCGAAACCGAGAAGGAATTTGCCGCCGAGGGCATTACCACGGCAAACGGCTGCCGATGGGTGGATTCAAACATCAAGGTGGTACTTACCAACATTACCTACACAGGCAATCTACTCCTGCAGAAGGAGTTCATCGAGGACCCTATTACAAAACGCCGCAAAAAGAACCGTGGCGAAATGCCACAGTATTTCGTGGAGAATACCCACGAGCCAATCATCGATATGGAAACATTTCGGTATGTGCAGGATGAGATTGCAAGGCGAAAGGAACTGGGTGCTTTGGCGAATAAGAGTCTGAACACTTGCTGTTTTACGGGAAAAATTAAATGTCCTCACTGCGGTGTCAGCTATATGCACAACAAGCGAACCGACCGTGGCAACTGCCTTGAGTTCTGGTGCTGTGGTTCGAGAAAGAAAAAGGGTGGCCGCTGTGGGGTTGGTGGGAGTATTAACCATAAAAATATGGTCAAAGCCTGCACTGAGGTGCTTGGGTTAGAAGAATTTGATGAGGAGATTTTCCTCCGAGAGGTTGACCATATCGATGTTCCGAAACGCTATGTACTGGAGTTTCATATGACAGACGGAAGGGTTATCACAAAGGACTGCCCCAACACTGGTCACAAGGACTGTTGGACGGCAGAGTACCGTGCTAAGACTTCTGCCAAGAGAAGAAAGAACGGTACGAACTGCAAAGGCTCCTCATGTTTTACTGGAAAAATCAAGTGCAAAAACTGTGAATGCAATTTCCGCAGAGCCACACAGCCGTCAGCCACAGCGGAAAACGGAAAGGTCAATTACTGGCGATGCTCCGAACACAGCAATGGCTGTCAAACGGCAGGCTTGCGTGAGGATGCACTGATACCTCTCATTGCCGATACTCTTGGAATGGCAGAGTTTGACGATGCCTTATTCCGAAAGACCGTGGAGTATATTTCGGTGCTGACGGATAAGGACTTGGAAATTCACAAAAAGGACGGCACGGTAACGGCAGTGATTTATACACCGCCTGCTCCAAAGCGACTGCCAAGGACAGAGGAACAGAAAGCACATATGCGAAGCCTTATGAAGGAAAAATGGACTCCGGAGCGAAAAGTCGAGATGAGTGAACGCATGAAGCAGATGAGAAAGGAGCGTGGCGAAAATTGGCGCAAAGAAAAGTAACGGCTATTCCTGCAATCATTAATAAATTCACAGCCACTCCGGTCAACAGCAGGAAGAAACGCAGGGTGGCAGGTTATGCCCGTGTCAGCACTGACCATGAAGATCAGGTCACAAGCTATGCTGCACAGGTAGATTATTACACGAATTATATCAAAGGCAGAGAGGACTGGGAGTTTGCTGGGATATACACGGACGAAGGTATCTCTGCAACCAACACCAAAAAACGAGATGGCTTCAAACGTATGGTGGCGGATGCCCTGGCAGGTAAAATCGACCTTATCATAACAAAGTCGGTTAGCCGATTTGCACGAAACACAGTGGATTCCCTTACTACCATCCGAAAGCTGAAGGAACATAACGTGGAGTGCTATTTTGAAAAGGAGAACATTTGGACTTTTGACAGTAAGGGCGAACTGCTCCTCACCATTATGAGTTCACTGGCGCAGGAAGAAAGCCGATCCATTTCCGAGAACGTCACATGGGGACACAGAAAGCGTTTTGCTGACGGAAAAGTCAGCTTCGCCTACTCCCGTGTGCTTGGCCTTGAGAAGGGACCTGATGGGAACATCGTGGTCAACCAAGAACAGGCGAAAATAGTGAAGCTGATATTCAGAAGATTCCTTGAGGGCATGACACCACACAGCATAGCAGTGGAACTGACTGAAATGGGCATAAAATCCCCTGGCGGCAAGGACAAGTGGAACGGAGCAACCGTCCGCAGGATGCTTTCCAATGAGAAGTACAAGGGTGATGCCTTGCTCCAAAAGGAATTCACGGTGGATTACCTGCAGAAAAAGACCAAGAAAAACGAGGGCGAAGTTCCTCAATCGTAATATGCCAAGGGAACTTGGATTCACGGAAATTTTACATTCTTAAAGGACAAAAATTTTAGACAGGCTTAAAATTTGCAAGAAAATCGAATAGACAAATGAAAGCGTTCTTCATATATCAGTGAGGAACGATTTTTCTATTTATTCGGAGGTTATTATGGCAAATGAATCAAATTCATCGGTTGTCAGAGTGCATAAGAACACCGACTTCACAATCATGAGCAATCATCATTTGAGAAATCAGAAACTCAGTCTGAAAGCAATCGGGCTGATGTCCAAAATACTGGGTCTGCCCTGTGACTGGAACTATTCCATTGCCGGACTGGTGAAGATCTGCAAAGAGGGTGAAACGGCAGTTCGTGCTGCCCTCCATGAACTGATCGACGAGCGGTATGTGTATCTGGAGAAGCTTCCGCCGAACTACTCCAAAAGTGGACGGTTTGAATATGTCTATCACATCTATGAAATTCCATATGAGAATATTCCTGATGGTCTGGAATGTCCGGAACTGTTTCTCAAAAAGCAGTCTGAAACAAATCAAAACGCAGATGTCCCAAATACAGAAAAACAAGATGCAGAAAACCTGTATCTTGAAAATCAGGATGTAGAAAACCAGGGACAATTAAATACTTACATATCAAGTATGAAAGAATCAAATATGAAAGAATTAAATGAAACGGCTTCTGCTCCACCGAAGAAAAAGGCGGATAAGAAGAAATATGCAGAAGCTGTCACCATGACGGAAGAAGAATATCAGAAGCTGTCGGAACAGCATTCCAAGGCATTCGTGGATAAGTGCATTGAGATTCTCAACAACTACAAGCTTTCCAGCGGAAAACGATACAAGTCAGATTATCACACCATTCTAAACTGGGTCATCGAAAGAGTTTCCAAGGATTATCCTCAGCTGGACAAACCACCTGCACAAAGTTCGGCTTACGATGTCAACGTCAATCCATTCGACCAGTTTGTGAGGTAAGAAAATGTTTATCAATACGGAATTACTGGAGTTTATCCGCTTGAAAAATCCCCTTTCTTCTGTTATCGGGAAATACGAAGTGATAACAGATGCTTGCTGTAAATGCCCATTCTGTCACAGCAAAACCAATTCTCTGAATCTTTTCCATGATGAGATCTACACCTGTTTTCACTGCGGTGAAAGTGGTGATGTATTTGGATTTGTCAGCAAAATTGAAAATCTTTCGTTTGCGGAAACAGTTCGTAAAATGGCGAAATCATCGGGAATTTATACACTGGAAGAATTGAAACAGAAGAATATTCTCCGCTTCTGGGACAGATTTCTGATTCTGTGCGAGCATTATCACATTGCAGCGGACAGCATATTGCAGGAATATTCTTCGGAGCTGACAAAAGAATATCTTCTCAGTCTGAAATACAGCAAAGAGGAGCCGGATACTGCTCCGCTGGAAAATATCATGCAGATGAAATACGGCATATCAAAGGAATTTGGGAACGCTGCTCCTGAACATATCATGGAATATCTGACAGCAGAAAGGAACCACAATGAATGATACATTGAAAAACATTTTTCAGACACTCTCTGAAAATGCAGAGGAAAACTTCGTAAAGCACAAAAATGCAGATGACTATCTTGCAGAGGACGGCCTCTGGCACTGCGGAAAGTGTGGCACAGCGAAGCAGTTCCGACTGCCTGAGCGGTTTTTGAAAATGGGTATGCCTGAAATTGTTGGCTGCTGCTGTGCCTGCCAGTCTGCAAAAGAAAAACGGGAGAATGCAAAACAACGGCTTGCATCTGTCATCAGACAAAACAAGGAAATCGCCAATATTCCCGAACATTATCTGTCAGCTGACATTGCAGCGGTGGAATCTTCAGAAGCCCAAAGAATTGGCAGGAACTATATCAAAAGCTTCGAGAAACTGGGCAGGATCGGACTTCTCCTCTATGGTGACGTGGGAACGGGTAAAACCTATCTGGCAGCCTGTATTGCAAATGCTCTGCTGAATCAGGGCGTAAGCGTAAAATGGCTGACCGCTATGCAGATCGTGGAACGCAGTTGCTTCTACAGCGAATCAGAATATGCTGAATATATCCGAAGCATTACTGCTCCCGATCTGCTGATCATCGATGATCTGGGAGCGGAACGTGGCACAGATTTTGCACTGGAACGTGTTCACAGTCTTGTGGATACCCGTATCTCAGCCAACAAACCGATGATCGTAACCACCAATATCGACATTACGGATATGGGCAATTGTGTTGATTTGAAAAAGAAACGCACATTTGACCGTATTCTCCCTGCAACATTTGCCTTTGCCATGAAAGGCACGTCCTATCGTATGAAGCAGGCACAGAAAAGTTACAAAACACTCAAAGATCTGCTCTTGAGTGAAGAAACAATTGGAAAGGACAGAAACACAAATGAGAATGATCAAAACTTATGAGGGCATGACAATGAACTGCGATGTGATTGCAACAATTCAGTCGGTTTTCATGAATATCACTACCGGCAGCATCAGCGAAATGGTCGATGACAGCTTCGATCCGGATACCCTGGAATTTGCTGTGACTGCATTTACCACACTTGGAGATGAGATAGTCCTTGCAGTTTATGCGACCGAAGAAGAACGTGACTATGCCAGATACAAGCTGGAAAACTGGCTTGTTTACGATGTTGGCAGCTATTACACCATGACAGAAAGAAAATAACGGAGGTTTTTACTATGGAAAAAATGATCGTAACAGAGTACAGCAGACCGATTATGCTGAACAAGGTCAAGGAGTTTGTACAGAGAACGATGTACCTTGCAGAGAACAAAGTGATCCCCTATGCAGTCTTTGCACTGCTCGACAGCGGCGAAATGGTGAACATCGACAATTTTAACGATGCAGACACCGCAGAGATCATCCGAATCATTCTGGACATTTTCGCAGAGGACAAGAAAGCGGTGTTCGATGTCAATCTTGAAGTTTTCGGAATCCGAAATTTCCTTGAAATGCTTCGATATGTGTCAGCCGACAGCGATTCTGTCTATCGAATTATGATAAACGAATTGAAACAGCAGCTGAAAAGCGGTGAACTGGATGTCAGCTTTTCTTGACGGCTACATACAGCTTGCTCATGCCATTGTTTCTGTGGCAGCAGAAAGCTACAAATATACGCTCTTAGCTGTCAAAAATCATACCAGAAGCGATTCTGTTTTCAGGCGAAAGGAAGAACTGGAAAGCTTTTTTCTGTCGGAGTGGTTTGCATTGCTGTCCGGACTTGACGGAAGATATTTCATGAAGAAAATGCAGGAGGTCTACTATTTTGACAGGTAAAGAGTTTTTATGGCAGTACATTATGATTGATCGGCAGATCAGGAGCGTGAAGCTGCAGTTGGATAGTATGGTAGAAGTTGCAAAGTTCAATGCTCTCAGTGATTACTTTCAGCACGATATTGATGCGTTATCTGATAAGCTGAAATGCCTGATTGCAAGATCAGCTATCATCAAAGAAAATATTCTTGATGCAATACAGAAAATCGATAATAATGAGTGCAGAGAAATTCTGGTGAAAAGATATCTTGACCAAAAATCTGTTGCACAAATTTCAAGAGAGATGTTTATGACAAGACAAGGGGTGTATTATCACCTTGGTGTTGGCGAAAAAGCCATTTCGTCGTTGATATAAAAAGGTGACCGATTTGTACAATGGAGTTACAAATCGGTCATTTTTCTTTATGTGTTTTCTTCTGTCAGTTTTGCCAGTTCAATATATTCCTTTAATTTCTTTTGCAACAATTTTTTGTCGATCAGTTTCAGATTGTATTCTGCAACCATTGTCGGTGAAAGACTTCTGCTGAGAGCAAATTCAACAACTTCATCGTCTTTACTTGCACAGAGAATAATTCCTACACTTGGATTTTCATTTTCCTTTTTCACCTCTCTGTCCAGTGCTTCCAAATATAGATTGATTTGTCCCACATATTCCGGCTTGAATTCCCCGATTTTCAGTTCAAAAGCTACCAGACAAGACAGTCCTCTGTGATAAAACAGCAAATCAATAAAGAAATCATGATTGCCCACCTGAACACGATATTCTTCTCCAACAAAAGTGAAATCTTTTCCGATTTCAAGAATAAAATCTTTCAGATTACGAATGATGGATTTCTGTAAATCATGTTCAGACATTGGTTCGGGAACATCAAGAAAGTCAAGGACATAATTGTCAAGAAAAATATTTCCTGTTGCCTTTTTAGCTGTTTCAAGTGCCAGCGATTGTGGATTTTGCGACAGCATATATCTTTCATAATAACCGCTGTCGATCTGTCTTTCCAATTCTCTCTTTGACAATCGCTCTTTGATACACATATTCATATAAAAAATTCGCTCATCCATGGTCTTGCAGGCTGACATTATCTTCAAATGATTGGACCAACTCAATTGTGTCACCAGTGGTGACACTTTTTCTTCGCCCTGATAAAGTTCGTAAAACTGCTTCATTCTGTATAATCCACGCCTGTTGAATCCTTTCAGTTCTGGATAATTTTCAGAAAAGAAATCCGCCAGCTTCTGTACAAAAGCATCTCCATAGGAGCTATTTTTTGATTGCTTGCTGATATATTCACCAATATCACGATACATTGTAATCAATTCCTCATTTACTTTTCTGTATGCACGCTCTTTCGCTGATTCAATGATATTGACAACTTTCTGAAATTGCTCATTATATGGCTGAATGTCCATGTTCAATCCTCCGTTCGCTTCACATAAACCAGTTCAATGTCATATCCAAGTGCTTCAAGAATTTGCACATATGTTCGATTGACAATGCCCTCTTGCTTTTTAATGACCTTATTTACATATTCTTTTGAGGTATGTATATCTTTAGCGATTTGTGCCTGTGTTGTACCATTTTCGATACATTTCACCTTTACATCGATTTCAAAATTGTTCTTAACCATAATTCGCATTACCTTCTATAAGTTACACTAATCGTATAACTTATTATACTGTATTTTTGTGTGAAAGTCAATCGGAAAAATAAGAATCAGAAAATTATTTTTGACGAAACTTGACAGCACTTGCATTTACTTGTCGGATTTCGCCATAGCAATTTTGCTAAACTGAAAATAGTAAGCGGGAAAGGAGTGAGCGTATGACCTTATCAATTATCTCGCAGGACAGAAGCGTGTTCAACTATACCAATGCGGTTTCCTGTGTGACCTGCGGTGAGTACGATGACGGAAGCGGATACGGTTTCATGGTCTATCTGAAAGGCGATACGGAAAACGGTATCGTGATTGCAGAGTATGACGATGCAGAAAAGTTTCATGCCGTCAGAAATGATTTTTCCAGATGGCTGCATGAGAATATCGACGCAGTATTTGAGTTTCCGGAATGAGTACAGACTTTGAAAATGGCTTGCGAAAAACAATAGATCTGTCGGTCAGAAGCAGAGAATTTACGGTCGATACTTTGAAATCTGCCATGCAGGATTTTCTTTCCGGAAAGTCGCAGAGAAAAGGCAGAGTTTCCATGAAAAAGCTATCGGAGCATTCCGGCAAGCTGGAAAACGTGGAGATCAAAGGCATTGCGGATTTTCTGAGCGTGGCAAAGAAATATGACATTGACTATGCCGTCAAAAAAGAAGCAGGCAGCGATACTTTTCATGTTTTCTTTCAGGCAGGAAAAATGGAAGATTTCAAGAGGGCTTTTCAGGAGTTCGCCAGCGAAAAGCAGGGCGAACTGACAAAACTCCGTGCGGAGATCACCCGACAACAGATCAAAGATATGGCAAAACAGGTTCCTCATGAACCAAAGAAGAAAGAAAAAGTCCGTGAGAAGTCTAAGGAAATGACGCATTAAGGTGATTGAAATGGATTCACGAAAGATAAAAAAGCTTGTTCTCAATAACCTTGCTTATGTCATTTTCGGCTATGCCGGTAACATCATCAGTTTTTCATTCCGAACGGCTGAGGGTAAGGACGTTTCGGAAAAGATACTCCCTGCCCTGAACAATCTCGGCACAGCGTTTGCCCATATCATTCCGTCTTTTCACCCGGTTGATCTGCTGGTTGGAGTCGCAGTTGGTGTTGCGATGAAATTCATCATGAAAATGCGTGCAGCCAACAAAAAGAAGTTCCGGCAAGGCACAGAATACGGCTCTGCGGTATGGGGTACGGAAAAGGATATTGCACCGTACATGGATTTCAAAGACAAGGACAACAATGTCATTCTCACACAAACGGAAGGCTTGACCATGGGAAAGCCCTCTCACCCGAAGTATGCCAGAAACAAAAATATTCTGGTGATCGGCGGTTCCGGTTCCGGTAAAACGAGATTTTTCGTAAAGCCGAATCTCATGCAGATGCACTCCTCATATATCGTGACAGACCCCAAAGGCACAGTTTTGATTGAATGCGGCAAAATGCTGGAACGTGGCAGACCGTATAAGGACGAGAAAGGCAATCTATCCTATCAGCCGTATCGAATCAAGGTGTTCAATACCATTGATTTTGGCAAGTCCATGCACTACAATCCCTTTGCCTACATCTCCAAAAAGAACAGAGAAAAGGATATTCTGAAATTTGTGGACGTTCTCATTAAGAATACGCAGAGTTCTCAGCAAAACGGCGGCGATGACTTCTGGGTAAAAGCAGAAAAACTGCTTTACACTGCATATATCGCTATGATCTTTACGATCAATCCTCCGGAAGAACAGAACTTTGAAACATTGATTGAAATGATCAATTCTTCGGAATGCCGTGAGGACGATGAAACATTTCAGAACGCTATCGACCGACTGTTTGCGTTTATTGAATGTTGGATCAACGATGATTTTCCAAATGATGTGGAAATCAGCAATGAATTTCAGGAAATGAAAGCAAATCAGCCTAACGAGGAACAGAAACGACTGGGTGCATTCGCCTGCAAGCAATATCACGCTTACAAACTTGCCGCAGGAAAGACTGCAAAGTCAATCCTTATTTCCTGTTCTACACGCTTAGCCCCCTTTGCCATTGATGAAGTCTTAGAAATCACAAGCTATGACGAACTTGGTCTGGACAAGCTGGGCGATGAACTGTCTGCACTCTTTGTTATCATCTCGGATACCGATGCAACATTCAATTTTCTGGTTGCGATCATGTACTCGCAGTTGTTCAATCTTTTATGCACAAAAGCGGACAATTCAGAGGGTGGCAAGCTGAACTACCATGTTCGCTGCTTGCTCGATGAATTTGCGAATATCGGCGAAATACCGCAGTTTGAAAAGCTGATTGCCACGATCCGAAGCCGTGAGATCTCTGCGAGCATCATCTTGCAGGCAAAATCTCAGCTAAAGGCAATTTACAAAGACAATGCGGATACCATTGAGGGCAACTGCGATACCACTCTGTTTCTCGGCGGTAAAGAAAAATCCACTCTCAAGGAAATATCGGAATCGCTTGGAAAAGAAACGATTGACATTTTTAACACCTCCAACACGAGAGGTCAGTCTGAAAGCTATGGGCTGAATTATCAGAAACTTGGCAAAGAATTAAAGTCGCAGGACGAATTAGCCGTCATGGACGGCGGCAAATGTATCTTACAGCTGAGAGGTGTTCGTCCGTTCTTCTCAGATAAGTTTGATATTACAAAACATAAGCACTATCACCTTTTGCTGGACGATAATCCGAAAGCGAAATTTGACATTGCAGCCTTTGTCGGAAAACGGGAAAAACGTTATCTGACACTGAAAAGCACCACAAAGGTAGATGTGTACGAAACGGACGAAAACGAAGATCTTGCCTGAAAGCAGCGAATACCGAAGAAAACCAACAGCATCGACAGAGCTTTTTGATTTCTGTTTTCAGCAACAGATAAATACTTATACAGAATGGAGAAATTACAATGAAAAATGTAAATGTCATGACAGCAGTTTCTGATACTGCGGTCGAAAACACAAAGCCAAAGCACAAGTGGCTCACCAAAGGAAGCCGCTTCGCAAAGAAAGCAATTCTCACTGCAACGGTAATGTCTTCTATGGCGGCGATGTGTACCACTCAGGCTTTTGCCGCTACCGGTGAAGTAGATACTTCTTCTTTCATCAGTACGGCTTGTACTGTACTCAAGTCCGTGATCTGCCTGATCGGTGCAGGTGTCGGTGTGTGGGGTGTTGTCAACCTTCTTGAAGGTTACGGAAACGATAACCCCGGTGCGAAATCGCAGGGCATGAAACAGCTCATGGCTGGTCTTGGACTGATTCTCCTTGCAATCGTCCTCGTTCCGGTTCTTGAAGGCATGATGACAGGTGCCGTTTAATCTGACCGAATTTTTTAACGGCTGCGTGGCGGGTGGTGTGTGGGCAGCCGGCATAAGGAAAGGACGGTGAGAGAATGGGCGTCATAAGTGATGCGATCGACAGCTTGCAGGAATGGTGTGAGAATCTGTTCAAGGACGGTATCAAATCGCAGTTTGACAGTATATCCGACCTGATGACGGAAACCTTTCACAAAACTACAGAGGACGGCGGTCTGATCTCCACTTTTCTGACCGGTCATCCTGCAAGTTTTTCCGGTTCTGCCAGCGGCGGAACAACCATATGGTCAACGATTGAAACACTTTGCAATAACGTGGTAGTACCCATCGGCGGTTTCATTCTTGTCATCATATTGCTCAATGATCTGATACAAACCGTAATTCGTGGAAATAACTTCAAGGATTTTGATGATTCCATCTTTATCAAATGGATTATCAAAGCCTTATGCGGTGTCATTTTGGTATCGAACGTATTTTACATCGCATCTGCCCTGTTTTCGTTCGGAACAGACGCTTGTGCCAACGGCATTACAACGCTGTTCGGTACAGGAGATTTCCTGTCAACTGACTTGGCACTCAAAAAATCGGCTCTGAACAGTCTAGGACTTGGCGAATTGCTGACGGTCTGGTTTATCTCGCTGATTGTTCACTTGGGTGTAATGATTATGATGGTTGCCATTGTGATCGTGCTGGCTTCCCGTATCATCGAAGTATTCATGTATCTGGGCGTTGCACCAATTCCCATGGCAGCCATGCTGGATAGCGGTGAATGGTCGGGAATCGGAAAGAACTGGATCAAACAGCTTCTGGCATTATCTTTTCAGGGATTCTTTATTATCATTGCGCTTGGTATCTTCAAAACGCTGTTCTCCAATGCCATTACATCGCTGAACAGCAGTACAGACGGCATTATTCTGCAAATGGCAATGCTTCTGGGATATACGGTGGCACTGACCTTTACGGTACTCCGTACAGGTGCTGTTTCAAAATCTATTTTCAATGCACATTGATCTTCAGGAGGTTATGAATGGCACATTATGTACAAATACCAAAAGACTTGAATGACATCAAGCAGAAGTTCATGTTCGGGCTGACCAAAAGACAGGTGGTTTCGTTTGGAATCGGCGGTGTACTGGGGATTCCGCTTTTCTTTCTGACACGCAGTACCCTTGGCGTTTCAGGAGCGATCTTTGCCATGGGTGCAGTGGCAGCACCTGCCCTCATCTGCGGATTGTATAAGAAAAACGGGATCTTTTTCGAGCAGACCATCAAGAATATGTTCCGCTATTTCAAAAGACCGAGAAAGCGAACTTATAAAACGGTCAATCTATACGAATGTATCGAAAGACAGATAGAATATACCAAGCTGAAAAAGCTTTTAGACAAGATAGAAAGGAGCAAGTAGGCTTGAAAAATAAGAAGAAAACAGATCTCAGGTCAGGTGCGAAAGCTGCCGCTGAAAAGCCAATTTCTAACATTGACAAAAATGATAAGGCAGTCATTCTGGCACGAATGCACGAGATCAAGAAATATAAGGACGATATTTCGTCAACACAGAATACGATCGGCTATACGCAGATGTTCAGAGACGGCGTATGCCAGATCGATGACCATAGATTTTCAAAGACCATTCAGTTCTTTGATACCAATTATCAGCTTGCTGAATTTGAGGAACAAAACGGCATTTTCTCAAAGTACTGCGATCTGATCAATTACTTTGACAATACCGTTACATTTCAGCTCACCTTTGAAAATCAGAACAGAAGTCAGGACGGACTGGTCAAGCAAATTCAGATTCCCGCACAGGAGGACGATTTCAATGAGATTCGTGCAGAATATTCCGAAATGCTGACATCAAAGCTGTTGTCGGGCAAAAACGGACAGTCATGCAGAAAATTCCTGACTTTCACCATTGAGGCTAATTCCTATAAACAGGCAAAGCCCAAACTTCTGAATATCCAGACAGAAATTATCAAGATGTTCAAGGGCTTCAATGTGGAAGCCAAGGCACTCAGCGGAAAAGAAAGACTGGAAACACTCTATTACAGTCTGAATCCATTTCAGAGTGCCCCTTTTGTCTTTGACTGGAATGAAATGCTGAAAGCAGGCTGGAATACAAAAGACTTCATTGCTCCGTCCGGCATGAAATTCAATAAGGCAAACTTTGAGATTGGTGCTTCTTTCGGTGCAATCAATGGAATGAACATTCTTGCAGGAGAACTGCCGGATACGATTCTTTCCGATTTTCTCGAATTACAGCACCTTTTCTGTGTCAATCTGCACGTTACACCGCTGGATCAGATCACGGCACTCAAATTTGTCAAGACAAAGCTGACTGCTGTGGAGTCTATGAAAATTGACGAACAGAAGAAAGCTTCCAAAGCAGGCTATGATCCGGATATTCTTCCTCCGGCAATCAAAATGTACATCACGGATCTGGAAAAACTGCTGGATGACCTCAACAGCAAGAATGAACGATTGTTTCATATCTCCATTACGATACGAAACTATGCAAGAAATAAGAAAGACTTAGGCTTGCAGCTGGAATTGTTAAAGCGTATCTGTCAGAAAAACAACTGTACCCTGATGCCATGTGACTACTTGCAGGAGGATTACTTATCTTCCAGTTTACCGCTTGGCGTAAACAAGATTCAGGTTTCAAGAGAAATGCACACGTCAGGAATTGCGATTTTTGTTCCGTTTACCACACAGGAACTCTTTCAGATTGGCGGTACATACTACGGTTTGAACACCGTTTCCGGCAACATGATCATGGCAAACAGAAGCAGACTCAAAAATCCGAATGGTCTGATTTTAGGCACACCGGGTTCCGGTAAGTCATTCAGCGTAAAAAGAGAGATCTTAGACAGCTTTCTGAAAACAACTGATGACATTATCATCTGCGATCCTGAAGGCGAATATTTCCCGTTGGTACAGCATCTGCACGGACAGCTGATCCGAATAGCAAGCAGCTCAGAACAGTATATCAATCCCATGGACATTAACTTTGAAAACAACATGGATGAGAATCCGATCTCCACAAAGTCGGATTTTATCATTTCCCTTTGTGAAATCATTGTCGGCGGCAAGTATGGACTGACTGCGGAGGAACGTTCTGTCATTGACCGATGCGTTCGTGCCATCTATATGGATTTTTTCCGAAATCAACCGTCCAGAGAAAAAATGCCGATTCTGTCCGATCTGCACAATGCTCTTGTCAAAGAGGGAGAAATCGCACTTCGTGTAGCAAACTCTCTTGAAATGTATGTCAACGGCTCGCAGAATCTGTTCAATCACAGAACGAATATTGACTTGAAGAATCGTATCATCTGCTTTGACATTAAGGAACTGGGCAATCAGCTGAAAAAGGTCGGTATGCTGATCGTTCAGGATAACGTCTGGAACAGAGTGACACTGAATCGTGCGGAACGAAAAGTTACACGCTACTACATCGATGAATTTCATCTTCTGTTAAAGGAAGAACAGACGGCAAAATATTCCGCTGAGATCTGGAAGCGATTTCGTAAATGGGGCGGCGTTCCGACCGGCATTACACAGAATGTCAAGGACTTGCTGTCCAGTGCCGAGGTGGAAAACATCTTTGACAACTCGGACTTTGTATATATGCTGAATCAGGCTGCCGGCGACCGTGATATTCTCGCTGAAAAGCTCCACATCAGTCCGCAGCAAATGGAGTTTGTCACCAACAGCGGACCCGGTGAAGGTCTGATCCGTTACGATAAGATCATTTTGCCGTTTTCGGATAATTTCCCGACCGATACCGTGATGTACAGCCTGCTTACCACAAAGCCGTTGGAACAGCAGCTGAAATAGTCAGGAGCGAAACGCTATGGCGAATCTAAAAAGGACACATCATCAGCTTGCAAAAGCGGAAAAGAAACTCAGAAAGTACAGCAGATCACAAAAACAGTTTCAGATTCAGTTTGTCCGCAAGCAGCGTAAAAACGGCAAATTCAAAACAACTGCCCGTATCCGACGTGGAGAAAAAAGCAGCCGATATACCGGACATGGTCTGATTCACAGGACAGTGAATCTCAAAACGAGATTTACAGGCGATAAACCGTCAATCACCAAAAATTTAGACAGCTTAAAGCCGAAAACATTCCGTGGAAAAGTTCTGAAACGATCGGCACAACTGATCAACCGCACTGCCCATACGACATGGCATACCGCTGAGGGTTCGGCACTTGGTGCGGAAACAATTGCTTTGAAAACCGGCAATGCAGTTCAGCGTGATGTTCGATACAGGTTAAGACAGAAGTATCGGCAGGAAGCGGTAGATGATTACCACCGTGGCACGCTTGCAACCCTTGTCATCGCAAAAGATGCGGTTCACGGAACTCGCAGGCATTTCAAGCAGAAAAAACAGTTCAAACTGGAAAAAGCACGATACCGCCTGCAAAAAGCGGAATACAAGCTTTTCAAGGGTGAACAGTATCAGCCGAAGCTGGCGAAAAACCGTAAGGAACTGAAAGCGGAAAAACGAAAATTCAGGGAACGCAAAAAGTCATTCAAGCGTTTCAAGAAGATACAAGTATCGGATTCGTTTACTGTAGCTGTTGCCGCACATCGATTTCAAAGGCGAAAAAAACAATACAAAACCGATGCTAAAAGAATCAAAACGGTATCACGGAAGCTGAAAAGAGAAAAGAAGTTTCAGAAAAAGACACTCCGAAAGCAATGGCGGATCGCTGATCTGTCCAGACCTGCACCGCTGGTCTTAAAGCCGGCTAATTACACAGGCAAACGTCTTGCGGCAAGTGGCTGGCAGAAAGCGGTATGGGCAGATGAAAACAACGACTTTCTCTCTGCTGTGGAAGCTATCAAACGGCATGGCGTGGAGAAAGCTGTGGAAAAAATACAGCCGCATCACCTGAAAGAACGGAATCAGAAAAAGAAAGAGAAACTGAAAAAGAAGCAATCGGACAACCGTCAACGTCTGCAAAAGCGTGAGGACAAGCTGAAAAGCAAGGGTGAACAGGTAAAACGCAGAAAAAAACCGAAAAAGCAGACCAAAAATTCCTTTGGGGACAGACTGAAAAATGCACTCAGACAGGCTTTTCAATTTATCAAGAACATCTACAACAAGGAAGCAAGAGCCGTTCTGCTCGCCTGCCTTGTCCCGATTCTCATTATCGCTCTGGTGCTGGCATTCATTCTCATGATCTTTTCAGGCATTTTAAGCGGTTCGGGTTTTGTCCTTGGCACATATGCGGCTCAGGACTACGACTTGTCGGAAGCGGAAAAATATTACACAAAACTTGCCTATGACATGAATGAGAAGATTCTGAAAGTCAGCAGTGATACAGACTGGAAAAACGGTCTTGCCGCTTTTGGAGCAAACAAGCGTAACCTCAAGGACGATCCCGACAATTGGTATTGGGGACGTTCTTCCGTTTATGATTGGGATCCGGTCTATGATTTCGATGTGTACAAGCTGTGGTCATTCCTGTGTGCCTATTACTATGACTTTGATACAGACAGCAACGGCGACATCAAGTATTGGAGTTATGGAAGTGATACAGAGAACCTGCTGACAGAAATATTCAACGCAGAATATGCGTTTGTCTACTGGTATGACAATAAATCCCGCTGGGAGGAACTTTCCAACTACAACTACTGGGGCGGCGGAAATGCAGAAACTGGCACATATTACAGAGCAGAAGAAAATGCCTTTATCTACAGCGGCAGACCATACAAATATCGTTTCAAACCCATTGCCTATACGTCTGAACTGAGCAAGTACTTTGACAGTGAGGGCTATGTCTGCATCAATGCGGACTACCGGGTGCTGAATCCGAACGATGACTATGCTTTGACAGGATTCATGATTATGGATCACCGCTATTATTCCGGCACAAAAGAACCGTTTTACTACATTGACAATGATACGCAGACATTTTTCTTCATGAATGGAGATACCCGGTACGATCGCTCTTTCTGGGGCTGGAATGGGAATGATGCCTGGTTTCTGGTTTCGCCGACCGATACGCATATCTGGAATGATACCATAAACGATGCCTGTATGTACGGCTATTATGAAAAGTATTACTGGAAAACGGAATGTAATCTCTACTACAACGTCAAACAAAAGAAAACCTTTGATCAGGTAATCGAAGATAAGCTGAAAAGTCAATCCCATAAGGAAGAACGACTGGAATACTACAAGCTTCTTGCAGGTCAGGAAAGCGGTTCGGAAACGCTCTATGGAAATCATCAGACACTTCGCAATATGCTTTCCGGCGATACCATTCGGAATTATTCGGTTAAACAGGCGTTTGGCTACGATATGTGGGAATGGAACAAAACCAATCACGGTCTGTATCAGGGAATCAAATATTACTGCAATACCGGTGCAAAGCTTTATGCTCCGTTTGACTGCAAAATCAAGGATGTTGATACTGCCAATCAGAAGATCACCCTGCGAAAAGATGATGTGCAGTATTGGTATGACGGTTCCGGCGGAACAAAGCGAGATACAGAAGTGACGATCGCCAATACTGTTCTTCTGAATGGCTATTCGGAGGGCGATACGATCCAAGAGGGCGAAATGTTTGCACAAACAACCAATACGAATGTCAATTTCCATATTGAGATTGACACAGACGGTTACGGCTGGGACTACATTGACCCAAGACTGGTACTCTACTAAGGAGCATGAAAATGACAAGAAAAGAAACCGCTTTGGATGCTCTCAACAAGAAAATTCCGAAGCTTGAAGAAAAGATCAATCAGGACAAACAGCTTCTTGAGGAACTGAAAGCCAAGCGAGAAATGCTTGAAGCGGAAGCACTCAAAAAGTTTTTGCATGACAACGGCATGACCACGGAGGAGATTATTGCGAAGCTGACTGCTTCTTCCGTGGTACATGAACAAAAGATCGTGATGGAGGATAGAAAAAATGTGGAACACTAAAAAATCGGTTGCAGCAGTATTTTCTGCAATGGCTTTGACTTCGGCAAGTATGGGAAATGCCATTCCTGTATTTGCAGAAGAAACAACGGCAATTACAGAAATGGCAGACAATTCTTCTGCTGCAAACATGGAACTCGATGAAGAAGATATGCAGAAGTTGGTTGATGAGATTCAGCACAACAAGGCAGCAATGGAAAGCAGCGATGATGAAACGGATAACGCAGGACATGACTATTATGCAGATGAGAATTATGACACAGATGGCAATGCTACGCTCATTAAGCATGAAAAGATCATCTATGACAGCGAAGAAATGCAGTTTATTGCTGTCACCACCAAAGACGGCAATGTGTTCTACATCCTGATCAATTATTCTGCGGAGGGTGATGAGGATAATGTATTCTTTCTGAACAAGGTAGACGATTTCGATTTGTATTCTCTGCTCTACGCAGGCAACGAAGGAGAAGAAGAAAAAGACCCTGCGGAACAGGCAAAGAAATATGCCGATGCAGCCACCAACGGCGGTGTGACGGCTGATGTTTCTGAACGTTCGGAAGAAACCACTGGCGAAACGGAACGTGCAGAAGAAAAATCTACCACAAAACAGCCTCCGTCTATGAACAGCAATGCACTCATTCTTGTTGGAGTCGGTGTATTGGCTGTGATCGGCGGTGCCGTCCTTGTGCTGAAAAAGGGCAAATTCGGCAAGAAGAAAAATACCGGTGCTGAGGATTTCGAGGAAGATTATGACGATGACTATGGCAGTGTGACAGATGAGGACGATGAAGCATGAGGGTACTGAGCCTTTTTGACGGAATCTCCTGCGGAATGGTGGCACTCAAACGCATAGGGATTTCTGTAGAAGCCTATGATGCTTTTGAAATTGACAAATATGCCATAACTGTTTCAAGCAGAAATCACCCTGAAATCGTTCATCATGGAAATGTGTTTGAGGGTGATTTCAGAAAATTCAAGGGATATGATCTGCTTTTGGGTGGTTCACCCTGTACATACTGGTCTATCGCAAAGCAAGACAGAGAAACCACAAGCAACGGTGAAGGCTTCAAGCTTTTCAGTGAATATGTGAGAGCCTTACAGGAATCGGAGTGCCGATATTTTCTCTATGAGAATAACCACTCCATTCATCAAAACATCAAGGACGAAATTTCCAAAACACTTGGTGTTGAACCGATCGTGATCAATTCTGCACTTGTTTCCGGACAGCACCGTAAACGATGTTACTGGACGAATATTCCTCATGTTACACAGCCTGTGGACAAAGGCATTCTGCTACAGGATGTACTGGAAAACGGCATTTCTTGGCAGAATAAAAGCCACTGTGTCACAGCCAGCTATCAGGGTGCCGCTTTTCATAACACTTTGGAACGGAAGCAGCGTACTATGGTGGCTGTTCCTGTGGAAACGGTAAACGGCAAATCCCATACCATTCCTGCAACTTACTACAAGGCTGGGACTAACCTTTTTCCGGTTTACAAAGCAGAGAAAAGCCGTCAGAAGATCGCCGTTCCCATTCGCATTGGTCAGATCGGCAAAGGCGGTCAGGGACAGCGAATCTATTCAGTTCGTGGGAAATCAGTCACCATGACTGCCAACGGCGGCGGTATGGGTGCAAAGACAGGACTTTACAAGATAGACTTGCCGGACGGTGATTATGTGATCCGAAAATTGACACCTGTGGAAGCAGAACGTTTACAGACGTTGCCCGACAACTACACCGCAGGAATCAGCAATACACAGCGGTACAAGTGTATCGGCAACGGCTGGACAGTAGACGTGATTGCACATATCTTGGGAGGATTGAAAAATGTCTAAGGCGTTTGAAGCTTCTCTGGATACCAAGAATTTTGCCATTATTGACGGTTATGCAAAGGCGGTCAGCGTCCTTTCCCGTTCCCATACGCCACTTTGCAGTATCAGCGGAGGCAGTGACAGCGGTATTGTGCTTGATGTGATACACAATGTGGACGAAAAAAAGAAAGTTCGTTACTTCTGGATTGATACCGGACTGGAATACCGTGCCACCAAGGAACACCTCGACGATCTGGAAAGGAAGTATGGCATCGAAATCGAACGTATCAAGGCTTGTAAGCCAATTCCAGTCTGCTGTAAGGAATACGGTCAGCCCTTTCTCTCCAAATACGTCAGCGAACAGATCATGCGGTTACAGCAGCATGGATTCCAATGGGAAGACAAGCCGTTACCGGAATTGTTGGAGCAATATCCGAACTGCAAGATCGCCCTGCAATGGTGGTGTAATGCTTATTACTCCCCGGAAAATGGAATCGTCAAAATGAGCCGCTTTTCTATTGGCAGAAATAGGTGGCTGAAAGAATTTATGATGGCAAATCCGCCGGATTTCAAAATCTCTAACAAATGTTGTGAGTACGCCAAGAAAAAACCTGCAAAGCTTCTGATTCAAGAATATGATGCAGACCTTGAAATTATCGGTGTGCGAAAGGCAGAGGGCGGAATTCGTTCTGCCAGCTACAAGACGTGTTTTTCCGAAAGCAAATCCAAAGGCTGCAATTCTTATCGTCCTGTATTCTGGTACACGGACAGCGATAAGAAAGCCTATGAGGAGTTCTATGGAATACAGCATTCCCGGTGCTATACCGAATATGGACTGAAACGCACGGGCTGTGTCGGCTGTCCATACAATCCCAGAGTGACAGAAGAACTGGAGATCATCCGAAAACATGAACCAAAACTGTACACCGCAGCACAGAATATATTCGGAGATTCCTATGAATATACCCGTAAATATCGGAAGTTTCAGAAAATGATGAAAAAGAAAACGAAGGAGAATACAAATGCTTAAATTCCTATTAGGTCTTATTATCGGCAGCAGCATCGGCGTTTTCACAATGGCAGTGATTCAGATCAACAGAGGTGAACGAAATGCCCATTAGTACAATGTTATCCGGCAAACTGATCTCTATCGGCACAAGCTTCTTTGTGGTGCTGGGAAGCGGTCACTACGATCTAGATCAGAATGTGCAGGGACAGGACATTGCCGTTCCTGCAACAACACAGATTACATCTGCAATGCCGGTGGATTCCGTTCCAAGTTCAACTGCCACAAGTACGAAACCGGCAGCATCAACAACGTCAACCTATGCGAAAAACGAACAGACAGATGCTGTTACACTGACGGCAGCGACCATTTCCGTATCCTGCATCAAGCTGGAATGGAACGGCGATGCAGATACAGAATACACAGTTACTGCAATCCAAAATGTGAATGATGACTATGTGGATAACATCTATTTTGAGTTCAAATCCAATACCCTTTGCTATGTGACAGGACTTCGTGAAAATTCGGAATATACATTTGGGCTTTCTGATGAAAATGGAGAAATTCTTGCATCTGCGGTTCAGAAAACCGAAGCGGTAGAAGTGATTGAGGAATTTGACTACATAGACGGCTGGACAAATTGTTTCGCCTATGAAAGCGCAAGCGGTCTGACCAGAGATCCGTCCTATTCGGCAATTCAGGGTGCTGTCCCTGATCCTGTTACCAACACAGGCATCATGCGTGATGAATACGGCGATTACTGCTGTGCCATGGGAACCTTCTTCGGCTACTGCGGTGACCGATTCCTCATCACGCTGGAAAACGGGACACAGTTTACCGTAAAGATCTGTGACAGCAAGGGTGACCGTTGGTATCACCCGTTCGGCGGTGACGGCAAGTGTATCGTGGAGTTTATCCATGCCGATGAATATTTGCCGGACTGTGTTTCCTTTACAGGAAACTACGGTTCATACAACTGGTATGGTCTGAATTTTGATAATATTCAGAAGATACAAAAAATCAACTATGGAAATCCCATAACGTATTGAATGGAAAGGAATGATCGATATGAATAAGGTTTTTAAGATTCTTGGCATGGCGGCAGCAATCGGAACTGCACTCATTGCAGGAAAAATGCTCCACCGCAGAGGATATGCAAAAGGCTATGACAAAGCACTTCGTGACAGCGATGAGATGGGAGTGTTCTGAATATGAGTATACTGGTGATCGGCGAAAAGCCGTCTGTCAGCTGTGAACTTGCAAAAGTTCTCGGTGCAGAAAAAAAGAAAAATGGATATATGGAAGGCAGTGGTTACATGGTCAGCTGGTGTTTCGGACATCTGGTCGGCTTGAAGTTTCCCGATGCGTATTCGGAAAGCTGGGCTGCAAAATGGAGTTTTGCACAGCTGCCGATGATACCGGAGAACTGGGAGTTTCAGGTATCCGAAAGTACAAAGCAGCAGTTCAAGATACTGAAAAAACTCATGACAAGCAGTGATGTGACCGAGATCATCTGTGCCACCGATGCTGACCGTGAGGGCGAATGTATTTTTCGATATGTATACAATCTTGTAAAGTGTCAAAAGCCGGTGAAAAGACTTTGGATTTCCTCACTGGAAGAATCGGCGATCCGGGACGGTTTCCATAAGCTGAAAAGCAGTTCTGCGTATGACAATCTCTATCAGGCAGGCTTCTGCCGTGCAAAGGCGGACTGGCTGGTCGGCATGAATGGTTCAAGGCTGTTTTCGGTGCGATACAACGCCCATCTGAATACAGGCAGAGTACAAACACCGACACTTGCCATGATCGTGAAACGTGATGCGGATATTGCAACCTTCGTCAAGCAAAAGTATTTCACGGTAGATCTGGATATGGGTTTCAAGGCAGTCAGTGCAAGGATTGACGATGAAAATACAGCTGATCGGCTGGTTTCTTCCTGCAACGACAAAACCACAACGGTAACAAATGTGAAAAAAGAGGTCAAAAGCGTATCTGCTCCGAAGCTTTTTGATCTGACGTCCTTACAGCGTGAAGCAAACAAAAAGTTCGGTTACACGGCACAGCAGGCCCTCGACTATATGCAGTCCCTCTATGAGAAAAAGCTGGTCACCTATCCCCGTACCGATTCTCAGTACTTATCCGATGATATGGAACAGACCGCCTATGCTCTCATTCCTGCAATCAGCGAACATTTTGGATTTGGAAGTGTTACAGAACCGAATCTCAGGGCAGTCATCAATAATCGCAAGGTCACAGGACATCATGCAATTATTCCAACGGAAAGCGGCGTGAAATGTGACATTTCGGCTCTTGCAACAGGTGAACAGAATATTCTGAAACTGGTTGCACTCCGTCTGCTTTGTGCTTCAGCTTCTGCATATCAGTATGGTGTTGTAAAAGTAACATTTAGCTGTGAAAATACGGAATTTACCGCATTAGGCAAAACCGTCTTGGAATCCGGCTGGAAAGCGTTAGACGGCAAAATCGGAGAAGCGGAAAAATCGGACGAAAAGAGTCTGCCTGATTTGGAAAGGGGCATGACTTTTACGGCAAAGGCAACAAAATCAGAGCACTTTACATCTTCGCCAAAATCATTTACCGAAGATACGCTTCTCTCTGCCATGGAACACGCAGGTGCAGAAGATTTTGATGAAAATGCAGAGAAAAAAGGACTTGGCACACCTGCAACAAGAGCCAATACCATTGAAAATCTTGTAAAGCATGGATATATTCAGCGTGACGGCAAAAAAATCATTTCTACTGACAAGGGCAGAAATCTGATCCGTGTTATGCCCGATGAAGTCAAATCCGCACGTCTGACTGCCGACTGGGAAAACAAGCTGCTTGAAGTGGAACATGGCAGTCTTTCTACGGACAGCTTCATGAATGAAATCAATCGATTTGTGACGGAGCTTGTAAGTAAATACGGTTCTGTTGATGATTCCGTGTCTTTTGGTGAAAATCAGTCGAGCATCGGAAATTGTCCAAAGTGCGGCAAGCCGGTTATCAAGGGCAAGTATGGCTGGTACTGTTCTGCACGATGCGGAATGAATCTTACCAAAGTGTATGGCGTAGAACTCTCAGAGGGACAGTTGAAGTCCCTGCTTTCCGGTAAAGAAACGTCATATATCAAAAGCGGCAGAAAGACTATTGTAATTCCAAAGGTAGCAGAAAATGCGTTTAACGGCAAGACATATTACAACTGGGCAACAAGAAAGGAATCATCATGAATATAGAAACTTTAAGAAAAGCGGCAGATGTTCTCGGCGTTATTACTGACAGCCTGCGTTCATTTCCGGAAGAAATACAGGCAGAAATATGTGATGCCATGAAAAGCTATGAAGCAAGTGACGAACTTTCGGCACATAAGCAGTATGAAGAAATCGAAAAGCTGTGGCGAAAAGGAACACTCATTCTCGGTATGCACGAAATTGCGGAAAATACAGGCATGGAGATCAGCAGTTTGATGCAGCTTTCTGAAAATGAAAAACTGAATCTCATGTATGAATATGCGATCGGTACGGATAAGAACGAACTTGCCAGAATGGTCAATGAGCGATGAAGCCGTATACAGAGGAAATGTTGCTCTTTCTCTCTGAACCGGAAAGTCAGCATTATGCAAGATTGCTGTTGCCGGAAATTGCTGATGTGCTGGGCGTGACGGTGTCACAGCTGGAAAGCAAGCCTATCGATGTTCAGCTGATCCTTGCACAGACGTATGTCAACTGCTGGCACAGCGATAATTGCAGCATAAAGAAGGCACTGGAACAGGATTTGTATGTGGATGACAAATCTTCAAGAGAAGCTGAAATTGAAAATCAGGAAAATATAAAGCAGAAAAATCATGAAATGGAGCGAACAAGATGAATCATGTAAATATATTTCTTTGAGGGGTGACATAAATGCCGATACAAGAGAACGAAGTTACAAAACAGCCGGAGATTGAAGCAGATGCACACAAGAGTGAAACGCTGCTGCCGATTTTTCATATGGCTTACGGCAGCCATATGGACACGCTGGATCATCTTCAGGAACAGAAAGCTGAAACACAGGATCAGATCAGCAAGAGCGAAAACAGAATTGCAATTCTCGAAGAAAAAGTTGCAAGACTTGAAGCGACAAATGCGATGCTGCAGGACTTAATGGACAGCGGTAAACTTCCCGGTGCTGTATCTGCAATCATCAGAGCAAATGAAACAAAAATCAATGCAATTCATGAAAACCGTATTCCGAAGATTGAAAACAGCATCCAAAAAGCAGAGAACAAAATTTCAAAACTGGATGACCGTATCGCTGTTGTCAGGCTGAAAGCCGAAAAACTCAGAAGTTTCAGTAACGTCATTCAGTCATTTATGATACCAAATCCGCAGAAACGCAGAGAACTGTTCAAGGAATCCATGGAAAATTTGCGGAATAGCAGCAAAGGTCTGCTGCGTATCAGCATGAATGCAGAAAAGAGCAATCTTTCCAAACTGTTTGAACAGTATGAAAAAAGCGATTCCATGGCAGAAAAATTCAAGCTTGGTCAAAAAATTGAAGCGGTAAAATCAAGTATCTCTGCTATGGAAGCGAAAATCCATAAGCTTGAAAATGCTCCTGAAATGGAAAATGCAAACGATCATATTGTTGACAAAGCCATTGCACAAACAGAAGCCGAAATTGAAAATACAGACTTTTTGTCAAATGGCGATTTGTCTGATTTTGACAAACCGATTGAAACCGTAACGCTTGATTCTGCTGAATATCTTCGCAATGCTGAAATGTCTATGGAAGATGATATAAACATGATTGATGGAATCATCAACAATGGCAAAAAGGAAGAACGTCCCGATGTGCCGTTATTTCTGGAAGAAATCGATTTTAGCACTTGTGATGATGCCACACTGCAAGCCTTCCGAGAATCTGCAAAGGCTAATATGGAATGTGTAAAGGAAATCTCACAGGCACTTTCCCAGAATTATGATTACGAGCGATATACCCTGAATTCCGAACAGGCACTAAGCGACGTGCGTGAGAAATTTTCTGACGATCGTATCGCCTTTGTGCTTGCAAATGTTCTGCAAGGGACATCAGACGGCAGAATTTCTAAGGAAGTCAAAGATTTTGCTAAAGATACACTTCAGGACGTACCGGAACTCTACACAAAACGAAGTCTTTCCCTCAGTTCCCATGCAGGACTGGTAAATCTGTTTGCGAAAACTGTCATGAAATCACAGCCGGAAAAGCAAATGGAAAAACCTGCACCGCAAAAGAAAGAACCGCAGAAATCCCGTTCGGGAGTACGAAAAATCAATCCCAACTATTACAGGCAGATTCCACCGGAGGACAGAGTGATTACTAACGAACCGGCGAAGGTGGGTGCAATCATAATGACAGAGTTGGAAAAGCAGAAGATTCCTTTTTCGGCGGTGGAAACGGAGAAAGGTGTTACCATTACCGTTTCCAAGAAAAATGAGGGTGCTTTCCACGCTGCAGAGGAAAAAGCGAAGGATACACACGTTCGTCTTGTAAATCCCGAAGTGTTCCGACAGATTCCAAGAGAGGACAGAGCAATCCATCCAATGTCGGAAAAAGATGCACAGGAAACCATGCAAAAGCTTGAAAAGGACGGCATTCCCTACTCTGCAAGATTAGATGGTGACAAATCTGCTGTAACCGTAAGAAAATCAGAAGCACCGGCTTATTTCAGCCGAAAAAAGATGAAAAAGCTTGCACAGGAAGTGAAGGCAGAAAGTCCGAAACAAGGGGAATCTAAAAGCAAAGGGCAGGAACTCTGATGCAAGTCACACCGGAACAGATCGAACGCGCCAATCTTGTCAATCTCCCTGATTTCCTGAGAAGTCAGGGATTCTCCTTAAAACAGGTTGGCAGAGAGTATATTCTGCAAGAACATGACAGTCTGCATATCAAAAAAAACGAAGCCGGTGAAGTTGGAAAGTGGTTTCGCTTCTCGGAAAACAGGGGCGGCAGCAACATTCAGTTTGTGCAGGAATTTATGGGACTGGACTTTGTTTCTGCGGTGGAGTTACTCAGCAATGAAAAGGCAATTCCGTTTCACTCCCATATTGCATCAAAAGCTGAACCGCCCAAAAATCGTGAGATCACACTGCACGAGAGCAAAGATTTATCCAGAACCATGCACTATCTGCATGAGGCTCGTGGATTAACTATCGCATCTCTTGAGAAATTGACTGTTAAGGGAAGATTATCACACGAAGAAAAAACAGGCAATGCAGTATTCAAGATCTTCGATGAGAGCGGCTTACTGGTCGGTGCGGAAAAGGTCGGTACGTCAGTAAGTGTACGGTTCAAATCCTTTGACAAAGGGGCAGCAAACGGTTACGGTTTTGAAATGGTCATCGGTGAACCCAAAAGCACCTATTTTTTCGAGAGTGCGATCGATGCAATCTCATTTGCCGCTCTGCACTCTGAACAAAGTGATTACAGGTTGGTTTCCATGGCAGGCGTAAAGCCCTCTGTGGTAACGGAAACGATGAAACGATATGCAATATCACCTGAAAACATCTATCTCTGCACCGATAACGATAAGGCAGGAAACGAGTTTGCCGAAAAACTGATTGCTCGGTATCCTACCATGAAAAGAGTAACACCAAATGGAGCAAAAGATTGGAATGACATATTACAAGGGAGAATGAACAAAATGAAGCGATACGGTAATCCTTATTGGCAGGAAGCAACGGATAACAGAGATAAAACCGTTGCTGTCATGCGTGAAGATACATTTCAGCAGATACAGCAGGCACTTGATAAATCGGGGCTGAATTACTGTGCATACAGCGATGGCAGCAACACGATGATTGCGGTAAACAGTTCTGAAATTGACCATTTCAAGAATGTTACAGGTCTTGATGAATCCCTTTGCAGATTACAGAAGTCGGGCAAAGAACATATTCCGCAGGATAAAAATATTATTGGCAATACAGACTACAAATATATTCCCCAGAAATCCTATATTAGCGAGGACAGAGAAATCATTCTCAAAATGGCAGAACTGGCAAACAAAGCAAACATTTCATTTTCAGCAAGAATCTATCCCAGCGGAAAAGGGGTAATGACTGTATCTCAGGCTGATATTTCTCAGATAAATGCTATTCAGAATGCCGTAAAGGCTATGAGAAAACCAATGATTCAGAATAGCCGACAGGCTTCACAAGAAATCATCGGTAACAGACCATACAGAGAAATCCGAAACCGACAGTTTATGATTTCGCCCTTGACACATGACAAGTATCATAAGATTGAACCGAAGCTTTACGAGCGTGGTGCAGAATTTTCAGGACTGATTCGTGACGGCAAAGTTATGTTTACCACAGAAAAAGAGAATGCACCACATTTTCAGGCAATTCTTCGTCAGACGATCTGTGAAAATCAAATTCTTGAAAACTTGCAGAATATGGGGCTTGATAATCAGCAGATACAGGCTCTTTCTTCCTCTATTGGAATTGCAGCACGAAATAACATGGCAAATGTCATTGAAAACTATGTTTCTAAGGATTATGACATTACACAGCTTGGTACAATGAACGATCTGCTGATTGGCTATCTCGACCAGAGTGACACCAGCCGATTTCTTGATAATAGCAGGCAACTTGATTTGCTTCTGTCTGCAAAACAGGAGTTTGACTTGCAAATTGCACAGCGTGAGGAACTGGTATCAGCTGATGAAATTGTTCTTCCGGAGCCGGATTCTGTATCGCTCCGATTTGGCGATAAAGATCAGAATTGGTTTACGGAAAGTGATCTGCTTGTCGATTTTGTCAATGAAAATCCTGAAATGTCATTTGCCCTTGCCAATGCAGTACTTGGCTATCTTGATGAAAAGCAGCATACAGAACGTGATATTGCTGACTTGAAGGTAGGTTGGTACAAGAAAACGGATTTTACGGTTACCACCATGATTGACGGACAGGAATTTCGCCATTCCGGACGTTTTGACATTGGGGATGGTGTAGGAACAGGCGGCGGAACGTTGATTGACCATATTGAACAGTTTGCGAAGAATGCAGTGGAAATTGCTGCATTTGTGCCGGTTGAAAAAGAAGTTGAACCGCCTGCCATTGCAGATTTCAGAGCAAAAACAGAAGAACATTTTAAGTTCTATAACTTCAAACCATTTGAGATTGAAAATATGGTCAAGGATTTTGCACAGAGAATCTTTGAGGAAAACGGTATAAATGCAGAGGTTCACGGTGCAGCTGTTGCCGGTTCTCGCTCCCGTGGGCTTGAAAATGCGGATTCAGATATTGATGTTGTTCTTGAAGTGGATTCTGACTTAAAGGAAGATGCTCTTTTCAATATCATTCATGAAGAAGCACTTACACTGGAAGGATATACAATTGACATCAATCCCATCAAAGCGGATGAAACAGGTACACTGGAAACTTATTTACCTACAGCAGAAGCCTATCTTGCTGACAAAGCACAGTCTACAGAACTGTCTGATTTGGATATTGCAAAACAGCATATTGCCGACTACTATGACCGAGAATTCGGTGAGTTAGCTGAGTTTTCTGATCTTTCAAATATCTCGCTTGCTTATACAACAGACGAAGAACATAATCTCCCCATACAGGTGTATGCAGATCTGGAACAGTACAGGCTCATATTTGAGTATGATGGCAATGTCGTTCGTGATGAGCAGTATAACTCCCTTGCGGAAATGAATGAAAATGCTCTGTCGGTACTTGATTTTAATGATTTGGTATCGCTTTCTGATGATGAGATCGCATCAGTTATTCCAACAAAGACTTCTGATTTGCCGTTCAAAGTTGGCGATGATATTGAATTTCAGGGAAAAGCGTGGCATATTGACAGCATCAACGAGAACAGAGGAAGAATCATGCTCTCACGAGATACCGGCAATGTCATCATGCCACAAGAGGGACTGGAAACGTTCTTGTCTGAGGTTGTTGAATCTGCCAATCGTCATGCAGGTATTGAGAATTTGGAACAAAGTGATACCGAAAAAGTGCATGAAAGTATTGTAGATACAGATACACTTGATACGGCTGACAAGTCTATTGCAAATGGAAAAGAGCCTGAACAGAAATCTGGTTTACTTACTTTCGATGTATATATCTATGATAGAGAAAGCGGTACAAATTCACCGATGCGTTGTCAGGCAAAAAATACAGCAGAAGCGAAAAAGATAGCTGATGAATATATCAATCGTTGGAATCTGGTCGATGCGGAGATTACTGATGTTCAGCTTGTAGCACCGGAAAAAGAACTTGTGAAAGATGAACCGATTACCGAAAAATCGTCTGAAACTGAAATTTCTGATGATGCACCGCTGTTTGACGAAAATGCCATTGCCGATGCAGGGCTTGGATTTGTAGCGGATGACAAGGAGTTCAAACCTTTTGGAAATGGAAAACAGGAATATGAGCAGCTGACTCTGTTCGGAGAATCAGAACCTGTAAACCCGTCCGTATCCGCACAAACCATTACACCTGTACAGTATGGTGAACCTGTTGCAGATGTCAACCGTTTTGAAGAACTGCATAAGGAAATCATGCGTGGAAGCGGATTTGAGGGCGGTAAATTTCGCATTGCAGCGTTTTTTCAGGAAAATCACCCAAGCACTCAGGAATTTGCTGACTTTCTGAAAAATGAGTATGGCACAGGCGGTCACACGTCTGACGGCAACATCTTCTCTGTTGACCATGATTCCAAAGGAATGCAGTTTACCGTCAGAAGCAAGGATAATGGTATCAGCAAGGAAACATTTGATTTCAGTTGGACGGAAGTTGCAAAACTCACTGCTGACCTTATTCAACATGATAAATATATCACGCAGGACGATATTGACCGCAGGAATCAACGTAAAACAGAAAAATCTAATATTAAGCCGGAATCGAAAATTAAAGCAGATGAAAAGACGCAGAATTTCACCATAACTGATGATAACCTCGGTGAAGGCGGTGCAAAAACCAAGTTCAAGAACAATCTGCTTGCCATTCAGACATTAAAGCAAATTGAAAGTGAGGACAGAACGGCTACTCCTGAAGAACAGGAAATTCTGTCAAAATACGTTGGTTGGGGCGGTCTTGCACAGGCTTTTGATTCTGAGAATGAGCAATGGAGTAAAGAGTTCGCCCAGCTGTCCGATGCACTTACACCGAAAGAATATGAAGATGCAAGAAAATCTGTTCTTGACAGCTTTTTCACATCTCCTGCAATTATTGATGGAATCTACGAAGCATTGGATATGTTCGGCTTCAATGGCGGCAATCTTCTTGAACCATCTTGCGGTGTCGGCAATTTTCTCGGTAAAATACCGTCAGAAATGGCTGAACATACAAATATCTATGGCGTTGAAATTGACTCTATCAGCGGACGAATTGCAAAACAGCTTTATCCCGATGCTGACATTCAGATAACTGGTTTTGAAAGCACCCATTTTCAAAACGGTTCTTTTGATGCTGCGGTCGGTAATGTGCCATTTGGAGATCTGAATTTTCCGGATAAACAGTATGGCACAACCAAACTGCACGATTTCTTCTTTGCTCAGACTCTGGACAAGGTGAAAGAAGGCGGTATTGTTGCTTTTGTCACATCGAAAGGAACACTTGACAAGAAAGACGAAAGTTTCCGTATGCAGCTGGCACAGAAAGCCGATTTAATCGGTGCTGTCCGACTTCCGAACAATGCTTTTAAGGCGAATGCAGGTACAGAAGTTACTTCGGATATTCTCTTTTTACAAAAACGCTCCGCACCGCCGGAAGAACTGCCTGATTGGGTACATCTTGGCAAAACTGAGGACGGACTGAGAGTAAACAGCTACTTTGCGGAAAATCCTGAAATGGTACTTGGTACGATCGTAGAGGGCAACAAGCTTTACGGCAGAAATGATGATACAATGTGCATTCCGATTGAAGGTGCAGATCTTCGACAGCAGATTCATGAAGCGGTACAGAAACTGGATACGCAGATTTCAGCTGTAAAAACGAATGAAGTATTCCGATTCAGTGATAAACAGGTCACAATGACAGCTGCTGAACTTCGCCCATTCAGCTTTTTCAAAGATGATAAAGGTGATATTTATCTCAAAGGCGGAGAAAGCAAGCTTGGAAATTTTGATGTTTCCAAAGTAATGGATACAAAATCGAAGGACTACGATCGTATGACTGCATTCATTGATTTGCGAGATACGGTTCGTGAACTTCTCAAAGTACAGGCAGATGACCTTCCTGAAAATGAGATTAAAGCGGTTCAGCAGAAACTCTCTGTTCAGTATGATGATTTTTACAAGAAGTATGGGCTTTTGCACAGTCGCAAAAACCGTTCAGTTCTGCGTGATGATTGCTCCTACAACCTGCTTCTTACCCTTGAAAAGGATTTTGATAAGGACAAGCTGATTGCAAAGTCTGATATTTTTACCAAAAGAACTGTCAGACCGTCAAAGCCGATTGAACACGTAGATACGGCACTGGAAGCACTTACAATCTCCATGGCGGAAACCGCAAAGGTTGACCTTGCCTATATGTCAAAGCTGACGGATATGTCAGAAGAAATGCTGATTTCAGAACTTAAAGGCGAGATTTTTCTTGTACCTGATACCAACACCTATCAGTCGGCAAGCGAATATCTTTCAGGTGATATTCGTCAGAAACTTGACATTGCTGAAAACTATGCAGAAAAGGACAGCAGATTTGCTGAAAATGTGGCGGCACTGCAAGCTGCCATGCCTGAACCACTGAAAGCCGGTGATATTGATGTAAAAATTGGTGCTGCTTGGATTCCGAAGGAATTGTATCAGAAGTTCATGTATGAAACCTTTCAAACGCCGAGAGAAAATCGTGAGGACGTAAAGAAAGCTTTTTGGATAAAGCCTAAAAATATTACTGTTGATTATTCCGAACACACAAACACTTGGCATATTGAGAATAAGAGGGCTGATGCATCTGTTATCTCTACCCGTGACTATGGTTCCAGAAAAATGAATGCCTATGAGATTATGGAACAGCTTCTCAACCTCAAAGAGCCAAAGGTGTATAAGCCTGAAACGTACATTGATCTGAATGGAAACGAAAAAGAACGCAGAGTTGTGGACATAAAAGCAACAAAAATTGTGCAGCAGAAAGCCGGTAAAATCAAACAGGCTTTCAAGGATTGGATATTCAGAGATCCGGAACGTGCCATTCCCCTTGTGGAACAGTACAACCGACAATTCAATTCTATTCGTCCTCGTGAATATGACGGCTCAGCTTTAAGATTTCCGGGTATGAACTCTGCAATCACGCTGAAAGAACATCAGAAAAACGCTATTGCACACGCTTTATTTGGCGGCAACACGCTGTTCGCACACTGTGTTGGTGCAGGCAAAAGTGCGACACGTTCGTAACTGAAAAGGTTACGCACAAGGTCGTATGAAAATTAAATATTTGAATACGGTTCTTGGAGAACTGATATTCCGACAGGTGGAATGACGGAGTAACGTCCCGAAACGCCTGCCTTAATACTGCGATATGCGTTGATTTTTGCAGTAAAAATCATGGTATAAAGCTCGCAGAAGTCGGCAGAAATCTGTCCAAACGGGTTAAGCTGTGGAAACCGCTCTAGAGGTGGAGTATGCAGATGATATGCCGGAGGTCTATAAAATACCTATGGTCAGAATGTCAATGTTGACTGACGAAATCCCGAATGTACGAGTCTAAAAGGCGCTGCGGCAGAAATGCCGTATCCCGAGTACGGGAGTGTATGAGGATGAGTAAGAATTCTTACTATGAAGGTCCTTGCAATGTTACAGGCATTGGATATGCACAGGCTCAGAGGGACACCTAAGGGTATATGCACAGATAGGAATATCGGAACGTGGAAAGGTCGGAGCATGGAGCTTACTGCGGCTGTGAAGTGCTGAACAGGAAATCAGTATCTCTGTATAACTGTTCTTTATCCGACTGAGAGTAGTGCCACAGTACCGTTGAAGCCGCTGCGAAAAAGAGGCGGTGGAGGGATAGGCACAAGTCAGCAATCATATATAAATTTCAAATTACACAAATTCAAAGGTTCGAGTATGACTAAGAAAAGCGAAATCCAATCTGAAAATCGGAAAGGATAAAGCTGACTTTGGCAGACAAGAAGAAAATTCCCAAAAAGCAAAAACTCCGTAATGCCGAATACTATGATATGCAGTCTGTATTTGACAAACTCTATGCCGACAGCAAAGAGGGCGTGAAATTCACTGATTTGGTGGAAATTATTAAAAGTCCCGAAAATATCAAACTTGCGTATAGAAATATGCGGAAGAACAAAGGCAGTAAAACGGCAGGTACGGATAAAAAGACGATAAGCGATTTGAACAAATGGAAGGAGGAAAGTTTAATCGCACATGTTCAGCGGAAATTAGAATGGTATATTCCGCAGAAGGTTCGCAGAGTGGAGATACCAAAGGACAATGGCAAGACACGTCCGCTGGGAATACCCACGATAATGGACAGGCTGATACAGCAATGTGTTTTACAGGTTTTAGAGCCAATATGTGAAGCGAAATTCTTTGAACGAAGCAACGGCTTCAGACCGAACAGGAGCGCAGAAAACGCTATTGCACAAGCAGAGCGTATGATGCAGAACATGAATCTGCATTATGTGGTTGATGTTGATATAAAGTCATTCTTTGATAACGTCAGTCACGGCAAACTGTTAAAGCAGATGTGGACTATGGGCATACAGGACAAAAAGCTCTTATGTATCATCTCGGCAATGCTGAAAGCAGAAGTCGCTGGGATAGGTTTTCCCGAAAAAGGCACGCCTCAGGGCGGTATCATTTCGCCGCTGTTATCCAATATTGTTCTGAATGAACTTGATTGGTGGGTAGCAAGCCAATGGGAGAATATTCCGACAAGAGAGAATTACATAAGACGCATTTATGCAAACGGAACACCCGATAAATCAAAGCAGGTATACCACTTACGTAAGACGGCTTTGAAAGAGTGTTACATCGTGCGATATGCGGACGATTTCAAGATATTTTGCAGAAAACGGTCGGATGCAGTAAAAATATTTGAAGCAACAAAGCTGTGGCTGAAAGACAGATTAGGACTGGAAATCAGTCCCGAAAAGTCGAAGATAGTCAACCTGAAACGCCACTATTCCGAATTTCTTGGCTTTAAGCTGAAAGTAAGGGAAAAGGGCAAAAACAAACAGGGACAGCCGAAATATGTTGTGGAAGCGCACGTTAAGGAAAAGAAGCTTGCAAAAATCAAGGCTTATTCCAAAGAGATAGTCGGTAAAATACGACAGACCTATAATGCAGGAATGGAGTATAAGCTGGTTCAGATGTATAACTCATATCTGATAGGTGTTCATAATTACTATTGTATATCAACACACGTTAATTTGGATTTTCAGGAAATCGCTTATGATGTCAAAAAGAGCCTTTACAACAGGCTGAAACATAGGATAACCAAAAAGGGTACTGTCACAAACGGCTATATCCGAAAACAATACGGAACAAGCCGTGAGGTGAGATTTATTGGCGGTCACGCTATCGTGCCGATTGCATACGTTCAGCACCGTGTCCCAATGGACAAGAAACGCAGTATCAATAAGTATACACCACAGGGACGAGCAGAAATTCATAAAAATCTGGAATGTGTGAACACAGATGTTCTGCATTATCTGATGAATAATCCCTGCGGAGTGGAAAGTGTTGAGTACAATGATAACAGAATTGCTTTGTACGTTGCACAAAAAGGCAGGTGTGCCGTCACGAAAACTGAATTGTCTGTAAACGAAATAGATTGTCACCATAAAATCCCACGGGAAATGGGCGGAGGTGATGAATACAGCAATTTGATAATCGTTTCGGACAAGGTTCATATACTGATACATTCAAGCAATAAAAGAACCCTTAAAAAATACCTTGAACTGGTAAAACCTAATAGCAAGCAATTAACAAAAATCAATAAACTGAGAATCATGGCAGGAATGCCGCAAATCTCTATCAATGGTGAATTGCTGACAGTCTGATTGTGTAAATTTGAACGAAAATGATTGCTGATGGAACGCCGTATGAGGGGAAACTCTCACGTACGGTGTGGGGCGGGGGAAAACTTGGAGATTACATCAAAGAGTTACCTATCGTTAAAAATGTCTACCCTGCGGAATTCTCCGCAGGGGTGGCATACATCGTTTGAAATGATAGCAGCAGCAATGGAGAGCAAAAGACTTGGACTTTGCACAAAGCCTCTTTTTGCCGTTCCAAATCATCTGACAGAACAAATTGGTGAAGATTTTCAGAAATTATATCCTGGTGCAAATATTCTTGTTGCAACAAAGAATGATTTCAAAAAAGAAAATCGTCAGCAGCTGTTTGCAAAAATCGCTACCGGTGATTTTGATGCTGTGATTATCGGTCACTCACAGCTTGGCATGATTCCACTTTCCAAGGAAAGACAGGTATCTATTTTACAGGACCAGATCAATGATATTATGGCAGGCATTGAAGAACTGAAAAAGGCAGAAGGTTCTCGTTTTCAGGTCAAGCAGATGGAGCGTACCAAGAAATCGCTGGAAGCAAAACTGGATAAGCTGGAGAAAACACATGATGATATTCTCACCTTTGAAGAAATGGGCATAGACAAGCTGATCATCGATGAAGCCCACGAGTTCAAAAATGTTCCTACTCAGACGAAACTGACCAATGTGGCAGGAATTTCGTCCTCTGCTTCACAAAAAGCACTTGACCTCTTTATGAAATGCCGCTATCTTGATGAAAAAACCGGCAGCAGAGGTGTGATTATGGCTACAGGCACGCCCCTCAGCAACTCTGTAACCGAACTACATACCATGATGCGTTTTTTGGAGTATGACTTCCTGAAAGATCATGGACTTAGTAATTTTGACAACTGGGTAACCGTATTCGGGGAACAGAAAACGGAATGGGAACTTGCTCCTGCCGGCAACAAATTCAAGGAACGCACCCGAATCGCCAACTATACAGGCTTGCCGGAACTGATGAGTATGTTCAAACAGGTTGCTGATGTGCGTACAGCAGGCACGCTCGACCTTGCTACGCCGGAAATGAAGTATCACATTGAGAACATCGAAGCAACAGATTTTCAGAAAACACTTGTACAGGAGTTGTCAGACAGAGCCGATGACGTGCAAAGCGGAAATATAGATCCGTCTGTAGATAATATGCTCCGTATTACTTCTGACGGCAGAAAGCTGGGGCTTGACCCAAGACTGATTGACCCTTCATTTGAAGATCATCCAGACACAAAGCTGAATCAGTGCGTTAAGAATGTTACGCAGATTTATCACGATACAGCAGAAGAAAAGCTGACACAGATCATCTTCTGCGACCTCGGCGTTCCAAAGAAAAATTCGCAGTCATCAGATAAAGGAGAAATCACAGATGAAAAGTCAGCGTCTGAAAGAGAATCTTTAGAGGAGGAATGTGACTTCTGCGTCTACGATGATATTCGTGATAAGTTGATTCAAAACGGAATAAAGCCGGAAGAAATCGCTTATGTACATGATGCCAAGACCGAACAGCAGAAAGCAGATCTCTTTGATCGTGTGAATAAGGGCGAAGTGAGGGTTTTGCTGGGAAGCACTGGCAAAATGGGTACAGGTACAAACTGCCAGAAAAAGCTGATTGCATTGCACAATCTGGATATTCCTTGGCGACCAAGTGACTTACAGCAGCGAATCGGACGTATCGAACGTCAGGGCAACCAGAACAGCGTGGCTCATGTTTTTAACTATGTGACCAAAGGCAGTTTTGATGCATATCTCTATCAGACACTGGAAGCAAAGCAGCGTTTCATCGGACAGATCATGACTTCTAAAACTCCTGCAAGAACTTGTGAGGACGTTGACCAACAGGCTCTGAACTATTCTGAAATCAAGGCACTTTGTACAGGTGATGAACGTATCAAGGAAAAGATGATGCTGGATAACGAAGTAAAGGAACTCAATCTTCTAAAAGCAGAACACACCAATACGGTATTTGATATGCAGCAAACGGTAGCTGTCACTCCTGCAAAAATTGAAAATGCTGAAACAAGACTTGAAAATCTCAAAGCTGACCGTGAAACACTTCGTCAACTTCCGATAGATGAAGAAACAAAACTGCCGATATTCAAGATTACCATTGCTGGTACGGAATACACAGACCGTAAAGAAGCTGCACAGGCTCTTGAAGATACAGTACTGGATTTTGTCAAAAAGAGTTTCGACAGTGAAAAGGAAATCGGTGAATTTCAGGGATTCAAGCTATCCGTCAAGGCGGTGATGTTTGGCAATGAACCTGACATTTCCATTACCATGAAAGGCAATGCTGAACATAAATGTGCTTTAACAAGCAGCTTTTCTGCCAATCTCAAGCGTATGGAATCTACACTCTACAAAATTGACCAGACGATCAATGATACACAAAACAGTATCAACAAGCTTAAAATGGATTTGGAAAATGCTATGCGTATTGTTGATACTTCGTTTCCTCAGCAGGCAGAACTTGAAGAAAAAACAGAACGGCTTACTGCTCTTACCGAAAAACTTAATCAGGCAGCGATGGAAGCCAAAAAGAATGCTCCTGAAAAACAGCGTACCTGCTATTTTGAAAGAGCTAAGCTGAAAAAGGAAGCCTTTAAGGACAAACAGAAACCATCTAAACGGAAAGAGCAAAGCAAAGATAAAAACGAAATAGAATGATAAAACAGGCACTTCAATTTTTACGAAGTGCCTGCTTTCGTTAATTCATATATTGCTGTACACAGCTTTCATAAAGAACTTTTGTATATCGTTCTTTCAGTCTGATCGGACTTATGATCTCCACCTTTCCTCTGAATGAAAATATCCAGGAAAAGAACGGCTGCGGATATTCTGCTCTTACAGGAACATGAATGATAAAGTGATTGTCCGATTTCTTGTCCCTGAGCATGAGAACTGACTTCCCGAACCGGTCGATCACGATGTTACAGTATTTGTTCTCCAATGGCAAGCGTAGTGTGACGTACTCACTCTTTCCGCTAAACATAGAAAAAGATGATTTGATATATTGCTCCAGATTCAGCTTTTCATCCAGATATTCTCTCGCTGAATTCACAAGTCTGATGTTTCGCATTCGATCAAGACGAAAGTTGGTGTATGTATCGGCATATTTTTCATAATACGAAACAACATAATAGCATTCTCCGCTCATCACCAATGCAAATGGAGAACAAAGTCGTTCCTCTCCTCGCTGAACCAAATGCTTGTTTATATCGTAATCATAGTAGTCAAAACTAATTTGCTGATTACTGCGAAAAGCAGAATTTATAACGTCAATATTGTCGAAGATTTGCTCGTTATCCGACTTTACACGATTGGTCAGCATGATTTTTCTTCTGAGCAGAGGTGCTTCATAAATACTGCACAGGCTTTCCAGCAATTTAAGCAGCTTTTCTGAATCATCGACTGTCAGAAATCGAAAAGATGCAATTGCATCGGCAAGTATTTTTAAGATGCTGAGTGAGAAAGGACGTGATCGCAAATGATAGCCTTTGTTGTGGATGTATTCTATCTCCATACCACTTGAAATCAATGCGTCAATATCATCTTTTATCGTTATTTTATGTGCTAGATAGCCAAAGGAACTGAGATAGTTTCTAATTTTTTTCATTGAAACATAGTTATTTTGATCTGTATATTTGATAAACATTTCTCTTAAACATAGTAATCTGCATTTAGCGTTCATTTTGTCACCTCTGAATGTGTTCGGTCATCTAAAAATGCATAGAAAGGGCTCGTAAAATGCATAGACAAAACGGCTAAATATGAATTGGTTTCCGCCTTGCCGGATTGTAGCACATAAGCACATGGCGTGTCAACAACAAGGGCTAACGCCTGCGCTTCGCGCATTGTTGACACACCATGCACTTATATGCTTGGTGGCAATTAAGGCGGAAAACCCAAAGTATGAACACGTTCAAACTTTGTCAACAGAAGCCCCTTTTATGCATTATTTTTTTGGCGAATACACCTCTGAATTACTGTCAGTATTATAGCATTATTATACCATATTATAAAAGTTAATGATAGAGCAAGTTTGTTGATCCGTTTATTGCAAATAAAAATGATAAAGTCGATTGTCTATTGTCATCTTTGGCTTCTAGCTTACATGCTGAAAAAATATATATGAAACCTGAAGACATTATTTTAGAACTTGTTCTCATAGATAAAATGTGGTATAATAGAGATTATGAAAGCAGAATATAAAAGAACCAATTATCCAAGTGATTTAAGCGATAGAGAATGGGAAAAGATCAAAGAATTCTTCCCGGCAGGGAATAAAAGTAAATATGACAAAAGAAATCTGGTGGAAGCAGTCATAATTGTATAGTTACACCTGATTATGAGTCAACACCATTCTTAAAAGTTACTGAGGATTTAACACTTGCTTTTTGGATTCAAATGGAACAGTTGGATATGTTACAAAAATATCATATTAATGGTGAAACAATTAGATTTGATGATAAAATTGCTGTTGCTAAAGGTTCTATAGTTAAACCTAAAATTTGTTTACAAAGATTTAGAGATTTAGGTGGCTCAGGTTGGTGTGTTGTGGTCAAGCTTTTTTGTAACACCCTGACCTAATTTTTTGCTTACAGGGTTTACGGCTCATAACGTGCCTCAAAAGGAGTTTTGTAATTATTATAAGAATGCGGTCGTTCATGATTGTAATGAACATACGCGAATTCTTCGATAGCTTCATATAACTCTTCCTCAGAATGATAATAATGGTGATTAATAAGTTCATTCTTGAGGGTATTATAATAACGCTCCATAGGGGCATTATCATACGGACAGCCTGCCTTACTCATACTTTGCGTTATGCCAACTGCTTCGCAGTATTCTGTAAATTCCTTTGAAGTATACTGGCTTCCCTGATCCGAGTGAAGAATCAGCTGGCTGGTATCTAATCCAGGCTGGGAACTGATCGCTTTCTGCAGGGTTCTTTTTGCCAGATCTGCTGTTATGTGTTTATCAGTAATGCTGGCAATAACGATTCTTTCATGCAGATCAATTATTGTGCAGTTATAACGTTTGCTTCCATCCGTTAAAAACAAATAAGTAAAATCGGTACACCATTTTTGATTAATGGTATCAGCCTTAAAATCCTGCTGCAGCTTATTCTCAAATACTTTGTGAGGTGTACCGTACTCATAGTCCGGCTTGCGTCTCCTTGCAATGGAGAATAACTGAAGTTCTGTATTCATGTACTTATGGACGGTCAGACGACTGATTTTATATCCTCTGCGAAGAAGATATACATGAACTGTTCTGTATCCGTCTGTACCATTGTGAGAGTGGTATATATCGGAAATTTCACACTTTATTTCTTCCTTATGTATGTGGTATTCAGCTTTTCTGTTTTTCAGAAAGTTATGATATGCATTTGGTAAAATGTTCAGTTTCCTCAATAACCACCTGACACCATATTTATATCCGTACTGCTGAATAAATCGATAAGCCTCTAATCGATTTCCTTCGCAAAGAATGCCGCCGCTTTTTTTAGGAAGTCATTTTCCTTTTGGAATTCTGCCAGCTGCTTTTTCAATTGCAGGTTCTCCTTCATGTAATCATAATCTGCTTTGGCTTCTTTATTTGTCTGGCATTCTTCGCGGAACTGCTTTACCCAGATGGATATACTCGCCTTGGATACGCCGTATTCGGCAGCAAGACCCTTGAGGGTTCTTCCTTCCTCATGGTGAAGACGAACTATCTTCTTCTTGAATTCTGATTCATAGTGCTTATTCATTTGTGTCTTACCTCATTTCCTCCTATGATTATATCATATTAGGTCGAGGTGTTACAACTTTATTATATCACAACAGTGTGTGAATGAGATATTTCAAAATAAAGATGGTAAATTCTCAAACGTTGATGCTACGGAATACGAATCAATTTATGCTTATCAATTATTAAATATACGTCCCTCCATCTTAAAGGTGCTTATGTTGCCGTATGACTATATAGTAGTCATTGACGGAGAAGATATAATTGAGCTTTTAAATGAAAAGGATGAAAGTATTATTACAAAAAACAGTCCTTGAAACATACATAAGAGAGGTAACAACGCTTGTTCATCTCACTGTGAACGGTGAAGAAATCGTTACAACTGTTGACCACCCGTTCTATGTGAATAATCGAGGTTTTGTTAATGCAGGGGAACTCAAAGTTGGAGATGAACTGCTGGATTCAAGCGGCAATGTGTTGTTGCTCGAAAGCTTTGAAATAGAGCTGACAGAAGAACCGACTACGGTGTATAATTTTCAGGTGGAGGATTTTCATACTTATCATGTGGGCGAGTGTGGGGTTTGGGTTCATAATGCCTGCACGAGAGAGCAGTTGGCCAAAAACAGCAGCGATGGTAAGAAGGCTCAGGAACTAAGACATCAAAAATTGCTTAAAGAACACCCCGAAACCAAACAGGAAATCACTATAAAGCCATTCGATAACGATGGCAATTTGGTGGATTATAATGTTAGAGTAGATGAAATAACAAATGATTTTTTTAATGAGGTAAAAGCATCAGATACAGCTCCATATACCCAAAATCAAAAAAATGGTTATAAATTGTTGCAAAGAAATGGTGGCATGATAAGAGGAAAAGGAAAAGACGGCTTTTTAGGCGGCACTAAACTTGGACCTTTAAAGGGATATACGACAAGGAATGGTATAACTCGCTCCATTCTAGATGATATGAAATTAATAGGAGGTAACTAATGTCTGTACTTGAGAAAAACAGTATTGATTACATTTATGTTGAAGATAATCATATAATTATGGGTATAAGTGACCATTTAACATGGCAGGAAGAAGCAATAGTAGCACATTGGCAATTGCTTCAAGATAAATTAAAAAACTATATAGGCTTTATAAAATCAGGACAATTGTTTGAACAATATCCTGAATTTGATAAACAGCCTTGTATTAAAATTTTCTTTTCCAAAAAATGCCCAGATGTTGTCGATAGATATTTAAATAAATTAAAAAAATATTATAACGAATTACAATGTGATTTGGTATGGATATATGATCCGCAGGAAGACTAACTAAAATCATCATAAAAGTCCTACATAAGAAAAGATTCTAAACTGATTCATTTACTTATAAACGGTGAAGAAATCGTTACAACTGAAACTCACCCGTTCTATGTAAATAATCGTGGCTTTGTCAATGCTGGCGAACTAATAGTTGGTGATGAACTCCTTGATGTAAACGGAAATGTTCTTTTAGTTGAAAATTTTGATGTCGAGTTGACAGATGAGCCTGTTACGGTGTATAATTTTCAGGTAGAAGATTTTCATACATATCATGTTAGTGGTTTTGGTGTGTTGGTGCATAATGCTAGTAGAAAATATTCTTCTACTAAGGAATTTAATGAAGCAATAAGTAAAATGGATACTAGTGAACGAGTAGCAACTGTTAAGCAAGAAGCTAGAGCAGTTGCTGATAACAATGGACTTTCTAAAAATAATAAATTGTCTAGAATAAACAATAGGGATGTTTACTCAGATCCTAAAACCAAAGATTTATATGCAGTTGATAGTCAGCATGGAACATTTGAGCATTGTAATCGCAGGGGAAAACATCTTGGCGAGGTAGATTTTGATTTTAATAATACAAAACCTGCTGATACATCGGGTCAACACGATTTAATAGTAAAGTAATGATATAACGAGGTAATATTTTATGCAAAATGATATAAAAAAAGCGATAGAAGATATATACATAAACGGAGATACAGAATTATTTATTTCAAAGTGCAGGGACACAGTTGATTTTCTTGATGAACTATTGGAAAAAATAAAGAACAAATCTGAAAATGTTGAGAAGCTTTTTGATTCAAACGAGCCTTCATTAGAGATCAAAATTATTGTAAATAAATGTACTTTTTCAGAAGGTGAAGTTGAATATGTTTCTCTGCTGCAAATAAACAAGATAGTTAAGTATTTCTATCTTCAAGATGAATTTTCTATTGCCAATCCTGATCCTGACGGAATGGATTTATATTTTGATGGATTCAGAAATGAGCCGTATAGTAAAAAGCAATTTGATGTTGATGAAACGATTTGCAATTATCTCAAGGAAAAAGGATATTCAAGATTATATATTAATGATATGGATGAAATATATCCAGGCATAAAAAAGTTTAAAGATAGAGAAGAAACAAATCAAATGACTGTTAATAATGCACTTTTTATGGATATGTGGAATTTGTGTAATGATGATAAAATATAGATTTTTACTGCCGTTTTAGATAAAAGCAACCTTTTATCTAAAAATGCATCAAGTCGACATATGGAGCCTATTACAATGTATAATTTTCAAGTAGAGGCTTTCCATACTTATTATGTTGGCGAGTGCGGGGTTTGGGTTCATAATGCAGAAGGATATAGTGAAAATTTAATACCAAATAAAAAAGATGGATTACGGCGTGAAAATAAAGTGCAATCTGAATTACAAGAAAAATATCCTAAATCTGAGGGTTACAAAATAGAAAGTGAGAGATTGTTGAGAGATTCCAATGGTAAAAAAGCGATTGATCCAGAAACTGGTGCCGGAAGAAGGGTAGATTTCGTTGTTGATAAAGACGGCAACATTGTTGATTCCATTGAAGTTACATCTAAAACAGCCGATAAGACCGCACAGATTGCGAAAGAAACTCGTATTAGAGAAAATGGTGGTAACTATGTAAAATTAAAAAATGGAGATATTGTGAAGATTCCTGAAAACATAACTACAAGAATTGAAAGAAGAGATTAATTATGATAATTATTGATAAAGCTGTATGGCAAATTGATGGTGGAGTTCCAGAGGAACTTGTTGTAAATCATTTTAAGACTGTATTTTTATGGTTAGAAAAGCATGATATGCTGAGTGTTGAAGGTAAAGAAGAACTTGAAGATGGTATTGATGATTGTGCCTCGCTTAATGAAGAGCTTGTAACTAAAGCTGGAATAGAATTTTTGGAGGCTTGTTATGATGATTACTTGAAAGTGGTAGCAAAAGATAAATATGGAACGGATTATAATGGTAGCGAACTGGAAAAAATATATGCCCAATATAAAGCGAATAAAAAGTAGTATGTAATTCGGAGGTGTAAAAATGCCAAGCAACCAAGAAAAAGTAGCACAATTGTTAGCCGATTCGCACTTTGCATTCATAAACAGCCAAAACAGCGAAGCTCTGCATTTGGCGAACGAAGCAATAAGACTTGCTCCAAAGAATCCCGACGCCTATCAGTGTGCTGGAAACGCATATATGTCTCTGGGGCAGTACGAAAAGGCGGTTGAGAGCTATAAAAAAGCTGTCAAGCTTGATTCAAATAACGGCAACAGGTATTTTAACTTAGGGTATGCCCTTGCCACCAGCGAAAAAGCGGCAGACGCTATAAAAAATCTTGCAAAAGCTGATGAGCTTGGTTGTTCGCCTGAGAACACAGTCCAGCTGTATAACCTGCTCGGAATAATCTGTTTCGATATAGGAAGATATAAGGATGCACTTGTAAATCTTGAAAAAGCGGAGCAAATCATCGGTGTAGATATGGATATAATGAAGCGTAAGGTCATTATTTACGGCATGAAGAATGATATCCGAAACGGACTTCTTACCACCAATCAGATGAAGCTTGTCGCACCGTCAGACTACACTGGCTATCAGCTTGCATTTAAGCTGCTGTGCCAGGCGAGTGGTGTAAGGAGCATTGGAAAGCTGCTATAACAATAGTAATAGTTATTGCGGCAGTAATTTTAGTAGCCACCGGTGTCGGTGGTATATTGGGTGCTATGGCATTAGGCGCATTGTTCGGCACAGGCATAGGAGGTCTTTCCGGCGGTATTATTTCTGCTGCTACAGGCGGTTCGTTCTGAGAGGGCCTTGAAAACGGAGCCTTTTCAGGAGCTATTGCAGGAATCATTTCGGGAGGAATGGGATTTGGGCTGTCTGCCGGAGGAAAAGCCGCTTTAGGACTTGGAAAAACTATGCTTATTGGTGCAGCATCGGGCTTGGGTTCCTCGCTAATTGGCGATTTAGGAGATATATTAATTAAAGGTGAAGATATTTCGTTAGGCGAGGTATTTTTCAATGCTGCTTTTTCTGGTGCATTTGGAGCTGCCTTTTCGGGGATTGGTTATGGGTTTTCTAAAGGTTTTACTGTATTGAAAACTAGGTTTGGAGGAAAAGTTACCCCCTTGGAAAATGGGCCATACATAAAAAATGGAAAACCGAATGGCAGACCTGGTCCATCAGGTAAGGCAAAACTTGAATTTGAAAAAGCAGTATATAATAAACAAGTTGGAAAAGATGGAATTTCACGTGATCCAAATACGAAGCAAATTTTAAACTGGAAGCCAGGGAAACCAAGAACAGGCAAGGTTGATTTTGGACACAAAGCGGGCAAAAATTATTCTAAAATGTTTGAAAAATATATGAATGGGAAAATTTCATTGAAACAATTAAAGGCATTTCAGTCTACACCCAAAAATTTTAGAATTGAAGGATATTCGCCAAACAGGGGACACTTATATGAAAAGACGATTTTTGAAATAACAAAAGGATTTCCATGGTTGAGCAGTGGATCGAATGCTTGGAAGGAGTTTAAATATGCAAATTAATGATAATGAATATGGGGGCTTTGTGGTATCAAAAAATGTTTATTTAGGAAGACCAATAAGATATTCATATCGGGAACAAAGTTCAATACCGGAGCTTAATGGTTGGACTATTTATTCGTGTGACGATGACCAAAAGTATGTTGAAAATTCTGAAAATTTTATAATTCTGGGGGCTAACTCAATTTATCAGATAGCACCTGTAATTTTAGAAATTTTCAATGCACCATATGGTACGGATTTGTGCTGGTTATATGAAGAAGATGTTCATATAGGATTTTACGATTTAATAAATGAAAGAAAGATATCTATCGAAGAAATTCTAAAGCAGTAACAAATGATCCACCGTCAGCAACGGATGTATATTCAAAACGTATCTGAGGATGAGTGTATAGATTATTCATTATCAAATATGGATCAAGAATTGAAAGATAGAGTTTTCAATTTAATATAGCCTAGATATATTTATTGTAGCAAGGAAGTGAATATATGGCAACGATAACTTTATACGCAGGCAAAGTGAATCAGATGTCAAGTCTGATAAACAATGCTAAAAAAGCGGTAAAAGAATATAAGTCTGATTTAAAATCGCTTAAATCAAAAGTTCTTAAAATTGATAGCAGCATATGCAATGTTGATGATGTGATCAATTCCGTAAAGTCGTCTACCCAGACTCAGGGAGATAAAATTGACGCTCTTGATAATCTCAAAAAAGATGTAAATGAGTTTGTTGCCGATGTGGTGCGTATTGACGGTGATGCCGCTGATGCCATTAATCAAAGTAAGAATGATTTTTACGATAAGTATGAATACTTAAAACCGGATATTGAAAAAAACTGGCTGGAAGAAAAAGTAGATAACGCTTGTGAGTGGTGTAAGGAGCATTGGAAAGAGATTCTCATCACAGTAACAATTGTGATAGGAGCGGTATTAGCTATAGTTGCTGTTGTTGCTTCTGGTGGGTTAGCTCTAGTTCCTCTGTTAACTACAACTTTGACTACTTTGGGAGTATCAGCAGGTACGGCTTTAACTATCGCAACTGTAACAAGCTATACAGTTGCTGCAATAGCGATACTTTCAACTCTTGGTTCAAGTACATTAAATATAATTGATACATGGGGGAATGTTAAAAATTCAACATTTAAAGCATGGCAAAAAGGTTTGAATATTTTAAGTGCTGTATCAAATGGTTTTTACTCCATAGGAAATATGTATAATTCCATCAAAGGGATTTCTGGCAAAGAGTTTATTGCAAGGCAGAAAGCGATAGAAAATGGCAAAATAGGATATTCGAATTTGGATGCAAACCATCCTAATATGAAACATAAACCAGGAGCAAAATATGATAAAACTCGTAAATCCGAGATTTTAAATGAAAACAGAACTCGTAATAATGGGCAGTTGCGAAGTGATAAAACCGGCAAAATTCTGGAACAGCCTAAAAAGTCTATGAAGGGTGTAAAACCGCCAAAAAATGAGGCTCAAATAGATCATATTGTTGCTAGAGCAAATGGTGGGACAAATAGTTTTAGCAATGCTCAGGTTATTGAGAGAGCGGCTAATAGTGCTAAGTCAAATCAGGTTTTATTCACTGATGCAGACTATATATTTCATAGTGTTCCAGATAAAAGTAATACATTAGCGGCAATTTTCTCTGGAGTTACAGGTACAAATTCATTTACACAGGGAATGTATAATGCTTTTAAGGAGGATGAAAATGAAAAATAGAATAGTTGTGATAGACTTCGAGACATTATATTATAATTGCATTTATTCTTCTATTGCACATGCAATTTCCAATCTTAAAGATCCTTTTTTTTCTTATACTCAGTCTTGGGACGGAAATAATTATTGTTTTCACGACGGGTCTGAAAGAGGAACTATTTCCTTCGACTTATCTGAACATATTTTATCAGGTGCTGCCCGTGAGGAAACAAGTATGCGCATAAAATGGTATCCAAATTACAAAGCAATATCTTTGTATGAAGGTGCACCGACAAAAATCAAGTTTCTTGCGCAAAATGAAACGCTTGAATATTTGTATGATGAAAAGGACGGAATAGTTCAACCTATGGCGACTGTTGCTTTCTGGAACGATGGAAATGAAATATATACAAATGATGACAATCAGTTGTTTATAGCTAACGGTGGAGAATATATAGTCAATATTGCAGTAAGTCATGAGGAGTTAAAGGAATATTGGAAGAAAGAATATGATTTGAAACATGAAGAATTAGCTGCAATAGATTATATTTTCGCACATTTTAAAGAAAATAAAAAAATAAAATTTAAAGATATATCTATAATTAACAAGCATTGTGATGGATATAATGAATGTTTAGAATCTCTAAGTGAATTGGGAATTCATATTGAGTGACTTAACATAGCAATTCCGTCTTTGGAAACGCCTTTCGAAAATGGTATATCTTTTAATTTCATTAACAACAAATAAAAGACGGTGATTAATTTTGAATATACAAGATAATAATTCACTCAAGCATGAGGAAACAATAAAAGTTAAATTTACTAATAAAGAAGTCCTTAATATAGTTTATAAGGGTCGTGTTATCAGGTTTAAAGGCGAATTGGGATTGCATGAATTTATGGCATCTATTGATTCTGCCAAATGGTTATATCCTAAAGATGAGAAAAAAATAACACAAAGAGAAAAAGAAGAAATAATCACAACTGTTTGTAAACAGTATAATAATAAAAAAATACGGATATGTTTTTGCGACAAAAATTATAATGTGGTTGTAAACACGCTGTAACTTTCATTTGAAACCCGAATGCGAAAAGAGCTGGTTGGAAAAAGCTAAAGAGTGGATTGATTCAGCTTGTGAATGGTGTAAAGATTTATGGAATAAAATTATAGATTTTGACTTTTTTAATTTTATAGGCAAATTAATTCATAGTGAAGGATTCAGGAATTTCGTAACCTTTGCAGTTGGAATATTTTATCAGATAGGTGGTGTCTGGCTGATAAAGAAAATTGCGGAGTTAGGAACAATCGCTGCAGTATTTGTGAGAAAGCATCCGATTTTGTCTTCATATATTCCTGGATTGAATGTTGTTGCAGATATGACAACAGGATTTTTCTCCTTGACGTTGGGTGCAGATATAGATGATGATGGTATCTATCATATGTGACCTGATTGTTTGCAGCAATATGCACATTATACCACAGGCTATGACGATGTTTTCCGAGCTGCGGTTAACAAAGCTTCGGGCGGTGAAATAACCGTAGATGCTCATCAATCTCAGATTTTTTGGGTAGATCTTGACGGTGATAAATCCAAAGATGAAGGAGAAGAATTTATAATATGGTCATGGAAGGGCGACTATATGAACCTTGGAGCAGGCGCTGAAACAGGTATTTATCAGGTGAAAGATGGAGAAATTGATGAGTATGGAAATTATATTATGGAAAATGGTGAATACTCATATCTTTATGCCGAAGTTAACAGAGAATATTCTGTTGATATGACTCTTGAATTATATCATGATTCTAATGGGGATGGAATCTTCAGTGATGATGAGCAGCTGTATAAACATGAACCAGATGAATTACAATGGTGGATAACGGGATTTGATCCGTTGGTTCAAAATGTTAAAGCTGAGGATCTCCAAGCCGTAACTACTATAGATTTTTCGAGCTTTGGAGAAAACAAAGATATAATGTTAGATTCTTTCAGAGAATTTAATGCAGGAGAAGTCGAATGGGATATTCCAGAAAAAGATTCGGGTTCATACATTGTAACTCTGACTTGGTAAGGAGAATATTATGTTAAAATTAAAAAACTTGCTTTGCTGCACAATGTCCGTAATATTGATGTTAAGCCTAATGTCCTGTTCTGTTGTAGAAAAATTGAACAGCCATTATGAAAGTGATCTCGTTATTGATCAGACGGAGAATGTGAGTGTTTCAGAAACAGTAATAAAGGCTTTGGAAAATAACGATGCGGACGCAATCAAAAATCTGTTTTCTGTTCGTGCCAAAGATCTTTGTCCGGATCTGGATGAAGGGATCGGATATATGCTCAGCATATATGAAGGCGAATTTGTTGAAGTTACGCAGAATAATTCAAGCTCAAATAAATATTCGAGCGGTGGTGAAAGATGTATTGTTTCTCCGGTATGCGTTTTTAAAACAACAGAAAACTACTATAAGCTTACTTGGAATGCGTGGACGATAAATGAAAAAGATAAGGAAAAAGAAGGAGTCTACAGCATGAAACTCCAGATTTGGCCGGATGCCGGACTGGATCAGGGAGGTGAAGATCTTTTTGTTGCAGGAGTAGTGTATCCTGCTAATTCCGAGGAAAGTGATATGGCGTTTACTCTTTGGAAAAACATTTATCAGCAAAAAAATCATGACGATCGCATAGAGAGATTTCGTGAGCTGCTTTCTGACAATATGCTGGCTTCAGGCGTAACAGACGATGAAATAGATCGCTTTTTTGATTACTGTCAGCCAATGCGAGAACTTCACGAAGGCTGGACGGAAATTGATGATGGAAATATCACCGTTTATATTACGTCCATGAAAAATGATACTCCGATATGTTTTTGTTTTAGACTTGACAAGGAACAAACGGATAAAATATTTTTTCTAAAATTTGCCGAGATAGACGATGAAAAGACTATCGGTGATTATAATTTATCGGAAGAAAATGCGGGAATTTATTTGCCGGATTAATGGAAGTGATTAATTATGAAAAAACTTATACTATCCGTTTTGCTTTTTTTACTGGTGGCGAGTTCTACAGGCTGTACTATATTAAACGATAGCCAAAGTTCAATAGAAAATGATGATAAATTAATTATCGATCAAACCTCAACGAAAAATACTTCGGATGTTCTGATACAAGCCTTGGAGACCAACGATGCTGAACTTTTTAAAAGCGTTTTTTCGGAGCAGACTTTGAAATTACAGCCTGATATTGATGAAGGTATCAAATACATATTTAATATATTTGAGGGTGACAATTTAGAGATAGTTTATGAAAATCAGTCATCAGAATCTTTTTCTGATTTGCAAGCAAAATGTGTATGGTCGATCTGTGTAATTAAGACTACTGAAAAATGCTATTCATTAACATGGACTGAGTGGGTACAGCAGGAAACTGATCCGTCTGCCCAAGGCGTATACAGCTTGATTTTTGAAGAATGTGAGGAAGATCAGAGAGGAGCAGGCGGCGGAGATCTGCTTGCCGGAATATATTACCCCGGATGTGAAACCGAGTCTGATATTTTAAACACATTTTTCGGGGCGATGCATAATAAAGACCGAGAAGAGCTTGAAACTATATTTTCCAATGAGTTTCTGGAGGATCCGGAAGCTGTGAAGAATATGGATAAATTTATAGAACGATATACTCCTTCATATTCTAATTTGTTAGCCGCATGGGAGGTCAATGATACTATTTGCATTCAACTAAGGCGTTTCGATGCTTTTATTTGTCTGCATTTTGATAATAAACAGACAGATAAAATATCATCTATTCGAGTATTTGACAGTACAACTGAAGATGAAGAAAGCATATCACAATACGATTTTAACCAAGATGAAATGGGAATTTATTTTCCAGATTAGTCAAATGCATCTTAATAAGTATCAATAATGTTTTATTACATATTTTAGATACGAATGATAGATTGTCAAGTCAAGTGCAACACAATCAGAGAAAAAATTTTTGAAGCACCTCAAATGGCGTCAGGAAATTAAGACGTTTGCGGGGGCGATTGTTGATGAGATCGACAACGTGTTGTAAATCATCATCAGAAACGTTGGCGAATGAAGTTCCTTTCGGAAAGGATTGACGAAGCAAGCCGTTGGTATTTTCGTTTGTGCCACGCTGCCATGGAGAGTAAGGATCACAGAAAAATACTTTCATTCCTGTATCCTCAGCCAAAGCTTTATGTGCAGCAAATTCTTTTCCATTATCGACAGTAAAACTCTTTTTCAGCTTCTCCGGAATGGAAGAAAAAGCTTTGATCGTGGCGTAATTGAAAGCATTGTCCTGTCTGTCATCTATTCGGAATGTAACAAGGTATCCTGATTTACGCTCCACATGTGTGCCAAAACAGCCTGTTTTCCGCATACCGAGAACCGTATCGCTTTCCCAGTGACCATATCTCGAACGATTTTCAGCACCGGCAGGACGCTCGCTAATGGGCGTAGTATCCGGGATTTTTCCACGATTGTCTGTTCCTTTGCATTTCTTATGCTTCCATTTGAAACGCATGATCTTTTTCAACTGCGGCGGTAAAATTCCTGAATCAATCGCACGATAAATTGTCGGAAATGAAATACAAAACGGTTCCTTATCACGTTTGGCACGTCCTGCAATCTGCTCTGGAGACCAGCGTAGATTCATCTTTTCCATGACATAATTGCGTATTGCATCATCCAGCAGTTTTGCCTTTCTGCCGCAGTTTTTTCGCCGTTTCCGGTATAATCTATCTGCATGATATGCTGCGTAGTCACCTTTGGCATAGCAGTTTCTTTGGAATTCACGGCTTACAGATGATGGAGCTCTTCCAAGTTCTCTGGCAATTGCCCGAATGCTCAGTCCTTGAGCTTTCAAAACTCTTGACTTTTCTCTCTCTTCTGTGGTAAAATGGGTGTAATGACACATATTGCTTCTTCCTGTTTTATGGTTGTGTGATGACTCCCATATTATAACACGAGCGGCTTTATGTGTCATTCTTTTTTTGTGTTGCACTTATATTGTAAATCTATCTGTAAAATCTGATAATGTATATCTTGCATCAAGAATCCAACGCTTAATCTATCATTTTGGCGGACCTGCAGTGGATTTTATTCTTTTTACAAGCTACTCTCTTATTGGATTTACCACTAAAAATACACTGTTTTTTATATTTGCGGTATCTAGTTTTCAAAGCTTTATTTTTAATTTAATGCCTTTTGGTTTATCAGATGGATATTTTATTATGTCTGTCCTCTTTAAAATCGTGAATCTAAGAATTAATTTTATTAATCTAATTAGCTTTAAATGGAAGCAGGTTGACTTCTCCATATTTTATGTGATATATTATATCGTATCATTTATATTTATAATTGAAGCAGCTAATATAACAAGTTTTTGGATCTCAGGTATTTTAAGCGATTTTATTGTTATTTCTGCACCTATAAGATTAATTCGATTGGCTATTACTTTTATATTAGTACTACAGTTAATAATTGTATCATATTTTAGATCAAAGAATTCAAAGATAAAGCATTAACGCATTATATCTAAACTCAGTGGCTCAGTCTTTCGCCCCCTGATTCAGCACGAATCAAGGGGGCGATTTATAGGTTAATGTTAACTTTTGATTCTTGTGAATTTGGCAAATTTATAAAAAATGAACCTGAAAGTCTTTCATACCAGCAAGCACATTTTAACTGCAATCTCCTCAGCCTGCAACTCAAAGAGATTCTCAAGCTGCCAAACCTTAGCTGTATCGGCATTTTTCATCGCAAGTGCATATTCAGAATCAGTATCACGCATTTTGTTCCAGATTTTCCACTTTTCTTTTTCACACTCAGTGATACGCTCGTCAATATGAACATAGATTCTGCCCCTATCTGTTTCTGCCTGCAAACGTTCAGGACAATGTTCCTCTGCCCACTTGATATAGATACACGCAAGTTTGCTGTTACTGTAATCGTGATAATCATTGCCACACTGCGTAATCATCATTCTGTCGGTGTCAAGTGCCATTCTCTGATAATCATGTTTATAAATCATAATCTTAACCTCTTTTCTTTCTTATCAAAAATCCTGCAAGAACAGCGATTCCTGCGAGGATAATTCCGCCAATTCCATAAATCAAACCATTGAAGGACTTTTTCTCGCTTGTTGATTCTGTTATTTCTTCCGATACATCAATTGTGGTATCTGCTTCAATTTTGAAATTTTCTCCGACACGGTGAGCAGTTCTGTTTCCAGCGTCAGCGATAATTGAATTCTGGTTTTCCTCCGCTGTATCCTCTGTCAAAGTACTGAACGGCATGAAGCTGTCGATCACATTGCCGTTATCATCACTCATCAGCCACTTGCCGTTCTGCAAATTGAAATGATATGTGGTTTCATCGGTGATAATCGTCCAATTTCCGTCACGATCATCATTGAAGTTCCAATTATCCGTGAGTTCATCATAGTAGTCTTTGAAATTGTAGTTCAGCTGACCGATTTTGCTCCAATCATAATTATCATCGCCATAATTGTCATTGACCCAATCGGTTAGAATATGATGCTTATAGCTTGCTTCGGGAAAGACAAGTCCGTCATCTCCCTTGCCGTTCCACCAATCAGACCAAATCTCTCTGACGATATAGTCTTTATCAAGCATATCATCGGCATAAGCGGTCAAACTTGCTGAGCCTATCAAAGTAATACTTGCTGCAATGGGGATTATTTTTTGAATCATTTTGAAAATCTCCTTCATGTTTAGTATTGGGTACAATACTATTATATATTATTGCACTTGTTTTTACAAGCCGCAATGCGCACAAAGTTCTCTGAAAAAATCCGGACAATTTTTATAAGATGAATTGACAAAAAGCTTCTGAGAGAGTATAATTATAGTAATGGGTACAATACGAAAGGATTGATTTCTATGTACTACAACGAAAAACGAAAAGCAATTACGGCAAAGTATGTGAAAACACACCTTGATGACATCAAGATTCGTGTTCCAAAGGGACAGCGTGAAAAACTGAAATCTATTGCTTCTGAAATGGGCATGAGTATGAATCAGATGTTTATTAAAGCTGTAGAGGAATATATTGAAAGAAACTTAAAAAACAAAAATGGTGGCTAAGATGATAGATAATAATTTACGTAGTGAGATTATGGGTCTTATACATTTAAAACAAGAAGGTGGTTATTGGGACTTTAAAAGACAGTGGCATGAGAATAATACTGACTTGCTCCACGACATTATTTGCATGGCAAACAACCTTGAAAACAGGGATGCATACATAATTATTGGTATAGATGAAGAAAACGACTACAGCTTTCTCGACATTTCTAATGATTGTAATAGAAAAAATACTCAAAACATCGTTGATTTTCTTAAAGATAAAAAATTTTCTGGTGGAATTAGACCAACAGTATATGTTCAGTCGTTGACTTTTTATAACGCCTTTATAGATGTAATAGTTGTAAAAAATTCTACATCTACACCATTTTATCTTACTGAAAAATTTGAAGGTGTCTTTGCTAATCAAATTTATACAAGAGTAATGGATACCAATACTCCCAAAAATAAGTCAGCTGATATTGACAAAATTGAATATCTATGGAAAAAGAGATTTCATATTGACGAAACTCCGATAGAAAAATTTAATCATTACATTACAGAATACAAAAATTGGATAGATTCTCCGATTGAGCATGAAATGAGTAAATACTATAAATACTATAAATACTCTCCTGAGTTTACTATCACAAGTGAAAGTGATGAAACTAGAACAGGATATGAATACTACCTTTTTAGTCAGTATGATAGTAAACCTCATTGGTATGTTGTTACCTTGAAGTATTATCAGACATCATTAGAACAATTTCAAGGTATTGCTTTAGATGGCGGAAGGTGTTTTGTTATTGCTCCAGAGCGCGAAATATTTTCTTATGACAATTGTCATCGAAATCTTATTAGTTATGGCTTTTATATAAAATCATCACTTAGATACAATTTAAATTTATTTTTCTTAAATGTTGAAGCACCCTGTGAGGATTATCAATATAATTCATTTTGTGATTTCGTTTTGTTTTTTGATACAGAAGGTGAACAGGATGATTTTCAAAAATTTGTTTTGAACAATCAGAAATTATACGATGAAATGTATCTAAAATACGCATCTGAAAAGCCAATTCACTATGAACAAATTAAAGGCTATAAAGAAGGGGCATTTCTTGATGATTATAGAAATGTACTAACCTTAAAAGATATGTTTTCTGCATTTTTAACGAAAAAATAACTTATTCTAACTCTCCCTTTTTCCTTTTCTGTTCAGGCTCATTACGCAAACTTGCAAGATAATCGTCAATCGTCTGACTAGCCTTATCCAGATCAGCATACTCTTTTTTGAGGTGGCGGTATTCTTCATAAAGTTTTTCCCGTTCCTCATATAACGTCTGCCTTTGACGGTCAAGCATCGTTTCTGACGGAAAGCTTCCGTCCGGATAAAATAATTTTAACCGACTTCCAACGCTCTTGTACATCTCCAGTACAGGAGTGTTTTTCTTTGCATATTCTTTTTGTTTCCATGCTGAAAGGGACTTGTACTTGTCATGATACGGTTTACTGCGTTGAAATTGTCTGACAAGTTCTATCTGTTCTGACAAAGTGTTTATCTTTTTATCCAGATTTTCAATGCTCTGCGTAATCATTCCACGCCGTGCCATAACGGTCATGGTGGTCGGTTTCAACTCCGATGTGCTGTGAACATTGTAACTTTCAAGCAGATTTATCATCTGGGCTACGTTCTTCATATTCTGAATATCCGCCCAATACTGCAAACCTCTGTTATCAAACTTATCACGGTCAAGAATCATCTTTCTGTGCGATGAAAACTGTCTGATTCTACGCTGAATATTCTCAGGAAGGTAGTAATATCCCAGTGTTTTCGCTCTGACAAAACGTTGCTGTCCCTGCATACGAAATTTAAGAGAAATCGTTTTTTCTGGTTTGTAAACTGCTTCAATTCCGTTTAATCTGCACTTTTCAAGAAAGTCCTCAAACGTATCAGACCGCTGAATGATACAGTCCAGTTCATAGCGAAGTTTTGCCTTCCATGATAAACCTTGCTGCTGTTTTGTCCATTCATAGTGCGAAACGCCCTTACCGATTTTCCCGTATGCAACAACAGACAATCCCATTTCCCTGCACACCTCGTCAGAAATCTGACGGATTTTCTTCCAGGCAGGATTATGTTTGGTATCCATGAGTGTACCAAACGTTTTGTAATTTTCCATATTGGTTTTGCAGAAAATAATGTGATTATGGATATGGTCTTTGTCCGTGTGCGTGGTAAGAACATATTGATATTTACCCTGAAATAGTTTGTCGCATAACATCAGTCCTGCCTGATGTACCTGTTCTGTTGTTGCCTCATTCGGTGCAAAGCTCTGTATGATATGATAACTCAGAACACTCCCTGTATTTCTTCCCATGCTTCTCAGCTTGCTGAACTCGTCAGAAATCTCAGCTGCATTTCCCCAGCAGCCGTATCGGGTAACATATGCTGCTTTATCAGGATTCATGATATACTGGATGGATTTATCTTCTGTAACTCGGATTGGATGGATTGAAGTTGTTGCCATATCTCAGTCACTCCTTCCTGCAACTCATAAAGTTCCTGTTTGTAAATACGGCTTGTGGAGTTCACTCTGTGTGCAATTTGATTGACGTTGTTTGCCACACGCATAACCGTCTGCCGTATTTTTTTCAGTTCCTCATGGTTGTATTCCAGATAGATTCCATATAGCATCATCTGTCTGAAAAGATCGCTCATGTTTGAAACGTTACACTTTTCAAGACGTTTCTGTATGATATTCCACTCATCTTCATTGACCTTGAAGATGAGATTCTTGTCACGCTTTTTTCTGTTCATTGTTCAAATCTCACTTTCTTATGTCTATGCTGTTGTTGATTTTCGTTGTGTCAGCAACGTTCCAAAAGGGTTTTAGGGAAAACGGAGTGTCCCTAACAAGCTGATGAAGATTTAACGGACGTTAATATCTTCATCGTTGCTTGCTACTCCAGATCAGCTGTGTTAGTCCACTCTTTCTCCCGTGAATTTTGTCCTCTCATATATAACGTAATATTTTGCCGAAAATGCAACCAAATTTGAGAGACAAGCTGTATTGTTCGTTGAATATTTACATTTTCAGTGCGTTTTCACATTCATCAACAAGTTTTTTTGATAAGAAAAATGCTATAATACCCACAACATAAATTTATGACAAATTACGAATACCGGTATTCATGATTCAGGAAGGAGTTCTGAACATGAATTTTTCAGACAAATTGGATATACTCTATGCCCGCCGTTCCAGCGAGGACGGCAAAGATGGTGAGAGTATTGAAAATCAGGTTGCACTGCTCAAGCAGTATGCAGCTGACAAAGGGTACTATAACATTAAGGTTGTCACAGATGATGGATATACAGGTACGAACTTTAACAGACCCGGCTTTCAGGAAGCCTTTGCTCTCATTCAGCACAGACGTGTCGGACGCTTTATCGTAAAAGATCTGTCCCGTCTTGGCAGAAATACAATTGAAGTTGGTCAATATATTGGAGTGATTTTTCCACGTTTCGGTGTAGAATTCATCTCCATACATGACGGACCGGAATCCAGTGATCCTGACAGCTTGGTAATGCAGTTCAAAAATATTATGAATGAGTACTATGCAAAGGATATTTCGGATAAGCAAAAGCTTTCGCTTCAGGCAAGAAGCAACAGCGGCAGACATATTGCTTCAACACCTACATACGGATATAAGCTTGATCCCAATGACCGTCACCACTGGATCATTGATGAACCTGCCGCAGAAGTGGTAAGACTTGTTTTCAAATACTACAACGAAGGTATGCAGGTGTCAGAGATTGCCCGTACATTGGAAAAAGCAAAATATCCTGCACCGTCCCATTACCGCAAACGTGTGGTAAAAGGTTCGAGAACAGAAAATAACCCCTATCACTGGACAGGCAGCAGTGTAACTGCTATTCTGAAACGTCAGGAGTACGTTGGAGACACTGTGAATTTTAAGACGTATCATACGAGTTTCAAAGATAAGCAAGTGCGTTATCGTGATGAAGAAAGCTTTACCATTATCCGTGATACACAGGAAGCTATTATCTCCCGTGAGGAATATGAAAAGGCAAAGAAACGCAGAAAATCAACCAAACGTGTGATTCAGACCAGAGAAAGGCATCTGCTTGACGATATGATATTCTGCGAAGATTGCAGGAAAAAGATGTATCTGAACTTCCGCAAATACGCAGGCGGAAACTGCTATGTGTATATATGCGACAGCTATCGCAAAAAGAAAGGCTGCACTTCTCATTATGTACAGGAAACAGAAGTGATCGAATCCGTTCTTAACGCAGTACGCCAAATTTTTGATATGTATAAACTGGATAAGAACGAATGCAGGCGTACTCTTGTAAGGTGGATTTGTCGGCGAAATGAAACGAGAACCCGTGAAGTCAATGAACGTATCAAAGAAATCACGGACAGATTGAATACGATCAATAAAACGGAACAGGCTCTTTTTGAGCAGAAACTGCAACAGGAAATTTCACAGGAAACCTTTACAAATATTACGGTAAGCATGAACGCTGAATCGGAATCACTCAGAACGGAATACGGTAAACTTCTGATTTTGCTCGACAGCTTTGATGACCAGAAAAAGAGCGTCACTCGTTTCTTAACAAAGGTTGGAACGTTTGCCGACATGGAAATCACCAAAGATGATCGATACATTTTAGAGCAGCTTATTGAAAAAGTAACGATTCAGGAAATTGAAACAAAAATAAAGGTGCTTGTCTATTTCGTTGACATTGGCTTGATTTCAGTTGCTGCACTTTGATAACAAGTGCGACAATTCGGCGACAATCTCGTAATAACTATTGAAAAAAGTCCTCTTATGCGCTATTCTTAATAGGAAAGCGTACAGGAGGACTTATGTTTATGTATGATAAAATCACAGCTTTGTACTGTCGGTATTCACGAGATGACGGACAGGAAACGGAAAACGCAAGTATTACGCATCAAAAAGCATTGCTGAAAGAATATGCGGAAAATAACGGTTATTCCAATCTGCGTTACTATGTGGATGACGGATATACAGGGACAAACTTTAACCGACCTGATTTTCAGCGTATGATGGAAGATGTAGAAAACGGTATTATCGAAACCATTGTTGTAAAGGACAATGCTTCTACAAAATTGATGACAAATGTAAAACTTCTGATTTAGAGGCTTTTAAGAGCCTTTTCATTTCTACTTATATTTTCTGAAAAACTTTTTCTCGCTATTAATATGATTCATAGCAAGCTGTTTAGCATTGAAAATATCATTTGCAAACATCATAAGAGCAATGATATGATAATATGCTTATTTGATATCACTGTTTCACACTTTGCTAATTGTTGCTCATTCAATAATTTTTCACTAATGAAAACAGTAATGTGATTGATCTATATTATAAAACCGCCTAACTACAAGTGCAAAGTGCCGCAGTCAGGCGGTTATTTCTATTTCAGTTTATATTGGGAACAATTATAGTATGCCTATCCGAAGAATTGCTCATGTTTTTATATATACAATATACATCCTAGATATATATTGTATCATTCTTTAACTATTTCGTTGTTTTAACAGCTTCTAACAGTCATTTTTAGATTCACACTCTCTTTCCCCCTTTATTTCTCTAATTTTGTCAGTATATTGAACTACATAAGGAGAGTCTTCAGAATATTCGTTTTTAAGCAGTAATTGTATCACATGGCGATACTGGACCTCTGCCGATTCGTAATCTCCCAGTGCTTCAAACAAGGTGCCAAGCGTGCTATAAGGTTGGATATAGCGATAAGAGTTTTGGCTTACCAAACCGTCATACATCGTAAAGCATTTATCCAATTTCTCAGAGGTTTCATCAAACATTCCTAACCTCACATAAGCATCAGCAATTTCTGAATAGGCCTGTGCAAGATCAAGATTCTTCTCCCCCTGATAAACTTTTTCAAGTACATCTATTGCTTGGATATAATTTGGGATTGCCTTTTCTGGCTTATCGTCCTCAGAATAGGCAGCTCCGATATTGCTGTAGACATAGGCATACTCTTCATTTTCCGCATCATAAATAGCATGATAAATTTCTAGTGCCTTTTCATAGTAGTTTATAGCTTCCTTGAACTGTCCAAGATAATAATACCCAAGTCCTATATTAACACAAATCACTGCCGTGTTCGGATCATTCTGTCCATAAATTTTGATATACAGAGGGAGCAGATAAGATAGATCATGAAGAGCTTTTTCAACATCTATCTTTAAAGACAGTTTTATAGAGCATATGGAATTCATAACATCAATGGTATCTGGATTTGTTGGTGAAAGAATTCCTGTAAATATTTTTTCGGCTGTCTCAAAATAAGGCATAGCTTTTTTTGGTTCAGTATCAGAGTACAAATTTCCAAGTGCATGAGCTGTACTTGCTTTCAAAAGAAGCGCATCTCGCTCCTTTTTCCCGTCAATCTTACTTAGTACATCTCCAAATATTTTTTCGGCATCTTTTATGCGTCCATCTTTTCGTAAAAATTCCGCCTTGTGTGTCAATGCATTAAGGGTATCATACTGTTCAATGCCAAGATCTTTCTCTAAAATAGAGTATGCATCATTGATATAAGGCTCGGCAGCCTTATAATCCACCTTCAAATAGATCTTTCCAATATTCAGTTTCAGCCGTGCCAGATCAATTCTGACGTTTTTCTGTTCCATACTTTGTTTTTTTAGGATTTTTTCGCTCTGTAAATAATAATTTAATGCTTCTTCAAAGTGGGAAAGCTGATATGCTGCCATTCCTTTGCTATTCAATACTGACCCCATCGGCTCACATTCTTCACCATAAAGCCTTCTATACAGTTCTATAAGCTGATCTAATATCGGTATAGTTCTATCATATAGACCAATATCTCGGTATATTTCCGATAAAGCCCACAAGAAATCGCAATCAGATTCGTTCTCAAAATTATCTCGAAATATATCATTTAACGACCAGCTAAATTGAATCAGTCCTTTTTTAAAGGAATCGTTCTCGTTAACACATTCTTGCATATCAATAGTAATTTCACGGATGAAACCTTGGCACATTCCATAAAGTTTTTCAAGATATTGCGCTCTGACAGCAGCGGCAATTACGGAGTGCATAATATAGCGGTAATGATTAGATGTATTATTATACACCGTTTCTTTTTTTAACCATCCTCTTCTAGATAGGCCATTTAGTGCTGACCTATTTTTCTGATCAAACCATCGTTTAGCTTGATCATAAACAAACGGAAGATTAGGAATTGTAGAAATCTGAACCAATAATGCTTCTTCAATGCTATCACAACCATACACCTTAAAGAGTTTTTTTAGCTGCTCAATTACACGATCTTCAGAACGAAGCTTTTCGTGAACAACTGCCGCTTCTTCCTCACCGATATTAAATCCACAATCGATCAGCGTCTGAAGAAAATCTGATAAGTTTTTTTCAGAGCAGTCAGCAATTTTTGCTAGCAACTCTATCGTCACAGTATGTTTGTCAGCAAGATCAATAATCTTGTGAAGAGAAAATGCATCATTTTTACCGTGATAATAATGCATAAACAGATTATCGCAAAAACAATCGTCCAATGACGATATTCGGATTTGCTTTAACCTTTGATATCCCTCACAGCGACTTGTAATAAGGATACGGCAATTGAGATAACAAGAAATACTTAATAATTCGGCGTCTTGTGTTTCCTCAACATTATCTATGACCAGAAGTAAACGATCGTTATATTGATTAATTTTATTTACAGCTTTATTGAAGGCTGTGTCAACATTAATCTCATTCGGTTCCAATACCCTTGCAAGAGATACCGCAAAACTGTTCTCTACATAGTCTATCCAAAGTACATGGGTAATGCCCGATTCGGTTTTAGGTATATTTCTGATTTTTCTATAAACATCTTTCGCTATTTCCGTTTTGCCAATACCACCTATGCCATAAAGAAAGCATGATGTACAATTCAGTAAATGATTCGTAATGGTATTAACAATTGAATCACGACCAATAAAAAAATCTGTCTGCTGATACGGAGCTGTTCCCAGAATATCAGGAAGTGCATTTTTTTCATCTTCATCTGCACTCAAATCTGCTAAATAATCTTTAATATTTTTTTTGCAAACATCAATATCAATTTTTTCTTTGTTGACACACAAAGTTAAAATATTGTCTAGACAATGTAGAATACACTCACGTTTTCTACTGTTATCTTTTGCGTGATCGTTATGCCAGACCGATAAATCTATACCGAAAGAATCCGTAAGCAGTTTTATAATTGAATTTGATGCATTTACAGCCTGTGCCTCTCCATACTTACCACCATGTTTGTCGGGGGAAAACAAATAAGAAAAAATGAAAATTAGTCCTCTATGTGTTTTAATATTAATAGGCGTCGCATACTTTAGTCGATCATTAAAAAATGTACGCCCAAAAGGAATCTTAACATTAACTGGTAATTCCCATTCTTCACTTTCGATTGTGAGCTTTCCAATGCTACCTAAGAGTAGCTTTCTCATAAAGACATTAACCTTAAGCGTTGAAACATCCATCACACAACCTCCTATATGCCAAAATATGAAATCCGACTGAAATCCGACTAGATTCAGACTAAAAAAGTATGTTATACTATACCTGTAAGCTGATTATACCACAGCTTGTAAAAGATTTCAATATCTTTGCGTGCTTTTTCGTGGTGTCAAATGAAAACATATCATAGGAGAAGATATTATGAAATATTATACTATAATTGAGCTTTTGACTTGGTATTTAGGTGGCTGGGACAATCTGATGAAAGCATTTACATCAATAATTGTTGTTGGAATTATTGTAGAAAGGATGATTTCAATTATAAAAAATAATAATCTTAGCCGATTTACCCTCGTGTTATTTTTTCAAAAAATCGCAGAATACATTTTAATAGGGATTGGTAATACGATGGATGTATACATAGTGAAAGATGAAAAATCGTTTCGTGAGATTATCATAATATTTTACACTACATATGAATGCTTAAAAATATTATATAATGCATCCGAAATTGGGCTTCCTATTCCACATAAAATTAAAAAAATATTAGAATTCATTTTCCGCAATAAAGATGTCAAATGATGACCGATACATTTTAGAGCAGCTTATTGAAAAGGTAACGATTCAGGAAATTGAAACAAAAATAAAGGTGCTTGTCTATTTCGTTGACA
>OKSD01000164.1_pt1 | contig 72341 bp, 73 predicted proteins | sample 1601221 | NCBI WGS metagenome assembly OKSD01 (sample SAMEA3541550, study PRJEB24748) | human gut metagenome | biome: human gut; feature: human-associated habitat; material: faeces | place: China | collected 2012
TGCTGCGGCGCACCACGGCGGAAATGCCGATTTTGCTTAGTGCGGCAACGCTTTGCAGGATCAGGCGGGATACCTTCTTCGGCGTGATGCCCTCGCTGCCCACAGGGTCAATCTGCGTAGACAACTCCGTGGGAGTGCCGATAAATTCGTCATAGTCCCGCATCAGTTCAGAGAGAAGAATGACGATCCGGCCGCCCAGCAGCTCCGGCTGCGTCCGACTGTCCGACACCAGCTCCCACACATTTTCCGCGTTGCGCTCCAGCGTCAGCTCACGATATTCAATGTCACGCCCGATGCAGGAGAGTGTTGCCTTGCCGCTGCCGCGCTTGTCCTCAATGAGCGTGAAGCTGGAATCCACCGCGCCGCTGATAGCCGTTGTGCCGGAGATACGGCTGAACACATCGTCGGCAAATTCTTTTCGCAGATGGTGGATCAGCAGAATGGCGATGCCGTGGGCATCCGCAATACGCTTCAGCGCGGAGAGGTCACGGTAGTCATTTGCGTAGGTGTTGTCATAACCGGCGCCGCGGATCATTTGCAGCGTGTCAATGATGACCAGCACCGTGTCGGGGTGCTCAGAGAGGAACGCGCAGAGCTGTTCCTCCAGCCCCTTGCCAAGGGTGTCACTGTTGGTGGTGAAGTGGACGTTGGCTGGGGCGTCCTCCGCGATCTCGAACAGGCGGTTCTGGATGCGGAGGGTGGAATCCTCCAGGCAGAGGTAGAGCGTGGTGCCCTGCTTCACGCCCATGCCCCAGACGGATTCGCCCTTCGCCACCGTGACGGCCAGCCACAGCGCCAGCCATGACTTTCCAACCTTGGGTGAGCCGGCGAGGATGTGCAGGCCCTGGGAGAGCAGATCGTCGACCACGAAGTTCAGCGGCGTGAGCGGCTGACTCATTAACGTTTCACCGTCGATGGTCAGCAATCGGTTTTCTTTTTTCAATTTTGAATCCTCCTTAAAAAATAGTGCTCCCATCGGAACGATAAGAGCGAAAAAAGCAGAGGGGAGTTACCACGGAACGGCACGTGGTTTCTTCCCTCTGCTTGTATTGTGGAGGAATTCATGCTATGCTGAGAAAAAGAGCGGACAAATTAAAAATCAGGTAGGACAATTTTTGTGGAGGAGGATACATATGGGAGGCAGCGTCATTTTCTACACCTATGGCAGCACCTTGGAGCTGAACGGCCAGCAGTTGACCGCCGGTATGCTGACCGCTGATCTGTTAAACCTGTCACCGGACGAATATCAGCCCATGGACAAACGCATGAAGCGGATCACCAGCCTTGCGGAAGAGTATGAGCAGAGCAAAGACACAGCACTTTGGTGGAAGCTGAATGAGGAGATGGCTGCACTCTGCCAGAAGCTACGCCGGTATCAGGTGTTCCGCCTGCTGCTGGATGAAGACGAGGACGCTTTCTTCTCTGCCATACGGGAGATCACGGAGCAGTTCAGCGTATTTCCCACAGAGGATCAAGCGCCGACAGCGGAAGCGCAAAAGAGACAGCTTGAGCGCGTGGCAAACCAATTCTCCCAGCGCGGTGAGTATGCTCCCCTCGACCTGTTCCATCCGAGTGAGGCAGATCTGGAAGATGGGATGGCTTTTTATTATGAGATGCTCCGCGCCTTCGGTCCCACCAGGGGCGCATGGCGTGATTACCAGAAGCGCCTTGACCGCTATGCGCTGTACCTCCATGACATCCGCGCCTTCAACGAGACCATTCGGAACTTTATTCAGTTCAGCTTGTCCAAACTGGATCACAACAGCCCGGAGGAGTATGCGAAGGCTCTCTACGGTTTCTATAATGATGACCGCATTGCGGAAAAGCTCATCATCAATCCCATCCGCAACAACGGCGACTGCTATACGACCCACGATGCCTACGAGCTTTCTTATGTGCCGCGACCGCTGCCGGATGGCTCTGTCGCCATCTGTCAGGAGCACGTGACCGACAGCTTGCAGGCGCTGATGAAAGCGGATTTTATGCTGGCGCTGAACAGCGGGCACAACATCCGCCGCTGCATTATCTGCGGACGATATTTTCTGCTCAAGAGCGGCGTCCACGCGCTGTACTGCGAAGGGGCGTGTCCCCACGCGCCCGACTACACCTGCCGGCAGTTTGGTTCGGTGGAGGTGCAGAAGGAACTCGCAAAAAATATCCCGAAGGTAAAAGTTAAGGTGACCGCCTTTGCCCGCATCACGAAGGATATGCAGCGGGGCGCGATCTCACAGGAAGACGCAAGAAGAGCCAAGGACTATGTGCGCGACCTGCTCTACGATGCCCTGCGCGACGCGGACACTTCCGTGGAGGCTTTCGAGCAGCGCATTTCCTCTGAGCGTGTCTACCAGCACTGCGGAATCACCAGAACGGCCAATCCAAGGGGCCGTCCGCCGAAGAAAAAGGCGGGTGAGCAATCATGACCAACGAGCAACTGATTCGCCAATATTATGACGGCGATGAGGCCGCGCTGGAAAAGCTGTACCATAAAAACATCGGTCTGATCCGCGGCATCGCCAAGGAAGCTGCGGCGGAGTTCAACTGCCTGATAATGGAGCAGCATCATCCGAATCAGTGTTCCGCGTATACGAAAACGATTCTGGACGATCTCTGCGGCGAGGGCGCATTGGAGTTCCTGACACGGATACAGAGTCGGGAGTATGACCAGAACTGCGCCGCGCTCACCACCTATCTTTACCCGCATTTGAAGGGGCGCATGACCCGCTGGCTGGAACAGAATATTGGCTGCATGGCGTTGAGCAAGGATGAGATGGCTGCCGTCCGGCAGGCGCAGAGGCTGTATCATGTTGCATGGAAGGATACCGGCGAAATCGCGGAGGAGTTAGGCGTCCCCGAGGCTCGTGTCAGCCGATATATTCACTACAACACCCATTTCCTCGGTGTGCATGATCTTGTCCCGGAAGGTTATGACGGCGATCCCTACGAGCGGCTGATGCCGGGGATGCTCTCCGTTTCGGCGGAGCAAGCCGTGTACCGCAAGGTCTGCATTGAGCTCCTCCGGGAGCTGTTCGACACCCTGCCGAAGAAGGACAGGGACATTCTCGGCAAGACCTGCGGCGTGTTCGGATACTCGGAGGCGTCCTTGAAAGAGATCGGGATGTATCACATGATGAAGGAGTCCGCCGTAGAGAAGGCAAAGAACCGCGCGGTAGAGAAGCTGAGAGAATCCTATCCCAGCAGCAGGCTTCAGGTATGGAGGGCTGTTCATCGTATGATGCGGAGACCAATCCCGCCGCCGGGGGATGACAGTGAGCTGCGGCGCAATTTTCCGCAGTACGTTCGCGCCTTGGCGGAGGTCTATGGCGTACTGAACGAAGCCACCTCAGATATGGATCAATTTGCTGAGTAAAAAACCTATGCAAACATTTGTACATCCAACTGTGTTATTATCCTATACAAGCCCATCCGCAGATGCTATACTCAAGTAAAGTAAGTGAAAGAAGGGATATGTACCATGCTGACGGAAAAAGCCAATGCCATCTGCCTTTTGGAGGTTCTAAAGGAGTATTCCGATGCGGAACATATTCTGCCCATGCGGGAGATCATTGCAAAGATGCAGTCCCTCTACGGTATCAAAATTGACCGCCGCACCGTATACGGAGCCGTTGCGCTTTTGATTGAGATCGGTTACGACATTTCCATTTACGAGGACAATGGTGTCGGTTACTACCTCCGCAGTCGAGAATTGGAGCAGTCAGAAGTCCTTCTGCTGACCGACGCGGTATATTCCTTCCCGTTCATTCCCGCAAAGCAGACCGAGCAGCTTGTCCAGAAGCTGCAAAAGCAGCTTAGCGTCCACCAGCGGAAGCGTTATCGCTATCTGACCATATCGCGGCAGGACCGCAAGACCGACAACCGGCAGGTATTCTGGAACATCGAGCAGTTGGATGAGGCGATCGCGCAGAAGAAAAAAGTCCGGCTCGGCTATCTCCACTACGGGCTGGATAAAAAACAGCATGAGACAAAGACCTATACGCTCAGCCCCTACGAAATGGTTTACATGAATGAGCGGTATTACCTCATTTGTGTTCCTGACCACGCGCCAAATACGCGTCTTTACCGCATTGACCGCATGAAGGATATTCAAATTTTGGATGATCCTCGCAGCGAGGCTGTCGCCCGTCAGGAGGCACAAAATGCTGTCTATGCCTATGTCGGCGCGCCGGAGCGCATCATCATGTACTGTGACCGAGCCATCTTAGACGATGTGATCGACCGCTTTGGCACAGAGGTACAGATCCGTGAACACGACGAAAATACCTTTACCGCCAGTTTTACCGCACCGCCGCGCGGCGTCAAATTCTGGGCGCTGCAATACCTGCCGCATGTGGAGGTCGTAGAGCCTGCGTGGCTGCGGGAGGAGATTATTGAGAGCCTTGGAAAGAACAAGTATACCAAATAGGCATAAACCCATTTGATATCAGATAAATACGGAGGAGGAAAATGATTATGAGTATGGTTCGCATTGATTACCTGGGTACCTGCGAAGAGTTGGGTTTCTCTACCGACTCATACGCGTGGTGGCGGCCATTCTACCGATGGACTTTTTCTGACGGAGAAAAAGAATACTCAATCGTTTGCCGACACGCGCAAAGTTACTTTGAAAAAAAATTGAATATAGCCTTGTCAAAAGACGCCCCCATCGAGGACGCACAGGAGGCTGCAAAGCACCAAATAAACCAGCACATTAGTTTTGAAGATGACATCGACCACATCGGTATTGACTTTTTCGACAACGATGGTCAACTGCGTGTCGTTGGTTGGTCCGATGAGTCCGGTGAGGAAACTCTCTTTGAGTTTCATTGCAATACGGCGGAGTTTATCCATGATATCGCCAAGCAGGTAGATGGTCACTTCCAAAGGATCGGCATTTTATATTATGACAGTTCCATTCCCAGTGCATTTCACGTAAATCGCAATATTGAAGGTTTCAACACCTTTATGAAACAGGATCTCTGGCTGACCGGTGCGCTTAGCCTAAGCGATATCGTGCTGCTAAAAGCCTGCGTGCTGGGCGGTTATGATACTGACAAAATGGTAGACGGTCTTGATGCGGATTTGTCCCGAGATATAAAAATTCTTACGACACCGATCATCTAAACTTTAAAGTTGGGAGGCTCTTATCATGTTAGAAAATGACCGCACATGGAAACAAGATTACCTCTACCGTATGTTCTCGCACCATACCAAGGACAAAGAGAAGGAAAACTACGTTGTCAATGCAATCTGGGCGAGGCTGGACGATCTGAATGTCAAACCTGTAACGCAGCAATATGTCCGCCGCCCCAATGGCTATGCGTTGATCGACCTCTATTTCCCGCAGATCAACTACGGCGTGGAGTGCGACGAAGCGTATCACAAGGACAATACGCTCAAGGACGCCGCACGCGAAATCGACCTGCAAACAGCGCTGTCCGCCTGCAGCGAAGATGGATTGACGATCCGCCGTGTGGATGCAACGCTGGACGCAGATGCGCTTCACGCCCGCATCCGCGAGATCGTCTGCGAGATCCGGCAAAAGGTCGCAGAAAAAGGAGAACAGCTCTCTCCATGGCTTGAGCAAGAAGAGGAATGGCGCAGTATCAAAGAGCGCGGTATTCTGCGGACAGAGGATGCCTATTCCTTTAAAACGATTGCTGATATTTGCCAAAAATGCTTCGGCAAGGATGCGAACTATCGCATCCAGCGCAGCTTTTTCCATGTGGCCGATGATCGGATGCTTTGGTGTCCTAAGTTGGCGATTGAACTGCCTGACGGCTCAAAGGTGGCGCAGTCTCGCGGCTGGATCAATGAGCTGTCCGCTGACTGGAATGTGATCATCGAACATAATGACAGCGGCGCTACCCCAGTAAAGCACCCGGATCAGCCACGCTATACCTTCGCAAAGAGCAAGGACGAACGTGGCGAGGACGCCTATCGATTCATCGGAATATTCCAATGGAGCGAAACCACGCCGAGCGGTGAACACATCTATAAGCGCATGGCAAGCGATATGAAACTGAAATAGAACCATGCACAGCGTCCCTGTACAGACATTTGCACAGGGTGCCGTGCTATTCTATCAGCAGAACAGAGAGCATACGGATAGTGCCGTAGTACGGCGCCAAGAAAGGATGGACAAAATGAAATATACTTCTGCCCAGGCCAATAAGCTGCTGAAAAAGCTGAATGACGAATATTCCGCCCTGCTGGATAAAGAGCAGCGCAGCCGCGACTTCCGCGCTGCGATGGGCGAGGACGTGGAGTCCGTACGCCCCGCCTACGATTACGCGGAAACACAGGCGCGCCTCGCAGAACTCGAAGGGAAAATCCGCGCCCTCAAGCACGCGATCAACTGCTTCAATATGACGCATTTTGTCGACGGCTTTGAAATGACCATCGACGAGATGCTGGTCTATATCCCGCAACTTACAAGGCGCAAAAATAAGCTTCTTGAGATGAAGAGCCGCCTTCCCAAGGAGCGCATTGAGGAGCAGTACGGCCGGCAGTCAAACATCATCGACTACCGCTATGCAAACTACGATATTGCCGCAGTGGAGGCCGATTACGACAAAACTGTCGACGAGCTTTCCCGCGCGCAGCTTGCGCTCGACGCGATCAACGGGCGCGAAACCTTCAATCTTGGCGAATGATCTTTTTCCGTCATTTCCATACGAATGTCTGACTATTTTATAACAGAGTTACGATCTCCGTTCGGGTTTACAGTTCGGTGAGAGCATCGGTTATTTTGATGGTTATTTGTTATGCTGCCCCATGTTCAAGGTTCGTGGGACCAACCATTACGGCATCGATGGAGCGAGAAAACTTTTTTGGGAGGCGGAAGTACGGTTATATGCCTCCTTCTAAAATTGTGGAAAAAGCGCCCCTGTACAGACAAACGTACAGGGGTGTGGGCTATACTTCTTAATGACAAACTCCTATGTTACCAAGGAGATCCATTAAAATGGTCTATTTGAAAAATTTCACAATACTAAGCCGCGAACAGGAAGAAAGAATTCTTGATTCGATCAGAGAAACCTGCTATACCACGCGATATCCGTTCAACATCTTCCGTTATCGCGATGTGCCGCAGCTCGAATTTGAGCCTCTAACCATATTCTATGGCGGTAACGGGAGCGGTAAAACAACGCTGTTGAACATCATTGCTGAACGATTGCATCTTTCGAGAGAGACCGTTTTTAATCGGAGCAGCTTTTTTGAAGATTATGTTCGAGAATGCAGCTACAAGATGACATTCGGGAAAATTGCTCCTCCGGGTAGCCGCATCATAACCAGCGATGATGTATTTGACTATTTGCTTGACATCAGATACGTCAATCAAGGAATCGACACAGAGAGAGTCAAACTATTTGATCAATATGTAAGCGACAAATATGAGCCGTTCCAGTTAAAAGGGCTTGATGACTACAAGGAATTCAAGCGTAAATGTGACGCCAAATCAAAATCGCGATCCAGATTTATCAAAGAACGTTTAATGGAAAATGTCCAAGAACAATCCAACGGGGAAAGTGGTTTATATTACTTCACAAACTCAATTAAAGAGAACGCCCTCTACCTGCTGGATGAACCGGAAAACAGTTTATCTGCCTCACTGCAATTGAAACTGAAAAGTTTTCTTGAGGATTCTGCGCGATTCTATCACTGCCAATTCATCATCTCAACACATTCACCGTTTCTGCTTTCTATGCAAGGTGCAAAAATATATGATCTCGACTCAGATCCAATCGATGTAAAGCCATGGACTCAGCTGGAAAATGTCAAAACGTATTATAGCTTCTTCAAAAGCCATGAAAAAGAGTTTTTCTGATAACAAGCCCAAGTGCATTTTCAATTGATTATATTAGCAGCTGCGCGTCATCATAATTAAACCACAACAACAAAAGACATCCAAGAGATTCTGTCTTGGATGTCTTTTATGTCAGCAGTTCTTTTCATCTTGTTCCATCTTGTACGCTTTGTTTCACCGAAGCGCTGGAAGTGCACGATCTCGCGCGCACGCAGGAATTTGATGACATCACTCACGTCCGGATCGTCGGAAAGGCGCAGAATGTTGTCATACGTCACGCGCGCCTTCTGTTCCGCAGCCAGGTCCTCTGTGAGGTCCGCGATGGTGTCGCCCGTGACCTGCATGGTGCTCGCCGACCACGGGTAACCCGAGGCGAACTGTGGGAAAACGCCCGTCGTGTGGTCGACAAAGTACGGCTCGAACCCAGCCTCCTTGATCTGCTCCTCGGTCAAATTGCGCGTAAGCTGGTGAACGATCGTGCCGACCATCTCGAGATGCCCCAGCTCCTCTGTGCCGATGTCGGTCAGCAGGCCCTTGAGCTCGGGGTAGGGCATGGAGTAGCGCTGGGAGAGGTAGCGCAGCGACGCGCCGAGCTCGCCGTCCGGGCCGCCGTACTGCGAGATGATCGCCGCGGCAAGCCGTGGATTCGGGTTCTTGATCTTGACGGGGTACTGTAACTTTTTCTCATATACAAACATTACTTTTCTCCCTCCAGATCCCACGGCCACGGATCATTCAGCCACTTGAAGCTGCCGGGCGTCACGTCCGTCTGCAAAATCGGGCCGTACTGCTTTTCATAGGCCTCGCGCCCCTCGCGGCCGAGCTTGATATACGACCAGTAGAGGTTCAGAACCTCGGTGTCCTCCGGGTGTGTGGTGAGATAAAGCCCCAGCTCGTCGATGGCAAAATCAAGCGCCATCAGCTCTGAGAGCGCCGTGTTGACGGCGGGGAACTTCGTCTTCATCTGCGCGTGAAAGGGTAGGTTCAGCCCCGGAAACAGCGTGCCGGCCTTGAGCGCGTCCTGTTGGGAATAGCGCTCGGGGTCGTTTTTCTGCACGGGGACATAGGGAAAAGCCAGCGGTGCGCAGCAGCCGTTCGGCAGTGTGCCCACGCCGGACTCGGCGCGCATGGCTCTGTTGTCGTCCAAAGAAGTCTCCTCCTTGCAAAGAAATCGGGCATCCGCCCACACCATCCTATGCAGCGGGAGAAAAAAGGGAAGCGGGGCTTTTCTTTTTGTTCAAAGTCCTGTATAATGAAAAGCACATAAGACCGCGCCGCAGGGCATACATTGTTCCGGGGTGAGGGGTATTTTGTTTATCGTGTTCGGAAAAAAGGCGTTTTACGCCATATTCGCGCTGCTGCTCGTGCTGACGGCGGCGACCGTCAGCCTGCTTCTGCCGCCGGAGGCGGTGGAGACGAGCGTGTCGGCGCCGACAGGGAAGACCGTCTGGGTCATCGACGCGGGGCACGGTGGGGAGGACGGCGGGGCCGTCGCCGCCGACGGCAGCAAGGAAAGCAACATGAACCTCGCCATCGCGCGGCGGCTCGACGCGCTGCTCGTTTTTCTCGGCGAGGAGACGCGCATGACGCGCACAGAGGATATCTCCATCCACGATGCCAGTGCGTCCACGCTGCGGGAAAAGAAGCGCTCCGACCTCGAAAACCGCGTGGGACTGGTCAACAGCACGCAAGGCGCTATCCTTGTCAGCATCCACCAGAACAGTCTTCCGTCATCCAAGCAGACGCACGGCGCGCAGGTGTTTTACGGCAAAAAAGAGGGGAGTGCCGAGGTCGCGAATGCGGTGCAGCTCGCGCTGAATCAGACTGTCAATGCGGGCAATGAGAAGACAGAGAAGGCCATCGACGCGTCGATCTTCCTGATGAAAAACGTCACCGCGCCTGCAATCCTGATCGAGTGCGGATTTTTGAGCAATGAAAACGAAACGGCGCTTTTGAAAAGTGGCGAATATCAGCAAAGACTGGCCGTTGTGATCGCGTCCGGTCTTTTACAGCAGCAGCAGTAAAGCAAAAGAGGTTTACAATATGGCAAAGGCAAAAAGTGTATTTTTCTGCACGGAGTGCGGCAACGAAACGCCCAAATGGGCGGGCCGCTGCCCGAGCTGCGGCGCATGGAACACACTCGTCGAGCAGGCCGTCGGCGACGGTGCAAAGGCAAAAGCGGGTGGCCGCAGCCGCGCGCTGCGCGCCAAGGCGCACCCGATCGCAGAGCTCGACACGGCGCAGGAGATCCGTTTTCCCACCGGCATGGGCGAACTCGACCGCGTGCTCGGCGGCGGCGCTGTGCAGGGTTCGCTCGTGCTCGTCGGCGGTGCACCGGGCATCGGCAAATCGACGCTGATGCTGCAAATCTGCGGAAAACTGAGTGAAACCGCCAAAATTCTGTATGTTTCCGGCGAGGAATCGCCGCGTCAGCTCAAGCTGCGCGCCGACCGTCTCGGCGTGCAGTCGGACAACCTGTACGTGCTGTCTGAGACCTGCCTCGGTGATGTGCTGGAATCCGTCGAAGAAGAAAAGCCCGACGTTTTGATCGTCGACTCCATCCAGACGCTCTATCAGGACTCGCTCGAATCGCCCGCGGGCAGCGTGGCGCAGGTGCGCGCCTGCACGCTGGAGCTGATGCAGCTGGCCAAAGGGGAGGGCATCACCGTCTTTGTCATCGGGCACGTCAACAAAGAGGGGTCTATTGCGGGCCCGAAGGTGTTGGAGCACATGGTCGACTGCGTTTTATATTTCGAGGGTGAGGCGCACATGAGCTATCGCATCCTGCGCGCGGCGAAAAACCGCTTCGGCGCGACGAACGAGATCGGCGTATTCGAGATGCGCAGCGAAGGCCTTGTCGAAGTGCCGAACCCGTCGGAAATGCTGCTTTCGGGACGACCTGACGATGCGCCCGGCACGTGCGTGACCTGCGTGATGGAAGGCCAGCGCCCGGTGCTGGCCGAGGTGCAGGCATTGCTTGCGCCCGCGGCGCAGTCAGTCTCGCGGCGGACAAGCAACGGCTTTGACTACAACCGCGCCGCCATGCTGATGGCGGTGCTCGAAAAGCGCGGCGCGCTCAAGGTGTCCGGCTGTGACGCGTTCTTGAACGTCATCGGCGGATTGAGCGTGGACGAGCCCGCAGCAGACCTTGCCGCCGTGCTGGCGCTCGCGTCGAGTTATCTCGACAAGCCCATCGGCAATCACGTCGCCGCCATCGGCGAGGTCGGCCTGACCGGCGAGCTTCGCAGCGTGAACCATTTGAGCGAGCGGCTCAGCGAGGTGCACCGTCTGGGCTTTGAAACATGCATCATCCCGAAGCAGCGCAAGGATCAGATCCGCGCGCCGCAGGGGCTCGCGCTGATCGAAGCGTGCAACATCGCCGAAGCGCTGCGCGCCATTGTGCAGGCGTAAACGCCGATGCGCCGATTGTAAAGCAGTTTCTATAATCTATAATATAGCAGCAAAACCGGCAGCGTTTTCACACTGCCGGACCCATAGAATCCCATGATCCTGACAAAGGAGGTTTTTGTCGCCAGCCACGCCAAAACGCTCATTTCCGCAAAAATACGTTTTTCTGCTCCCCTCAATTGAACAAAATTTTTATTTTGTTCAATTTGGTATAGGCTTCAAAATGCCCCTCTCCATCGGCTCCTTTATTGAAAACCGCCGTACAGCCGATCAACGGCATGTGCGCTGTGCATCCCGTTCAAAGGATCAATCTCTGCGCAGCTTTGCTCTGCGTCGTGTTTGAACTGCCAACAACGCTCACAGATCAGAGCTGCTGAATTTTTTCCGGTATTTTGAAATCCAACACTTCGTAACTTCTCCGTATTTTTTCTTTCTGATTTAGATGAGCTGTTTCTGCGCCTGCACTGGCGCTCATTTACTATGAACGACTACCGCTTGGAATCGCCGCCGATTTTGCGCGATTTTCTATCCTACCACGAGACCATCAAAGCCCACTCGCAGAAAACGGTCGATGAATATTTCCTCGACCTGCGCAACTTTTTCCGCTATTTGAAGCAGTCGCGCGATCCGTCGCTGCGCGGCCTCCCTCTCAATGAAATTTCCATCATGGACGTCGATCTTGGCTTTGTGAAAAAAGTAACATTGACCGATATTTACGCCTACATGACCTATCTGAGCCGTGACCGCGTGCTGCATCAAAACAGCGACGTGTCCGACTACGGCTTAAATGCCGCGTCCAGAGCGCGAAAAATCGCAACAATTCGGTCTTTTTACAACTATTTGGTCAATAAAGCGCACCTTTTGGACACGAATCCCTGCAAGGACCTCGATTCCCCCAAGATCAAAAAGTCGCTGCCGAAGTACCTGACGCTCGACGAGAGCGTGCAGCTCCTCCAGTCCGTCGACGGGCAGAACCGCGAGCGCGACTACTGCATTCTGACGATCTTTTTGAACTGCGGGCTGCGAATCTCGGAGCTCTGCGGTCTTGATCTGCAGGATATTCAGGACGACGCGCTGCGCGTGCTCGGCAAAGGCAACAAGGTGCGCATCGTCTACTTAAACGACGCCTGTAAGGATGCGCTCAAGCGTTATCTCGCCGTCCGCCGCCCCATCTCCGGCCGCGATCACAATGCCCTCTTCCTCTCGTCGCGCAACGAGCGCATCAGCCGCTCGAGCGTCCACGCGCTCGTCAAAAAGCACCTGAGCGCCGCGGGGCTCGACGCTTCAGAATACTCCTCGCACAAGCTGCGCCACACGGCGGCAACGCTGATGCTGCAAAACGGCGTGGACGTCAAAGCCGTGCAGGAGGTGCTCGGGCATGAGCATCTGAACACGACGGAGATCTACACACACATTGATAACGACGCGCTGCGCGTGGCTGCAAAGGCAAATCCCTTGTCGCATGTAAAGATGAAAAAGAACGAGGATTAAAATTGACTTTCCCGGCTTCATCCGATATACTTAATAGTTGATGAAATGTATTTTTCAAGGAGGGTTTCCATGAATACAAAAGAGCTTTCCCCCATCTGCCGGCAGGTGCGGCGCGACATCATCACGATGACCGCCAACGCCGGCAGCGGCCACCCCGGCGGTTCGCTGTCCGCGGTGGAGCTGATGACCAGCGTCTTCTTCAATCACATGCGCGTTGACCCGCAGAACCCGCACGATCCCGACCGCGACCGCTTCGTGCTCTCCAAGGGTCATGCCGCTCCCTGCTACTACGCGGTGCTCGCCGCCAAGGGCTTTATCTCCCGCGACGAATATGCGAACTTCCGCCAGCTGCACTCCATCCTGCAGGGCCACCCCGACACCAAGAAGGTCCCCGGCATCGACGCCTCTACGGGTTCTCTCGGTCAGGGCGTGTCCATCGCCGTCGGCATGGCGCTGGGCGCCAAGCATCTCGGCAAGGATACGAAGGTCTTCGCCCTCGTCGGCGACGGCGAGAGCCAGGAAGGACAGATCTGGGAGGCCTATATGGCCGCCGCGCACTATAAGCTCGACAATCTGACCGTCATCATCGACAACAATGGCCTACAGATCGATGGCACGAACGACCAGGTCATGAGCCTTGGCGATCTGCCCGCCAAGCTCCGCGCGTTCGGCTTTGACCTCGTCGAGCTGCCCGACGGCAACGATCTTGACGCCGTCGAGGCCGCACTCTCCAAGCCTACCATGCCCGGCAAGCCCAAGGCCATCCTTGCACACACCGTCAAGGGCAAGGGCGTTTCGTTCATGGAGAATCAGGTCGGCTGGCACGGCAAGGCCCCAAATGCCGAGCAGCGCGAGCAGGCTTTGAAGGAATTGGAGGACTAAGAACATGGCTGATAAAATTGCGACCCGTCAGGCTTACGGCGAAGCGCTGATCGAACTGGTCGAAAAGAATGATAAGGTCGTCGTGCTCGACGCCGACCTCGCCAACGCCACGCAGACCTGCAAGGTCGCCAAGGCGCACCCCGAAAAATTCTACAACTGCGGCATTGCCGAGGCCAACATGGTCGACATCGCCGCCGGTATGTCCACGATGGGCCTCATCCCCTACTGCTCTTCGTTTGCGATGTTTGCGGCCGGCCGCGCCTATGAGCAGATTCGCAACTCCATCGCCTATCCCCACTTCAATGTCAAAATCTGCGCGACCCATGCGGGCATCAGCGTCGGCGAGGACGGCGGCAGCCACCAGTGCATCGAGGACATCGCCCTCATGCGCGTCATCCCCGGCATGACGGTCATCTGCCCCGCAGACGCCAACGAGGCCAAGGCCGCCACCATGGCGATCGCCGAGATGAACGGCCCGGTCTACATGCGCCTTGCGCGCCTTGCCACCCCCGTGTTCGAGGGCGACATGGTCAAGCCTTTTGAGATCGGCAAGGCCAATGTCCTGCGCGAGGGCAAGGATGTCGCGATCTTCGCGACCGGTCTTATGGTCAACGAATCCCTGATGGCTGCCGAAGCGCTCGCGAGCGAGGGCATCGACGCCGCCGTCATCAACATCCACACCATCAAGCCCATCGACGCTGCGTGCGTCACCGAATGGGCTGAAAAGTGCGGCAAGGTCATCACCGTCGAGGAGCACAGCGTCATCGGCGGTCTGGGCGACGCCGTAGCCGACGTCCTGATGGGCAAGGTGAACTGCAAGTTCCACAAGATCGGCGTGAACGACCGCTTCGGCCAGTCCGGCAAGGCGGCGGACGTGCTGCGCGAATACGGCCTGACGGCCGATCAGATCGCCGAGACCGTCAAGGCGAACATCTGATGAACACCGCGCCCGAGTGCGTCGACATGACGGAATCACTGCGCCGCGGCGTAGGCCGCCTGCTTTATAACGGAGATGAAGGCTCTCTCGTCCTCAGCGCAGACGGAACGTTTCTGCTGAGCGACATACAGGACGGCGCGCTTCTGTGCGAAAAGATTCGCACGCTTTGCCCTGCCGCTCCCAAGCTGTTCACCGTCAAAAGTGACGATGCCGCAGCAGCGCTGATGCGGGAATTCTCTCTGCACGATTCCATGCGCTGCACGCAGTGGGTCTATGAAAAGGGCGAGCCGCCCTGCCCCGTCACGGCGGACATCCGCCCGCTGACGCAGGAGCACGCGGCGCTAGCCGCGTCCGTCTATCACGACGGCGACGGTGCGTACATCCGCGACCGCATCGAACACGGCGCACTTTTCGGCGTATTTGAGAGCGATGCCCTCGCAGGCTTCGCCGGTTTTCATGACGACGGCAGCATGGGCATGCTCGAAATTCTACCGCCGTTCCGCCGCCGCGGGTATGCCGCGCAGCTGGAAGCATTTCTGATCGCCGCGGCGCTGAAGGAGGGCCGCACGCCCTACTGCCACGTGGTCGACGGAAACGAAGCGTCGCTGCATTTGCAGCGGAAAATGGGCCTCACCTGCACCCGCCTTCCCGCGATCTGGGTCAATTAAGCAAAGAAAGGAGACAAAGCGAATCGGTTTTGTCTCCTTTTTTCAAAAATATCGCAAATCCTCTTGCAAAATCAAATTTCTGTGTTACAATGTAATTAGTTCCAAACGTACCAAACATTTGAAATAACTTTTTATCAAAGGAGAAGATATTATGCCGCTCGTAACATCTACTGAAATGTTCAAAAAAGCCTATGACGGCGGATACGCCATCGGCGCGTTCAACGTCAACAACATGGAGATCGTGCAGGGTATCACCGAGGCCTGCCAGGAAGAGCACGCGCCCGTGATCCTGCAGGTCAGCAAGGGCGCCCGCGCCTACGCGAACCACACCTACCTCGTCAAGCTCGTGGAAGCTGCTGTCGAGTGCTGCCCCGATATCCCCATCGTGCTGCACCTTGACCACGGCCCGGACTTCGAGACCTGCAAGTCCTGCATCGACGGCGGCTTCACCTCCGTCATGATCGACGCCTCCTCCAAGCCCTTTGCCGAAAATATCGAGATCACGAAGAAGGTTGTCGAGTACGCACATGACCACGGCGTCGTGGTCGAGGCCGAGCTCGGCACCCTCGCCGGTATCGAGGACGAGGTCAAGGTCGCCGCGCACGAGGCGTCCTACACCCATCCCGAAGAAGTCGAGGAATTCGTCTCCAAGACCGGCTGCGACTCCCTTGCCATCGCCATTGGTACCTCTCACGGCGCTTACAAGTTCAAGCCCGAGCAGTGCACCGTCAATGAGCAGGGCATCCTCGTCCCGCCCCCGCTGCGCTTCGATGTGCTGAAGGAAGTCTCCAAGCGTCTGCCCGGCTTCCCCATCGTGCTGCACGGCTCCTCCTCCGTCCCGCAGGAGTATGTCAAGATGATCAACGAGCACGGCGGCAAGATGCCCAACGCTATCGGCGTGCCCGAGGATCAGCTGCGCGAGGCCGCAAAGCTCTCCGTCTGCAAGATCAACATCGACTCCGACCTGCGCCTTGCCATGACCGGCACCGTGCGCGCCTTCCTCGATGAACATCCCGACAAGTTTGACCCGCGCGAGTATCTCAAGCCCGCCCGCGCCAACATCAAGGAGCTCGTCCGCCACAAGCTCGTCGATGTGCTCGGCTGCGCTGGCAAGGCCTAAGCGATAAGGAGAACTGCTATGAGTGAATTGAAAGGCGCGTGCATCATCGGCCAGTCCGGCGGCCCGACCTCCGTCATCAACGCGAGCGCTTACGGCGTCATCCGCACGGCGCTCGATTCCGGCTGCATCACGAATGTCTACGGCGCAGAGCACGGTATCAAGGGCGTGCTCGAAGACCGCCTGTTCGACATGAGTCAGGAAGACTCAAAGGAGCTGGAGCTTTTAAAGTACACCCCCTCCTCCGCCCTCGGCTCCTGCCGCTACAAGATGAAGGACCCCGACGAGGACGACACCGATTACAAGCGCATCCTTGAGGTATTCAAAAAGCACGACGTCCGCTATTTCTTCTACAACGGCGGAAATGACTCGATGGATACCTGCAATAAGATCAGCAAGTACATGCAGAAGGTCGGCTACGAGTGCCGCGTCATGGGCGTGCCCAAGACGATCGACAACGACCTTTATGGCACCGACCACTGCCCCGGCTACGCCAGCGCCGCCAAGTACATCGCGACGAGCCTGATGGAGGTCTATCAGGACGCGCACGTCTACGACACGGGCATGATCTGCATTGTCGAGATCATGGGCCGCCACGCCGGTTGGCTGACTGCCGCCGCCGCGCTCGCGACGAAGTACGGCGCGGGTCCCGACCTCATCTACCTGCCCGAGACTGATTTCGACATGGACACGTTCCTTGCCGACGTCGAGCGCATCTACAAGGAGACCGGCAGCTGTATGGTCGCCGTATCCGAGGGCATCCACTATGCCGACGGCAGCTTTGTCTCCGAGGCCAAGACCAGCGCGACGGACGGCTTTGGCCACGCGCAGCTCGGCGGCCTCGCCGCGCTGCTGGCGGGCATCGTGAAGGAAAAGACCGGCGCGAAGGTGCGCGGCATTGAGCTGTCGTTGCTCCAGCGCTGCGGCGCACACCTCGCAAGCGAGACCGATATCGAAGAGGCCGTCATGGCCGGTCGTGCCGCGGTGGAGAACGCCGTCACCGGCATCACCGACAAGATGGTCGCCTTTGAGCGTGAGACTGTGGACGGCCACTACGTTTGCAAGACGAAGCTGCTGCCGCTCACCGAGGTCGCAAACTTCGAGAAGAAGATCCCGCTCGAGTGGATCAACGACTCTCACAACGGCGTCAAGCAGGAGTTCATCGACTATGTCCTCCCCCTCATCCAGGGCGAGCCCAAGCTCACGAAGGAGGACTCCCTCCCCCGTTTCGCCAAACTCAAAAAAGTGCTGGCCAAGTAAATCTTTCAGTAAAAAAGGAACCGATTCTTTCGAATCGGTTCCTTTTTATATCATTCCGGTCAGTCCTCTGCAAACCACTCACCGAGAACATCTGTGGTAAGCGGCAGCGTCGTTTCCTTCGTGCCGCTTTCCGTGTAGAGCGTCAGCGTAACGGTATTGTCCTGTGCGTGATAGGTCTCCGCCCGCGCGGTCACGCCGAGGGGCGCACTCAGGCGCGCAAGCTGCGCGTCCGCCTTATCCCAGTCGACCTCACTGCGCTGAGAGCCCCCCTCCGCGGCGTTCCAACGGTAGACAAAAACACACGACATGCCGTCGCCAAAGGTGCTGCGCGTAATGAGTTCGCTGCGCCCATCTCCCGTGAGATCAAGCGGCCACGCGCCGTCGCCCTCCGCCGCATCATCAAAGTCATAGCCAAAGGTCCTGCCCGCATAGACGAAGCCCTGCTCCGTCAGCGCATAGAAGTCACAAACTGTCATAACTATGCCTTGGATCGTTTCAAGCTCGAAGCCCGGAAATCCGAGCACATCGTCCCGTGCGGTGAGGGAGACTTTTTCGGCAGCGTTGCCATTCCCGATCCAAGTGCCGCGATTCACGCCGAACGGTATGTCGATCTCCGCACCGTCCGCGCCAAAGAGCGCGTAGCGCGCATATCCAGCCTCATCCGGCTCGTAGACTCTCAGCGTGACGGTCTGATCACCGACCTCCTCGGTCTGCGTGAGCAGCGCGGTGGGCGCGTCAGCCTCCTCCGGTGGCAATTCCTCTATGATGGGCTGCGGGGTGCGGCTTGCTAAGATGATGCTGACAAGCGCCGCTGCCACCAGCAGCGGCAGCGCGATCTTTCGGCTCATATCCTCTTCCTCCTGTTATCCATCTTATAGAACAGCATAACAGCGGGCAGCGGAAATGACAAGTTACAAAGTGATGACATTCCAGTTACAGGAATGTAACAAAGCGAGAGGAACCTCCTCTCGCTTTGTTTCTTTACAGGATGATACAGATGAGACCGCCCGTGCCCTCGTTGATGATGCGCTCAAGCGTCTGGCGGAGCTTGAGGCGCGCGTCGTCCGGCATGTGCTTGAGCTTTGCCTGCAAGTCTTCGTTCACGATCTCGTGGAAGCTGCGGCCGAAGATGTTGGACTGCCAGATCTTCGTCGTGTCGCCCTCGAACTCCTGCAAGAGGTAGTTGACCATGTCTTCGCTCTGCTTTTCATTGCCGACGATGGGCGAAACCGTCGTTTCGATGTCGGCGCGGATGATATGCAGGCTCGGCGCGCTCGCCTTGAGCCTCACACCGTAGCGCCCGCCCTGCTTCATGATCTCCGGCTCCTCCAAGTTCAGCTCGTCGACCGTCGGCACAACGATGCCGTAGCCTCTCTCGCGCGCGTCGGACACCGCCTGCGCCACCTTGTCGTACTCCGCCTTGACCGACGAGAGCTCAGTGAGAAGGCTCAGCAGATCGCCGTCATCCTTCACATCGAAGCCCGACTGCTCGCTCAGCGTCCGGTAGAACAGTGCGCGCGGGAGCTGCAATTCCGCCGCGGCAACGCCCGTGCCGAGCTGAATGGACGTGATGCGCGCGCTGCTGACGCTTTCGCAGCCGCCGATGGCGCTGATCGCTCCCTGCACCTCTCGGATACAGTGGAGGCTGCCTGTGTTCTCGCGGATGGCCTGATAGAGGCCGCTTTTGATCGGGTGATCGTCGGCAAGCGCCTCGACCCACGGCGGGATGAAGAGGTCCAGCTCGCAGAGCGGGAACTCGTAAAGGATGGCCTTGAGAATCATTCCCACTGCGTTGTCGTCGAGCGTCAGGCAGTTGACGGGCAGACATGTCACGCCATAGCGTGAAGCGATATCCCTTGCCATTGCCTGCACGCGATCGCTTTCCGGCTCTGTCGCGTTGAGCAGGACGAGGAAGGGCTTGCCGATCTCCTGCAATTCGCGGATGACGCGGCCCTCGGCCTCTATGTAGTCCTCGCGCGGGATATCGGTGATACTGCCGTCGGTCGTCACAACGACGCCGATGGTCGAATGCTCGCGGATGACGCGCGTTGTGCCAAGCTCCGCCGCCTCACTCATCGTCACCTCGTGGTCGAGCCACGGCGTCGAGACCATGCGCGGGCTCTCGCCCTCCATCTGCCCCGTCGCGCCCGGGATCATATAGCCCACGCAGTCGATGAGCCGGACCGAGCAGCTGCTGCCCTCGTCAAGCGCAATATCCACCGCCTCTTCCGGCACGAACTTCGGCTCCGCCGTCATCACCATGCGGCCGCTGCCGCTCTGCGGCAGCTCATCCTTCGCCCGCTCGCGGCGGTAGACATTGTCGATGTTCGGGATGACCTGCGTCTCCATGAAGCGCTTGATGAACGTCGACTTGCCCGCGCGCACGGGGCCGACGACGCCGATGTAGATGTCCCCCGCCGTGCGGGTCGAAATATCCTGATAGATCTCCGTATTCATGCTCATACCCTCTTCCTCCGTTCCTCAGCGCCTGCGCGGGATCAGCAGCAGCTTTCCGATCACCGCGGCGGATTCCTCCTTGAGCTCGTTGGCCGCGAGGATGGCCTCGACCGTTGTGCGGTACAGCTTGGCAATATCCCACAGCCGCTCGCCCTGCTTCATCGCGCGGAGCACGAGCGAGGGGACGTTCTCGTCCTTTTTCCCGCACTCCTCGGCCTCAAGCGACTGAAGACAAGGATAACGCGGCGTTTCCGCCACGCTGACGGCAAACGTTACGGGGAAGCGCAGCTCCACGCCGTCCGCGCCGACGGACGCGGCGATCTCGCCTGCGTACATGTCCTGCACCCGCGCCTGTCCGCTGCCCGGAAGGTCGGTCTCGATCAGCACCTCGCTCCGCCGCTCGGAGAGCAGCGGCACGGCGTTTTCGTCGAGATACAGCACGCGCAGATTCGCCGTCGCGCGCAGCGACGCGCTCTCTCCCCCGCCGCTCACGCCCGCGCTGCTGAAGATCACGTCCGTCGCCAGCACCGTCTGCACCTCGGCCCCGGTCTCGATCTTTTCGCGCACGAGCTGCTCGCGCAGCACCAGCGCCGCGATGTCGCACAGCTCGACCGTCTCCGTCTTCGCGGTCAGGTCGTAGGCCGTGCTGTAAAGGTCCGCCACACAGCAAACGCTTTTCACCTCGCGCACCGCTGTGAACGCGCTGATGTAGAGCCGCAGCGAGATGGCGCGGTTGTTGTCCGGCTCGCTCTCGCTGCCGACATGGATCTCCGCGCCTGTCAGGCGCAGCGACGCGCGCACCGTCGTCTCGCCCTCCTCTTCAGCAAGGCCGTCGAGAATCTGCGAAAACGGCAGCTCGCTGCTCATGGACGCAAGATTCCCGCTCTCATCCAAGTAGATGGCATCCAGCCGCGCGACGCCCTTGAGCACGATCTTGTTGCCGATTGACTTGCAGTCAGTCACGCGCAGCGCGCACTTTGTGCGTAAAAGCTCCTGAATGGGCTCCTTCGTGCCCGAAAGCAGCACTTCATCGGAAAATGTGAAGTCCTTTTCCCGAATGGCGCGGATAATACCGATGTCCTTTTTCTCGCACAGCGTTTCGATCTTGTAGGCTTCCTGCTCCTTCACGCCGCTGCACACGCTCAGCGACGCGGGCACGTAGGGCGTAAGCGTCAGCTCCACGTTCACGCGCGTGAACACCTTGCGCGGGTTGAGCATGCGCACTTCGCACGAGCAGAGCCGGCCGTCGAGGCAGCTGTCCGCGCTGCCGCTCAGCGCGCGCCCCTCGATCGTCTCGTCGAGCGGCAGCGTGTATTCAAATGACTTCATCCCCTGCGCGTCCTCGGCCACGTACAAAAGCGTCATGCGGACCATGCCCGACACCTGCGCTTTTCCGTCTGCGATCTCACGGCTGCGCAGGAAAAGGCACCCGCTCGCATCCACGATGCGGGCGATGTCCGGCAGATAGTCCGGCACGATGGTCTCCGTTGTCTCCTCGCGGTTCTCGCTGAGCTGCGGTAACGCCTGATAACAGGCAAACTGCTCCTTTTTCAATTCCAGTTCCATTGCAGTCCCTCTCCTTCGGCTAAGTGGTTACTGCACTCTATGCACTGTGGACGCGCGTTATGCTTCCTCCCTGACGCCAAATACGCGCCGCAGCAGCGACGAGAGGACCTTGGGTGACTTCCAAACGACAATTTTCATGCTTTTCCCTCCCAATATTCATACCCTTTTCAACCGATGTTAGAATCTGCGCAGGCAGCCGATGCCGCAAAAGATGAGAAGAAATGCGACCAGAAACATCAGCGCCCCCACCGGAAAAACAGCCGCGATGAAAATACCGAGCCCCAGCGCCAGCGCGCAAACACCCACGCAGTGCCACGGGCCGAACAGCGGCGGTCCCGGCGGGCGCGGCGGCGGATTCGAATACATGCTTTTCCCCTCCTCTCCCGGCGTTCGCCTGCTCCATTCTATACAAAAGCGGCCGCCGCGTTCCTGCTTTATCGTGACAAAGCGTCGAACTTCGTCATGTTGTCCTTTGTAATACTTGACATTCTCTCATCTTTATGTAATATTAAGAACAACTTCACTTGATCGCGGCTCTGCGAGCGTGTTCCGCACTGACCGCAACGGAAAGGACGGCACACCCATGCAGGAAATGAGCAGAAGAAATCAGCACTTTACCGACTCCGTCATTCGCAGAATGACGCGTATCTCCAACGAATGCGGCGCGATCAACTTAGCGCAGGGCTTCCCCGATTTTGACCCGCCCAAGGAGATGATGGACCGCCTCGAGGTCGTGAGCCACGAAGGCCCCCATCAGTACCCCATCACGATGGGTGCGCCGAATTTCCGCCAGGCCATCGCGCGCAAATGCGGTCACTTCATGGGCCGCACCATCGACCCCGAGACCGAGATCGTCGCGACCATCGGCTCGACCGAAGCGATGGTCGACACACTCTTCGCCCTGACGAATCCGGGCGACCGCGTCGTGATGTTCTCCCCGTTCTTCGAAAACTACCGCGCACAGGTCATCATGGCCGACTGCGAGCCGGTCTTTGTCCCTCTGAATCCGCCGACATTCTCCTTTGATCCGAACGTGCTCGAAGATGCGTTCCGCGGCGGTGCGAAGGCCATCATCATTTGCAATCCCTCGAACCCGAGCGGCAAGGTCTTCACCGAGGAAGAGCTCAAGACCATCGCCGACCTCTGCATCCGCTACGACGTTTACGCCATCATGGACGAGGTATATGAGCACATCATCTACGACAGCCGCAAGCACGTCTACATGAACAGCATCCCCGGCATGTGGGAGCGCACGGTCTCCTGCTCGTCGCTCTCCAAGACCTACTCCGTCACCGGCTGGAGACTCGGCTATGCCATCGCGCCGGAGAACATCATGGCGCGCATCCGCCAGTACCACGACTTCAACGCCGTCGGCTGCCCGTCGCCTCTGATGGAGGCCGCCGTCGTCGGCCTCAACATGCCGCTGAGCTACTATGACGAGTTCGGCGCGCACTACGCGCACATGAAAAAGATCTTCACCGAGGGCATGCGCGACATCGGCATCCCCTTCACCGATCCCGAGGGCACGTACTTCGTGCTGGCCGACATCTCCCCGTACCTCAAGAAGGGCCAGAGCGACGTCGACTTCTGCGAGCAGCTGGCGAGAAAAGCCGGCGTCGGCGCCGTGCCGGGCAGCTCGTTCTTCAATGAACCGATCAACAATATTGTGCGTCTGCACTTCGCGAAGAAGGATGAGACGCTGTACGCTGCGCTGGATCGGCTGAATCATATCAAGGATATGATGTGAGTTTTCCGCACTTCATGCGGAAGGAATGTTCCCCACACTGTGTGGGGACGCGACAAAGGGGGGCTATTCTCTTTCCTCGGAAAGAGAATAGCCCCCCTTACACCCCCCAAGAGAAAGGGTTTTGATTGGCAATCTCGGGCTTGCACAAGTCTTTTGCCTCCGGAATGTAATGCCTGCGCGGCAGAGCCGCGGTTAGTGTTGCTATACGATTTGACTTTCTTCTATTATCCGCTGCCGCTCTGCCCATCTTGTAGGAGTACAACTTAATTTCCGTCTACCGCGGCACTCCTCAATGCGGCGAGCGCCAGCAATGCCGCATTCCGCACGCAGTCTGCCGCCGAAGTAACGTCACTCGCGCCTCACGATAGTAAGGCGCGGTTGAGAGTAGTTACGACTTGCAGAAGATTCATGGCGAAGCCATGTACACCGCACTTACATTGCGCAGCGCGTGCAGCTCTTCGAGCTACAAACTGCCAATGTAAAATTTCTCTCGGGGGATTTAAAGGGGGATACTCTCTTTTGAAAGAGAGTATCCCCCTTTAGTTGCCCGTTTCCGCACAGTGCGGAAAACCGCCGCTGCACGGTGCAGCAGCAGATCACAGCAGTGTATCAATGCCGATTTGTACTTCCGCAGAGTCAGCAGATTCGGGACCTCCGAACCGAGAGACAAATTCTTCCTCGGAAAGAATAGGAACCCCCAGTTCCTTTGCCTTTTTCGTCTTCGACGAATTCGATTCCCCGTCGTTGCTGACGAGGTACGTTGTCTTCCCCGAGACGCTGCCGGTCACGGCGCCGCCTTGCTGTTCGACGTAGGCTTTGAACGCGCTGCGGTTTTTGAAGAGGTGCACATCGCCCGTGATGACGAAGCTCAGACCTTTGCAGGTTCCGTCGGCCTCCTGCTTGGGGGCGACGTCCTCCAGTGTGAGCTCTGCCATCAGGCGGTCGAAAAGGTTTTTGTTTTCATCGTCAGCAAACCAGTTCAGAAGCGCGTTCGAACGCTCCACGCCGATGCCGTCCACGTCCTCGAAGCCCTCGCCGCTCTCGATGCGTGATAAAAAGCCCTTTGTGCCGAGCGCTGCGATGAGCTTCTTGCCCGCGTCCGCGCCGATGTTCGGGATGCAGAGGGCGAAGATCAGGTGGACGGGGTCGACTTTGCGGCTCTTTTCGATGGCCGCCAACAGGTTCGCGCAGGACTTTTCGCCAAAGCCTTCGAGCTTTACGATCTCGTCCGCGTGCGCGTCCAGATGATAGAGGTCGGCAAAATCGCGCAGATAGCCGCGGTTGACGAACTCGTGCAGCGTTTGCACGGAGAGGCCGTCGATATCAAGCCCGCCCTTGCTCGCAAAGCGGACAAAGCGCTTCAAGTGCTTGGCGGGACAGTTCGGATCGGTGCAGCGCAGCGTCTTCACGCCGCTGATGGGACTGATACGCACCTCGGTCGCCGCGCCGCAGACGGGACAGGCCGTCGGGACTTCATAGCTGCCCTCGGCCCTGATGACCGCGATGCACTTCGGGATGATCTTGTTGGCCTTGATGATGCGAAGCTCGGTCTTGCGGTCCTTGCCGATGCCGAGGCGCTCGAGCTCGCTGACGTTGCAGAGGCTCGCGCGCGTGACGGTCGTTCCCTCGAGCTGCACGGGGTCAAAGACTGCGACCGGCGTGATGGTCGAGGCCGCGCACGACCACTCGATGTGGTCGAGCACCGTGTCGGCGGAAACGTCCGCCCACTTGTAGGCAAGACCCGCGCGCGTGGCGTGATGACCCGTCACGCTGCCGGTCGCTGCGTAGTCCGTGTCGTCGTAGGTGATGACAAGACCGTCCACGGGAATGCCCATCTCGCCGGAGTCGACCTTTTTCGTCCAGCGCGCGATGGCGTCGGGCAGATTTTTCGCATCCGTGTGCTCGCGCTCGACTGTGATGAAGCCGAGCTTTTCCAGATAGTCCATGCGCGCGCCCCAGGAGCGGATCACTTCATCCGTGTGGACGAGCGTAAAGGCGTTGAACGTCACGTTGCGCTCTTTCACCTTGTCGAGATTCGTCTTGTCGAGCGCCAGCGTGCCGGCGGCGAGGTTGCGGGGGTTTGCGTAGCGGTCGTCCGCGTCCTCGAGCGTGTCGTTGATGGCCTCGAAATCTGCATAGGAGATGGTCGCCTCGCCGCGCACGACGAGGTGGCCCTTGTCGCTGATTTTCGCGGGAATACCGCGGATGGCGGAGGCCATATAGGTGATGTTCGTGCCGACGGTGCCGTTGCCGCGCGTCAAAACGCGCGTGAGCGCGCCGCCGTCATACGTCGCCACAAGCGTCGAGCCGTCGAGCTTCCACGAGAGCCAAATGTCTCGCTCGCCCGCCCAGTCCTGCAATTCCTCGACCTTTTTCGTCTTGGCGAGCGAGAGCGCGGGATATTCGTGCGCTTCCTTCTCCCCCTCGCCGTCCATTTCGTTTCCGGAATGGCTCGTCACCTGCGTGGGACTGTCGGGCCGGACATAGCCGGTCGCTTTTTCCAGAGCGGTCAGCTCGTCAAACAGAGCGTCCCACTCGTAGTTCGTCATCTGCTCCTCCTGCCCGCCGTAGTAAGCGTCGGAGGCGGCATTCAGCCGTGTTACGATCTCGTCGATCCGGATATTTTTGTCCATAGTGCGTTCCCTCTCTCCGGCGGTGCGCAAAAGGCAGTCAGCCGTTGTTCATGATGTAATCTTCCGCGTTCTGCTCCATGTCCTCGCCATTGCTGAAATAGGTGTAATTGTCCGGCACGGAGCCGACGATAACGGTCTCCGCCACGGAATAGGTGTTGCTGAATTTTGTCGTTGTGGAAAAGCCCGGCAGCAGGATACTGACGTAGACGTCCACCACAAGATAAATTTGGTGCTTCGTCTGGTTGATGCCCGCCGACGTGAACGCATTTTCAAAATGCGCGCTCGACGAGCCGACCGACTGCATCCGCACGCGGATCAGCGGCCCGCGCCCCGCCAAAAACGGCGAGCCGAGCAGCGTGCCGACCGGCACGGAGAGTTCCTTCGTCGTCACCTCGGAGAGCTTTTCGAGTACCTCGTCGATGATGGCGGACTGCAAACGGTTGAACTCCGCCATGTTGCTCTTGACCGCCGTGATCTTTCCCTCGTTGTCCTTTTCAAAGGAGATGAGCTGGTCGTAATCTACGCCGCCGCTGTAGATCGTCTCGTTCACGGCGGCGGTCACGATGCCGTTGACCGTATTTGACACGCGCGCCGTTGCGAGCGACGTGAGCACGGGTTTTAGGTGCGTCATTGCCACGATGGCGAGCGCCAGCAGCGCCGCGAGCAAAAACAGCACAAGCAGCAGCGCCCGCTTCTTTCCTGAAAGTCTTCTGTGTCTCCATTTCGGCACAGAGCCTCACCCCGATTCCAGTGAAGCCTATGCCGCGCGGGCTTTTCCCTATTCGCCCAGCCCCATGACGAGCTTTTTGAACGCCTTGCCGCGCTCCATGAAGTTCGCGAACTGATCGAACGCCGCGCACGCGGGCGAGAGCGTCACGATGTCGCCGCGCACCGCGCGCTTATAGGCGGTCTTTACGCAATCCTCCAGACTCTCGCAGCGCACGATCTCGGGGCTGCCGTGATAGTCCGGGCACTCGCGCACGGCCTTTTCGATGGCGTCCGCTGTCGCGCCGCACAAAATAAGCAGCTTGACGTGCTTTACCACCTCGGGTGCAAGGGGTGCAAAGGGAATATGCTTGTCATATCCGCCCGCGAGCAGAATGACCTTTTCGTTGAACGCGTTGAGCCCCGCGATGGTGCGCGTCGGGCTCGACGCGATGGAATCGTTGTACCACTGCACGCCACGGATCGTCCGCACCGGCTCGATGCGGTGCTCGACGCCGACAAAGGTACGCGCAGTCTCGCGCATGACCTCGTAGGGCACCAAACCGTCGAGCGCCGTCACGGCGGCGAGGTAGTTTTCGACATTATGCATCCCCGGCAGACGGATGTCAGAGATCTGCATGACCGTTTCCTCGCGCCCGCCGCGGCGCAGGACGATACTATCGCCGCGCAGGAACGCGCCGTCCGTGACTTCCTCGCGGCGGCTGAAGAACCGCGTCCACGCTGCCGCCTTTTCCGAAAGAGAGCGCGTGATGTCGTTGTCTTCGTTGAAAATGGCGATGTCGTCCTCGCGCTGGTGGAGATAGATATTCTCCTTCGCCGCGATGTACTCGTCCATATCCTTGTGCACATCCAGATGGTTCGGCGCAAGGTTCGTCATCACCGCGATGTGCGGCGAGCGCTTCATATCAAGCAGCTGGAACGACGAGAGCTCGACGACCGCGAAGTCTTCAGGCTGCATCTTCTCCGCGTCGCACAGCAGCGGGTGGCCGATGTTGCCGCCGAGATACACGGTCTTCCCCGCCGCGCGCAGCATTTCGGCGATGATGCTCGTCGTGGTGGTCTTGCCGTCGCTGCCCGTCACGCCGATGATCGTACATGGGCAGACCTCGAAAAAGATCTCCATTTCCGACGTCACGATGCTGCCGCGCGCTTTCGCCCCGAGCAGCGCCGGAACGTCCGGCCGCATGCCCGGCGTGCGGAAAACGACGTCCGCGCGCAGATCATCGAGGTAGCCTTCGCCAAGCTGCAAGTGCGCGCCCAGCGCTTCGAGCTGCTTCGCGCGCTCGCCTAAGTCTTCGCGGCTCTTTTTGTCGCAGGCGATGACCTGCACACCGTTTCGGCACAAAAGCTCGATGAGCGGCGTGTTGCTCACGCCGATGCCGAGCACTGCCGCTGTTTTTCCCCGCAGGGAGGATAGATATTCCTCTATCGTCATAGACGTTCATCCTTTCGTCTGCACATACAAATTCAATATATAGTATAGCGCAGGAACGGCAAAATAGCAATGCATTTTCCGTTGACAAGCCCCGCGCCATGGGCTAAAATAGTTGTGCGAGTATGACAGACAGTCGCGCGGCGAGGCCGAAAGGCCCGCTGTGAGGAAAGTCCGGGCTCCACAGGGCAAGGATAACGGGTAACGCCCGCCCAGAGCGATCTGAGGAAAAGTGCAACAGAAATAGACTACCCGTAGCAATATGGGAAAAGGTGGAAAGGTGCGGTAAGAGCGCACCCGTCGGCTGGAGACTGTCCGACGCTGTAAACTCTATCCGGAGCAACACCGGTATGGGAGCAGGGGCCTCGCGCCCCAGGGTCGGCCCGACCGCTCCCGGGGTGGCTGGAGCGCCGCGGCAACGCGGCGCGTAGATAGATGACTGCCAGATACAGAACCCGGCTTACAGTCTTGCTCGCACGAAATATGGAAAGACCGACGGCGTGCCGTCGGTCTTTTCGTTATTTCTATGTACCTTAGTCCTCGGTCTCCCAGTTGTGGTAGGTGTTCTGCACGTCCTCGTTGTCCTCGAGCATATCAAGCAGCTTTTCCATGTTCTTGACGTCCTCCTCGCTCGTGAGCTTGACGTAGGTCTGCGGGACGAGGCTGATGTCGGCGCTGGCAAAGGTGTAGCCCTTGGCTTCGAGCGCGGCGATGACGTCGTTGAAGGCGTCGGGATCGGTGGTGATCTCAAACACGGGACCGTCGGCGGTGAAGTCGGCTGCGCCCGCCTCGAGCGCGTCCATCATGACGGTGTCCTCATCGTAGTCGCCGTCCTCGTTGTCGATGATGATGACGCCCTTGCGGTCGAACGACCAGCTCACGCAGCCCTGCGCGCCCATGCCCTTGCCGAACTTGTCGAAGTAATGGCGAACCTCGGGCGCGGTGCGCTGGCGGTTATCGGTCAGCGCCTCGACGATGACGGCGACGCCGCCGGGGCCGTAGCCCTCGTAGGTGACGGACTCATAGTTGTCCGTGTTGCCGGAGCCGAGCGCCTTGTCGATGGTGCGCTTGATGTTGTCGTTGGGCATATTGTTCGCCTTGGCCTTGGCGATGACGGTGGCGAGGCGGGAGTTATTCGCCGGGTCGCCGCTGCCGCCCTGCTTGACGGCGACGATGATCTCCTTGGCGATCTTGGTGAACGCCGCGCTGCGCTTGGCGTCTGCCGCGCCCTTGGTCTTTTGGATATTGTGCCATTTGGAATGTCCGGACATAGTTGATCTTCTCCTTACAGATAGTATTGAATGGCGTCGTGATGCGACGCGGAGCGTACGACCTCAAGCAGAGGGAAGGACTTCGCGAGATACGCGCGGACCGCCTCGCACACGACGTTCTCGGTCGGATAGTGACCGGCGTCAATGAGGTTGAGACCGCGGGTATCGAGGAAGTCGTTGTAGCGCAGGTCGGCGGTGACGAAGGTATCGCAGCCCTGCGCGATGGCCTGCGGGATGTAGTCGCGGCAGGCGCCGCCGCCGACGGCTACGCGATGGACCGGCTTTCCGCCGTCGCGGAACCGCAGACCGCTGCATCTTAATGATTTTACCACAGCAGGCAGGAACTCTTCAAGAGGAATTTCACAGGAAAGTGTGCCGATGCGCCCGATTTTTTCCTCATTGAGCATGGAAAGGCCCGAAAGACCCAACGCGTGCGCCAGACAGTCGTTCACGCCGCCGTCCGCCGCGTCCAGATTGGTGTGCATACAGCACGCCGCGAGGCCGTGCCGCACGAGATAGCGCAGCAGCCTTCCCTGCGCGTCGTCCGCGCGGAGCGTCTGCACCTCGTGCCACGCGCAGTTCATCACCGGATGGTGCGAGACGATCATCTGCGCGCCGAGGGAGACCGCCTCCTCCGCAACGCCCTGCGTGATGTCCAGCGCCACAAGGACCCTTCGGACCTCCTGCGCCGGATCGCCGACGAGCAGGCCGACGTTGTCCCAGGCCATCGCCAGCTCGCGCGGCGCCCAGTCGTAGAGACTGCGTTCAATGTCATGTGCCGTTGTCATGTTCCCACTTCCCTTTCTTTGCTTCCAGCGCGTCCGCCAGCGCGGCAAAGCCGTCCGCTTCGCCGCTGCCCGACTGCCGCAGGCCCTCGGCCCGGCGGCGCAGACGCGCGATCTGATGGGCGAGATAGTCCCCGTAGAGCGCCTCGCGCTCGAGCGCAAGGCCGCCGTAGAGCTGCTCCGCGCCGGGGGTGTATCGCTCCCCTGCCGTGACGGTCATCACGACGTAGAGCTTTCCCTTGTCGCGCACAAGGTGCTCGCGCGTGACGGCGTAGCCGTTCTCGCAGAGCCGGAGCCGCAGCTCCTCGATCTTCGTCTGCGGCTGGAGCAGCAGCGTGTGCCGCCCGTCGCGCGTCCACGGCGCCGCGGCGAGGATGCCCCAGATGGTCTCGCCGCCCATGCCGGCGATGAGGACGGTGTCGCACTCCTCCGGCGCGATGGCGTCAAGCCCCGCGCAGAGACGGAGGTCGATGCCGCCGACGCCGTATTCCTCCGCGGTGCGCCGCGCGTGCTCCAGCGGCTCCCGCCCGATGTCGGACGCGATGGCGCGGTCGATCACGCCCCTCTGCCGCAGGCATACCGGTATGTAGCCGTGGTCGGTGCCGACGTCGGCGAGCACAGCGCCCTGCGGCACGAGCGACGCGAGCAGCGCGAGCCGCGGCTGAAGCGATAATTCTCTTGTCACGGCGCGACCTCCTTTGCAGCAGAAAAAGGCGCATACGAGCGTATGCGCCTTCCGGCCTGTCCGGTTATTCCTCGGCGGGCTTGTTCGCTTCCTCGTTCACGAGCGCAAGGAGCTTGTCCACGTCCACGCCGTGCACGGCGCAGGCCTCCTCCACGGTTTCGCCGCGGGACGCGGGGCAGCCGAGGCAGTGCATCCCGATGCCGAAGAAGATCGGCGCGGTCTGCGGAGCGACGTCAAGAATATCACCGATGATGGTGTCTTTCGTGATCTCAACCATTTTGAAAATACCTCCGGAAAAGAATGTCGGAGATAGTTTACCCCATTTTCCGCGTTTTTTCAATAGGAAAAAATGCAAACGTGCCGCATTCGTTCGATACGGACGCGGACGACCGGAACAGAACGCAGAAAAGCGACCGTCCGGAGACGGTCGCTTTCGGAAAAGTCAAAGCAATGACTTAGCCCTGCTCCTTCATCTTGGCGAAGCAGTCGCTGCAATAGACGGGACGATCGGACTTGGGCTCGAAGGGAACCTTCGCCTCGCCGCCGCAGGCAGCGCAGACAGCGGTGAAGTACTCGCGGGGACCACGGGCGGCGTTCTTGCGAGCGTCGCGGCAGGCCTTGCAGCGCTGGGGCTCGTTCTGGAAGCCGCGCTCCGCGTAGAACTCCTGCTCACCGGCAGTGAACACGAACTCTTTGCCGCACTCTTTGCAAACTAAAGTCTTGTCTTCGTACATGATTTTACCCTCTCTTTGCTTTTAGAAAAAAATATATGCGTTCAGCGTTTGCTGATATCGCCGGATGAAAGCTGCCGCGCTGCCTTGCGCCTAACGCGCTGCACGGCGTTGTCCACAGACTTGGGGGACTTCCCTACCGCCTTTGCGATCTCCTGGCAGGAAAGACCGTCTAAATACAACCCTAAGATCTTCGCCTCGAACTCGGACAACTGCTTTCGGGTGCTCTCAAGCGCCTCGGCCACGCGGTCGCGGTCGATGATAAGCTCCTCCGGATCGGCGGAGGAGGCGCGCAGAGCGCCGAGCGGATAGGAATTGCCATCAAAGAAAGGGGTATCCAAGGGAACGGACTGGTTGAGCGGTGAATGCTTGTCGCGCGAGGCAGCGCGAAGCGCGGAAATGAGGCGGTTGCGGATGCACACCTCGGCAAAGGTCCGGAAGGACGCGGCCTTTGCGCCGTCGTACTCGCGAATGGCCCGGATGAGCCCGAACATCCCCTCCTGGATCAGGTCCTCGCTGTCGCCGCCCGCCAGAAAGAGCGGGCGCGCGCACGAGCGCACAAGACCGGAATAGCGCCGGACAAGCGCTTCCTCCGCCTCGCGGCTGCCGTCGGCAGCGCGGCGGCAGAGCGCCTCGTCCGAGGGCTCCATCGGGGTATTTCTATCCTCTGCCACATTTACCATACTGCATTATACCTGTACTTGCACGGTTTTGTCAAGTATTTACGAAAATAAACTGAAAAAAAGATAAAATTCGGGCAACAAGATACAATTCCTGTTTCATTTGTCGCCCGCTCGCCGACAAATCGACGAATCAGACCGATCGGATGACCTTCACCAGCCGCTCGGCGACCAGCTGCGCGACGCTTTCGGTCTTGGCCTCGACCATCACGCGGATGAGCGCCTCGGTGCCGGAGGGGCGCACGAGGATGCGGCCCTCGCCGCGCAGGAACTTCTCCTCGTCCGCGACGGCGGTCTTGAGCGCATCGCTCGCCATGATGGCCTCCTTCACGCCGCGGTCGTGGCTGACGACGACGTTCAGCAGCACCTGCGGGTACTGCGGGCAGTCGGCGGTGAGCACGGACGCGCTCTTGCCGGAGAGCGCGAGGATCTGCAGGAACTGGAGCGCGGAGAGCTGACCGTCGCCGGTGGTGGCGTAGTCGGTGAAGATCATGTGGCCCGACTGCTCGCCGCCGAGCTTGTAGCCGCACTCCACCATCTTTTCGAGCACATTGCGGTCGCCCACGTTGGTGCAGACGAGGTCGATGCCGTTCTTCCGGCAGAACTCGTGCAGTCCGAGGTTCGACATGACGGTCGCCACGATGGTGTTGCCGGTGAGCCTGCCGTTGCGCTTCATATAGGCTCCGCAGACCGCCATGATCTTGTCGCCGTCGATCTCATGGCCCAGCTCGTCGACCATCAGGCAGCGGTCGGCGTCGCCGTCGAAGGCCACGCCCACGTCGTACTTCCCCGCCACGACGCGCTGGCCGAGGCTTTCGAGGTGCGTGGAGCCGCAGCGGTCGTTGATGTTCGTGCCGTTCGGCTCGCGGTGGATGAAATCGGCATAGCACTTGAAGCGTCCGAACAGCTCGGGCGCGGTGGCGCTCGCCGCGCCGTTGGCGCAGTCCACCAGCACGCGCAGACCGGAGAGGTCGGAGTCGATGGTGGTGGTCAGGTGGTGGATGTACTCAAGCTTCGACTGCTTGAGACCGTGGTGCAGCACGCCGATCTCGCCGCGCGTGGCGACGGGAATGGTCTCGCCGGAGAGGATCTTTTCCTCGATCTTCGCCTCCGTCGCGTCGGGCAGCTTGTAGCCCTTTTCGTTAAAGACCTTGATGCCGTTGTGCTCGAAGGGGTTGTGGCTCGCGGAGATGACGATGCCCGCGTCCGCGCCCTTGAGAACGGTCAGGTACGCGACCGCCGGAGTCGGCAGCACGCCGAAGGGCATCACGTCGCCGCCGACGGAGCAGATGCCGCAGATGAGCGCGGATTCGAGCATATCGGAGGAAATGCGCGTGTCCTTGCCGATGGTGATGAGGGGCGCTCTCCCCTTCTCCTCCTTCAAAACGGCGGCGATGGCCTGACCGGTGTGGAACGCCAGCTCGACGGTCAGATTCTCGCCCACGATTCCGCGGATGCCGTCGGTGCCAAATAGCTTGCCCATAGATGAAAGTCTCCTTATTGATTCAGTTTAAGCTGAGCTGCTCCGCCTCGTCCGCAAGGGACGCGGGAACGCTCAGGCCGAGATGCTCATACGCCTTGCGCGTCACGCAGCGGCCGCGCGGCGTGCGCGTGAGGAAGCCGAGCTGCATGAGGTACGGCTCGTACACGTCCCAGAGCGTGACGGATTCCTCGCCGATGGTCGCGGCGAGCGTGTCGATGCCGACCGGGCCGCCGCCGTAGTTCTCGATGATGGCGCGCAGCATCCGGTAGTCGATGGGGTCGAGACCGAGCCGGTCGATCTCCAACGCGCGCAGCGCCTCGTCCGCCACCTCGCGCGTGATGACGCCGTCGGCCCTGACCTCGGCAAAATCGCGCACGCGGCGGAGCATCCGGTTGGCGATGCGCGGCGTGCCGCGCGAGCGGCGCGCGATCTCCATCGCGCCCTCGGGGGCGATGGAAACGTTCAGGATGCCCGCCGAGCGCGTGACGATCTTCGCAAGCTCCTCGGGCGTATAAAGCTCCAGACGCAGCGTGACGCCGAAGCGGTCGCGCAGCGGCGCGGAGAGCTGACCGGCGCGGGTCGTCGCGCCGATGAGCGTGAAGTGCGGCAGGTCGAGCCGGATGGAGTTCGCGCTGGGGCCCTTGCCGATGATGATGTCGATGGCGTAGTCCTCCATCGCGGGATAGAGGATCTCCTCCACCGCGCGGTTGAGGCGGTGGATCTCATCGACAAAAAGAATGTCATTCTCGCTCAGATTTGTGAGCAGCGCCGCGAGGTCGCCCGCCTTTTCGATGGCGGGGCCGGAGGTGATGCGGATGTTGACGCCCATCTCGGCGGCGATGATGCCCGCGAGCGTGGTTTTGCCAAGGCCCGGAGGGCCGTGGAGCAGAACGTGGTCGAGCGACTCATTGCGCCGCTTTGCCGCCTCGATGAAGACGGCGAGGTTGCCCTTGGCCTTCTCCTGCCCGATGTATTCGCGGAGCGTTTTCGGGCGCAGCGAGCCCTCCTGCGCGTCCTCACTCAGGAAGGTCTTGGCCACGATGGGCTCTTCATAAATGTCGGTCCCGAAATCAATGCTCAAGTGCTCACACTCCTTTTCACGCTTTGCAGAAGAATCATCAGTACGTGACCACAAAATAAATCACATACAGCCAGCTCAGCAATCCGTGAAAAATCGCCCATCCAACGCTGTTCCATGACGTATAGGAAATAACCATAGCAAGACAGGTTCCAAAGGTAATGCCGCTCTTAGCAGCTTTTTTTGTGTTTTCGTTCATTCCGCGTTCACCTTCTTTACTTCACCATTTTTTTCAGGCTCTGGCGCACGATCTCCTCGAGCGGCAGAGTCTCCACGTCCACGCCCTTGAGCGCCGCGGAAATGTCCTGCTGCGTGTAGCCGAGCACCGCGAGCGCCGCGGCGGCCTCCGCCGCCTTGCTCCCGCTGCCGAGCGCCGCACCGCCGGCCGAGGCCGGCAGGCCGATCTCCTGCGTTTCCTTGGCGATCTTGTCCTTCAATTCCAGAAGAATGCGCTGGGCGAGCTTTTTCCCGACGCCGGGCGCGGCGGTCAGCGCCTTTTCGTCGCCGGTGATGACCGCCATCGTCAGATGCTCCGGTGTGCCGACGGAGAGGATGGCAAGCGCCGCCTTCGGCCCCACGCCGGAAACGCCGATGAGCAGCTTGAAGCTATTGAGCTCCTGCTCGGTGGCGAAGCCGTAGAGTTCGAAAATGCCATCGCCCACGTTCAAGTAGGTGTAAAGCCGTTTGACTTCACCCTTCTTGAGCTGACGGATGGTGTGGTTTGTTGTGCGGCAGGCGTAGCCCACGCCACCGCAGTCGATGACCGCGAGGTAGGGCTCGACGTGCGCGACCTTGCCCTCGAGATAATAGAACATGGAGCGTCCTCCTTAGACGGTTTGCTTGACCGGATTTTGTGCGCGCGCAAGCAGCGAGGTCGCGCTGCGCGCGTGGCAGATCGCCAGGGCGAGCGCGTCCGCCGCGTCGTCGGGACGCGGAACGGCCTTGAGCTTCAAAAGCCGCCTGACCATGTCCATCACCTGCCGCTTTTCGGCAAGGCCATAGCCGACGACCGCCTGCTTGACCTGCATGGGCGTGTACTCAAAGAGCGGTATCCCGCTCTTCGCCGCGGTGCAGAGGATGATGCCGCGCGCGTGCGCGACGGCGATGCCGGTGGTGATGTTGTTGGAGAAAAACAGCTCCTCGACCGCGATGGCCTCCGGCCGGAGCTGCGCGATCAGCTCCTCCATATCGCGCTCGAGCTGCACGAGCCGCGCGGCGAGCGGGAGCCCTGCCGGCGTGGTGACCGCGCCGTATTGCAGCATCTGCGTTTTCCCGGTCTCCGCCTCGATCAGGCCGAAGCCGACGATGGCAAGCCCCGGGTCGATGCCGAGTATCCGCATGGCGCTCCCCTCCCTCGGTGCGGAGCGATGCACGGCGGCGTGCAGCGATCCGCGATCTGCGCAGTAGGATATATTATATCAAACAGGCGTTCAAAACGCAAGCCCTTGCGGCGCGGCGGCAAAAAAACCTCCGCAGACCGCGCTGCGGAGGCTTTCGTGCATGGTGCTTACCTGGTCACGGCCTTGTGGAAGACCTTCTTGCCCTTGCGGATGATGACGCCGTCGCCGGCGAGCTTCTCCTGCGGGATGCTCTCGTCGATGCTCTCGACCTTCTTCTCGTCCACAACGATGCCGCCCTGCTGGACGAGGCGGCGGGCCTCGCCGCGGCTCGGGCACAGCCCCGTGGCGACAAGCAGCGAGAGGATGTTGATGCCGCCGTTTTCAAAGTCGGCGTCCGCGAGCACGGTGGTCGGCATATTGGCGCTGTCGCCGCCGGCGCCGAAGAGCGCCTTGGCCGCGTTCTCCGCCTTCTTTGCCTCCTCCTCGCCGTGGACGAGCGCGGTGAGCTCGTAGGCAAGGATCTCCTTGGCGCGGTTGAGCTGGCTGCCCTCCCACTTGTCCATCTCGTCGATCTGCTCGAGCGGCAGGAAGGTCAGCATACGGATGCACTTCAAAACGTCCGCGTCGCCGACATTGCGCCAATACTGGTAGAAGTCGTAGGGGCTTGTCTTGTTCGGGTCGAGCCACACCGCGCCGCTGGCGGTCTTGCCCATCTTCTTGCCCTCGCTGTTCATCAGCAGCGTGATGGTCATGGCGTGCGCGTCCTTGCCGAGCTTCCTGCGGATCAGCTCCGTGCCGCCGAGCATATTGCTCCACTGGTCGTCGCCGCCGAACTGCATATTGCAGCCGTAGTGCTGGAAGAGGTAATAGAAGTCGTAGGACTGCATGATCATGTAGTTGAACTCAAGGAAGCTCAGGCCCTTTTCCATACGCTGCTTGTAGCACTCGGCGCGGAGCATATTGTTGACGCTGAAGCAGGCACCCACCTCGCGCAGCAGCTCGATGTAATTGAGCTTTAAGAGCCAGTCGGCGTTGTTGACCATGATGGCCTTGCCTTCGCCGAAGTCGATGAAGCGCTCCATCTGCTTTTTGAAGCAGTCGCAGTTGTGCTGAATGGTCTCCGGCGTCATCATGCTTCGCATATCGCTGCGTCCGGAGGGGTCGCCGATGTAGCCCGTGCCGCCGCCGACGAGGACGACGGGGCGGTTGCCCGCCATCTGCAGGCGCTTCATCAGGCACAGCGCCATGAAGTGACCGACGTGCAGGCTGTCCGCCGTCGGGTCAAAGCCGATGTAGAAGGTCGCCTTGCCGTTGTTGACCATTTCGCGGATCTCCGGCTCGTTCGTGACCTGCGCGATCAGGCCGCGCGCCTGCAGCTCTTCATAAATACCCATTGTATATTCTCCCTGTCACTTTTTGATTTGGTAAGCCGCCGCCAATTTCACGAGACCGCGGCTGAGAAGCTCTAAATTTTCATCGTCGATGCGGTTATCCTTCCCCGTCGGGCAGATGAAACGCCCGAAGCCGGGGACGCGGCGCACCGCGCAGACCGCGACGCCCTGCTTGAAGGCGCGCTGGTCGCCGGGGAAATGCACGAGACCGTCCACCTTGTCGTAGCAGGTCTTGCGCTCGGAGTTTTCAAAGCTCGAATTGATCGCGTCGAGCAGCTCGCCGTTCCAGCGGGCGCCCTTGCCCGGCAGGATCAGCAGCTCGTCCCCGCTGCCCACGCAGTCGAGGCAGAGGACGGGCTTCTCCTTGGCGCTCGGATAGCGCTTGCGGAAGCCCTTGGCGCCCCGCATATTGTCGCTGCCGCCGTCCAGAAAGAGGAAGCAGACGTCGTTGCGGTAGCGCGGCGTGAGCTGCTCGGCGGTGCGGAGCAGCGCCGCCACGCCGGAGGTGTTGGCGTTGACATTGTTCTTCTCCGACGGGCCGTATTTGAGATACGCCAGCGCGCCGATCAGCAGCACGAGAAAGAGCGGCAGCGTCAGGTTCGGAAGGCTCAGCGCGAAGGTCACGCCGAGGGAGACCGCGAAGCAGAGCACCAGCGCCAGCACGGGCGTGAGCGCCTGATAGAGCATATAGGTCACCGGCCGCGTCGGGCAGAGGATCGCCGGCAGCGGCTCGCGCAGCGGCGTATCGTAGTGCGCGGCATAGAGGATGCTCGCCCGCTCGGGATCGCCCGCGATGACGTTCACCGCCTTGCCGCAGTCGTTGAGCTTTGCGTCGTAGCCGAGCGCGCGCAGCTGCCCCATGAGGTAGGTGCGCATATTTTCTTTTTCCTGTGCCTTGCGCCGCACGGGATAGTCCCGCGTGATGCGCTGCGCGTACTGGTCCATCGGCAGCGGTTCTCCTTTTTTCAGATCAGCAAATCAACTGATATTGTAATGCCATACGGCGAAAAATGCAATTCTTTTTTACGTTGAAGCGAATCAAAACGAAGAATTCACAGCGCGCTGCGGAACGCGTCCGCCGCGCTCAGCAGCTCCTCCGCGCCGCGCAGCTGCGTTTCGGTCGCCGCCGCGCCGCCGGTCAGCCGTGCAAGCTCCGCGCAGCGCTGTGCGCGGTCAAGCTCCACGACGCGCGTGAAGGTGCGTCCGTTCTCCTCGCCCTTCTCGACGGAAAAGTGCGTGTCCGCCATCGCGGCGAGCTGCGGCAGATGCGTCACGCAGAGTACCTGACGCCTGCGCGAGAGCTTCGCCATCTTCTCCGCCACGCGCTGGGCCGCGCGGCCTGAGACGCCGGTATCCACCTCGTCAAAGACCATCGTCATCACATGATCCTGCTCGGCGAGCACGTTTTTGAGCGCGAGCATGATGCGTGCGAGCTCGCCGCCCGAGGCGATCTTGTGGATGGGCTTGAGGTCCTCGCCCGCGTTCGCGCTCATGAGGAAGCGCACCGTGTCGATGCCCGTCGCGTCCGGCTCATGCTCTGTAAAGTCGATGGAAAAGCGGACCTTGTTCATGTCAAGCTCGCGCAGCTCCCGCAGAATGCGCTCCTCGAGCGCTTTTGCCGCAGCCTTGCGCGCGTCGGAAAGCGTGCGCGCCGCAGCGAGCATTTCCTTTTCCTGCTTGGCAAGCGTCCCCTGAAGCTGCACGATGCGATCGTCCGCGTATTCGATCTCGTCAAGCTCCTTTTTACTGCGCTCGAGGTAATCGAGCATCTCGCCGACCGTCGCGCCGTACTTTTTCTTGAGGCGGTAGAGCTGGTCGGCACGGCTCTCCACCGCGTCGAGCTCCTGCGGGGAAAAGTCCATCTCACTTCTCAGGTCGCGCACCGTTTCGGCGAGATCGTAAACGTCGGAATACAGGCTCTCCAGCCGCTCGCACAGCTCGGAGAAGCGAGCGCCGAGGGCGCGCACACTATGGAGCGCGTTCTCCGCGTTCTTGAGCTGGCTCGCCGCGCCGAGGCCGTCGTCCCCGCCGGAGAGGGCGTAGTCCGCCGCGGCGAAGGCGTCCATGAACTTTTCGGCGTTGCGCAGCAGCTCGCGCCGCGCAAGAAGCTCTTCCTCCTCGCCGTCGCGCAGCTCCGCGCGCTCCAGCTCGGCGATCTGATGGCGCAGCGTGTCGACGCGGCGGGCCTTTTCTGCCTCGTCCATTTCAAGCGCCTCGATCTGCCGCCGGGTCTCACGCGCCGCCTGATAACGCTCGGTATAGGCTTCCGGCAGGCCGTCGAGCCGGGCGAAGCGGTCGAGGTACGCGCCGTGCTGCTCCTCGTCGAGCAGCTGCGTGCCCTCGTGCTGGCCGTGGATATTCAAAAGGCTCGTCCCCAACGCGCGCAGCTGCGCGACCGTGATGGGCCGCCCGTTCGCGCGGCAGATGTTCTTGCCGTCGGCATAGATGTCGCGCTGGAGCAGCAGCACGCCGTCCTCCGGCTCGACGCCGAGCGCGGCGAGCACAGGAAGCGAGGCGTCCACGCCGTCAAATTCCGCGCTGACGAAGGCCTTGGCCGCGCCCGTGCGGATCAGGTCGCGCGAGGTGCGCGCGCCGAGCACCGCGCCGAGCGAGTCGATGACGATGGACTTGCCCGCGCCGGTCTCACCGGTGAGCGCGTTGAAGCCCGCGCGGAACGAGATGTCCGCGCGCTCGATGACGGCGATGTTTTCGATGTGGAGAAGCTGAAGCATTGCGGCCTTCTCCCCTTCTTACTTGATCATGGCGGTCAGCTCGGTGCAGAATTCCGCCGCACTCTGCTCGTCGCGCAGCACAACGAGCACCGTGTCGTCGCCGCTGACCGTGCCGACGATGGCGGGGATCTCCATGCCGTCGAAGGCGGAGCCTGCCGCGGGGCCGAGGCCCGGCATCATCTTCACCACGACGAGGTTCTGCGCACGGTCGGCGCTGAGGATGCTCTCGCGCAGGATGACCTGCAATCTGCCGGCAAAGTTGAGCTTGATCTTCTGCGCGCTCACGGCGTAGCGGTAGCGCCCGCCGCCGACCGGCTCCTTGATGAGATGGAGCTGCTTGATGTCGCGCGAGATGGTCGCCTGCGTGCTCTCAATGCCCTGCTCATGCAGCTTCGCCAAAAGCTGCTCCTGTGTTTCGATCGGCTCGGCCTCAATGATGGCCAGAATTTTCTCCTGTCGGTTATTCTTCATGTCCCAACACTCCCATCAACATCTTTTTTTGCAGGATATCGCAAAAGCTCTTATTGGAAAGCCTTACGAGCTTTGTTTCATATTTTGAGCGCCGGATCTCCACGGCGTCGCCGTTGCGCAGCGAGAACGCCCGCCCGCCGTCGGCGGAGAGAAAGATCGGCTTGTAGCCGGTTTTTTCCGTCTGCACGGTGACGGTGCGCTCCGGCGAGAGCACATAGGAGTTGGCGTGCACGCTGTGCGCGCAGATCGGACTGACGATGAGGTTGCGCGCCGTGGGCTCGACGACCGGCCCGCCCGCGGAGAGCGAATAGGCCGTGGAGCCGGTCGGGCTCGCGACGATCACGCCGTCGCCCGTCACATCGAGCAGCCGTCCCTGCTCGGTCCGAATGTGGAGCCGGATCACGCGGGACACCGCTCCGCGGGTCACGACCGCCTCGTTGAGCGCAAGGTTGGAGTAGATGACGCGCCCCTCGCGCACCACGCTGACGTCGAGCATCATGCGGCTCTCGACCGTGTATTTTTCGTCCATCAGCTCGCCGAGGCGGCCAAGCTCCTTCTGCTCCAGCTCCGCCATGAAGCCGAGCGAGCCGAGGTTCACGCCGAGCACCGGAATGTCGCGGTGCGCCGCGGTCTTGGAAAGGTGCAGGATCGTGCCGTCGCCGCCGAAGGCGATGATCATGTCCGCGCCGCGCAGCTCCTGCTGGAGCGGACGGATATCGAGGCCGTAGCCCTCGGGCTTCTCCTCGTTGCGGAACGGCACGCACACGACGTTCGGACAGTGAACGCTGTCGAGAATGCGTTTGGCCTCCTTGGCGACGGTCAGCTCATGGTCGCGGTAGGGGTTTGGACAAAGTATTACCTTTTTAAGCATCGTTTTCGCCTTTCTTTTCCTCCAGCGCCGCGTGGGACGCCTCGACCAGAGCCTTCAGGTCATGGACCGGCGGCTCCTCCTCCGCGCGGGAGAGATAGCCGAGATATTCAATGTTCCCCTCGGGGCCGCGAATGGGAGAGTACGTCAGGCCAAGGACGGTAAAGTGACTTTCCTTTGCGTGCTCCAGAAAGTGCTCGAGCACCTCCAGATGCACGGCGGGATCGCGCACGACGCCCTTTTTGCCGACCTTTTCCCGTCCCGCCTCGAACTGCGGCTTGACGAGGCAGACGGCGTGGCCGTCCGGCTTCAGAAGCCCCGCGAGCGCGGGCAGAATGAGCTTGAGCGAGATGAACGACACGTCCACAGATGCGAAATCCAGCTCATCGGGGAGCTGCTCGTGCGTGAGATAGCGCGCGTTCGTGCGCTCCATACACACCACGCGCGCGTCGCTGCGGAGCTTCCAGTCGAGCTGACCGTAGCCGACGTCCACGGCGTAGACCTTTTTCGCGCCGTTTTGCAGCATACAGTCGGTAAAGCCGCCGGTAGACGCGCCGATGTCGGCGCAGATGCAGTCCGTGAGCGTGATGGGAAACGCCGCCATCGCCTTTTCGAGCTTGAGTCCGCCGCGGCTGACATAGCGCAGCGTGTGTCCGCGCACCTCGAGCACCGCGTCGGCGGCGACCGGCGCACCGGCCTTATCGACCTTTTGCCCGTTCACATAGACGATGCCGCTCATGATGCTCGCCTGCGCCTTGGCGCGCGTTTCGGCAAGGCCGCGCGCAACGAGCGCGACGTCCAATCGTTCCTTTGTACTCATTGGCAGACCTCCTTTGCCGTGCGCGCCAGGCTCTCCGCGTCCAGTCCGCATTGGCGGTACAGCTCGCCGACGCTCCCCTGCTCGATGAATCTGCGCCCGAGGTTGCAGAGCATGAGCCTCTGCGGCTCGTGCCCCTCCTCGGCGAGGATCGCCGCGATGCGCTGACCGATGCAGCCCACGCCCGAGCATTCCTCCGCGACCAGCAGCCGCTTCGTTGTGCCGAAGATTCTGGAAAGCTCGCCGCCGCGGAAGGGCGAAATGCGGTTGAGCTTGACCACCCGCGCCTCGATGCCCTGCCCGTGCAGCAGCTCCGCCGCGCCGAGCACATTGTTGATGAGCGTGCCGTAGGCGCAGAGCGTGATGTCCTTCCCCGTGCGCAGCTCAGCAAAATCCCCGGCGCTCGTATCGGCGGTGAAGGTGCCCTCGCCGCCGCGCGGATAGCGGATGGCGACCGGGCCAGTCATTTCAAAAAGCGCGCGGCGCAGCATGGCGCGCAGCTCCGCGAAGCTCGCGGGGCAGAGCACCGTCATATTCGGGATGCCGGATAAAAATACCGTATCCATCACGCCGTGATGCGTCGCGCCGTCCGCACCGACCAGACCCGCGCGGTCGACCGCAAAGACGACGTGCAGTCCGCTCAGCGCCACATCGTGCAGCAGCTGGTCGTAGGCGCGCTGGAGAAAGCTCGAATACACGGCGAACACCGGGAGCGCGCCCTGCTTGGCAAGGCCCGCCGCCATCGCGGCGGCGTGTCCCTCGGCGATGCCGACATCAAAAAAGCGGTCGGGGAAACGCCCGGCAAAGGGCGTGAGACCCGTGCCGTCCTCCATCGCCGCGGTGATCGCGCACACGCGCGGGTCCTCCTCGGCCAGCTCTGTGAGCGCAGCGCCGAAGACGGAGGAAAAGCTTTCCTTCGCGCTCGGCACCGCGCCGGTCGCGGCGTCGAACGGTCCGACGCCATGGAATTTCCACGGCTCACGCTCGGCAGGCGCGTAGCCGTGCCCCTTCTGCGTGCGGACATGGACGAGCACCGGGCGCTTCATCTCCCGCGCCCATTCGAGCGTGGTGGTGAGCTGCGCGAGGTCGTGCCCGTCCACAGGACCGAGGTAGGCGAAGCCCATGTCCTCGAACATCGTGGCGTTGGGCAGCATGGCCTTTTTGAGCCCTGTTTTGAGCGAGTGATTGAAGCGGTAGAGCGCGCGTCCGGCGGCCGTGCCGCTCAGCGCGTTGTGGTACGCCTTCTTGAAGGCGAAGTATTCCGGCTTTGTGCGCAGGCGCGAGAGATGCTCGCTCATCGCGCCGACGTTGCGGTCGATGGACATACCGTTGTCGTTGAGGATAACGATCAGCGGCTCGCCGGAGGCGCCCGCGTTGTTGAGCCCCTCGTAAGCAAGACCGCCGGTGAGCGCGCCGTCGCCGATGAGGGCAAGCACGCTGTAATCCTCGTGCAGCATCGTGCGGGCGCGCGCCATGCCGAGCGCCACGGAGACGGAGTTGGAGGCATGACCGGCGATGAAGGCGTCGTGTACGCTCTCGCAGGGCTTGGGAAAGCCCGAGATGCCGCCGAGCTGCCGCAGCGTCGGAAAGCGGTCCGCGCGGCCGGTGAGTATTTTATGGACGTAGCACTGATGCCCCACGTCAAAAACGAGGCGGTCGCGCGCCGTGTCGAACACGCGGTGGATGGCGACGGTCAGCTCCACCACGCCGAGGTTCGAGGCGAGGTGCCCGCCGGTGCGCGAGACCTGCGTGACAAGAAAGCCGCGCAGCTCGTCGCAGAGAAGCGGAAGCTCCGAGCCGTCGAGCGCCCGGAGGTCTTCCGACGAATGAATTCGGTCCAAGATCAACGTAGTATCCCCTTGCAGTTGTTTTCGGGCGGCCCGGCAGGAGCGCGGAATACCGCCGTCATGTCAAATTATAGACATTATAGACCATCGTGCGGAAATATACAAGATATACAGCGCGTTATTCACTGCAAAATTTTTGTGAACGACGCAAAACAGGGCGGAGACCCGAAAAGCCTCTGCCCTGCCGTCCTTTACTTGTTCCGTGTTTCCATGCTGCGCGAGAGCGCGGCGAGGAAGTCCGCTTCTCCGCCGAACAGACCGAGCGCGGAGATCGCCTCGTCGGTCAGACGCATGACCTCTCGTTCGCACGCTGCAAGGCCGAGGAGATCGACGAAGGTGGTCTTTTTCTCCGCCTTGTCCGAGCCGATGGGCTTGCCGAAGGTCGCCTCGTCGCCGATCACGTCGAGCATATCGTCGCGGATCTGGAAGGCAAGGCCGAGCGCGTCGGCATAGCGCTGCGCCGCATCCGCCTGCTCCGCCGTGCCGCCCGCGGCGGCGACGCCCATCAGGCAGGCCGCGCGGATGAGCGCGCTCGTCTTACGCAGATGGATCGCCATCAGCTCGCCGCGGTCGAGGGAGCGGCCCTCCCATTCGAGGTCGAGCTGCTGGCCGCCGCAGATGCCGGCGTGACCCGCGGCGTGCGTCAAAATCTGAGCGCAGCGCAGCGCGCGCTCCGGCGCAAGCGGCGCGGAGAGCACCGTTTCAAAGGCGAGAGCCTGCAGCGCGTCGCCCGCCAGCACGGCGGTGGCCTCGCCGAACACCTTGTGGTTCGACGGCTTGCCGCGGCGCAGATCGTCGTCGTCCATGCACGGCAGATCGTCGTGAATGAGCGAATAGGTATGCAGCAGCTCCACGCCGCAGGCGGCGGGAAGCGCGGCGTGAACGTCGCCGCCGCAAAGACGGCAGAATTCCAGCGTCAGGATCGGCCGCAGGCGCTTGCCGCCCGCGGTGAGACTGTAACGCATGGCGTCGAGCAGCCGCGCGTAGGGCTCGTCCGCGGCGACGCATTGTGCATCGAGAAAGTCCTCGACCATCGTGCGGTATTCCTCCATGCGGAGGGCAAACAGTTCTCGTTCCATGTATTATTCCTCCGCAGCAAAGGGGGCTTCGACCGGCGCGCCGTCCGCGCCTTTGGTCAGGCGCACGACCTTCTGCTCCGCCTCGTCGAGCATTTTTCCACAGGAGGTGACGAGCTTCGTCCCCTCCTCAAAGAGCTTGAGCGAGTCGGCTAACTTCGCGTCGCCGCGCTCAAGCTGCGACACGATCTCCTCGAGCCGCGTGATGTTATCCTCAAAGCTTTTTGCCATGGCTGTTCTCTCCTCTCGTTTCGTTGACCGTACAGGCCAGACTGCCCCGTCCGAGCGTCACGTCGATCGTCTCGCCGACGGTCACCTCGTCCGCACTGCGGAGCACCGTACCGTTTGCCGTCCGCGCCACGGCATAGCCGCGCGCGAGCACCGCAAGTGGGCTCATCGCGTGGAGCGACGCGCACAGCGCGGCGAAGCGCTGCCGCCGCTCCCCCACCTGCTTTTCCGCAAGCGAGGCGAGATTCTTCTGCGTGTAGTCGAGCAGCAGGCGCTTGTCCGCGATGAAGGCCATCGGGTCGCGCAGCACGCGCTTCCGCTCCAATGCGGTCAGTCGTTCGCGCAGCGCGGAAAGGCGGCTTTCCTCCGTTTTGGTCATGCTTCGCTCCAGCGCCGTGAGCCGGGCGCGGACGTCATTCCGGTCGGGCACGGCGATCTCCGCGGCGTTCGACGGCGTGGACGCCCGCGCGTCCGCGACATAGTCGGCGATGGTGACGTCCGGCTCGTGACCGACGGCGGAGATGACGGGGATCTCCGATTCGTAGATGGCGCGCGCCACACGCTCGTCGTTGAACGCCCAGAGGTCCTCGATGGAGCCGCCGCCGCGGCCCGTGATGATGAGGTCCGCGACCTTGTATCTGTTCGCGTAGCGCAGCGCGCCGGCGATCTCCGGCGGGGCCTCGGTTCCCTGCACGCGCACGCCGAGGAGCTTGACCTCCGTCAGCGGCCAGCGCGCGCGGAGAATGCGGAGCATATCATGCACCGCCGCGCCGGCGGGCGAGGTGATGATGGCGATGGTTTTCGGGTATTTCGGCAGCGGCTTTTTGTGCGCGGGATCGAAAAGCCCCTCGCGCTCCAACTGCGCCTTGAGCTGCTCAAAGGCGACGTGCAGGTCGCCCGCGCCCTCCGGCGAGAGCTCGGAGACATAAAGCTGATAGACCCCGTCGCGCGGGAACACGCTGATGCGCCCGAAGGCGATGACCTTCATGCCGTTCTCGGGACGGAAGCGCAGACGCAGGGCGTTTCCCTTGAACAGCACGCAGCGCATCGCGCCCTCGGCGTCCTTGAGCGTGAAGTAGTGGTGGCCCGAGGGGTAGAGCTTGTAGTTTGAGATCTCGCCGCGCACGAAGATCTCCTGCAGCTGCGGCACGCGGTCGAGCAGAGCCTTGATGAAGTTGTTGGCCTCGCTGACCGAGAAGATCATTTGCTGTTCCATGCGTTCTCCTGTGAAGCGTTTTTCCTTTGCAGATGCCGGATATACAAAGCAGAGCGCCGCCGTGCGCGGTGCTCTGCCTCTTTGCTTATTCTGCGCTGATCTCCGCGCGCACGAACGAGCCGAGGATGCCGTTGATGAACTTCACGGTCTCGGGCGTTTCGTACTTCTTGGCGATCTCCACCGCCTCGTTGATGGCGACAGAGTTCGGCACGTCGCGGAAATAGAGAATTTCGTACATTGCCACGCGCATGATAGCGGAGGCCACGAGCGGGATGCGGTCAAAGCTCCAGCCCTTGGCGTACCTGGCGATGAATTCGTCCAGCTCCGGCGCGTGATCGGCCACGCCGCACACGAGCGCGCGGATATACTCCGCCTGCTTGGCGTTGGGCGCTTCGCTGTAAAGCTCATCCTCGCCTGCCAGCTCGGCAAAGCCGTCGCGGCTCAGCCGTTCGGCGACCAGCTCCTCCGCCGTTTTATCGGTGAAGCTCAGCTCATACGCCAGATGCACGGCAATCTCTCTTGCAGTATTGCGAACCATAGACGTTTCGTCCTTTTCTCTTTCTTGTTAGTTGAAGCTGATGCCGCCCACATGGACGTTGACCGCCCGGACGGAGAAGCCCGTCATCGTCTCGACTGCGCTCATCACAGCGTCCTGCACCTTGGCGGCGGTCTCGGGAATGGCGAAGCCGTATTTCACCGTCAGGTAAACGTCCAGCGTGATCTCGCCGTCCTGAATGTCCATGCGGATGCCGCGTGCGGGCTTCTTGCCCATGAACTGCTCGGTGAGCTGCTCGGTCATGGTGGTCATCATGGCGCCGACGCCCTCGATCTCGCCGATGGCCTCGGACGCGATCGCGACCACAACATCCTCGGAAATGTTGATGCTGCCGTCGCTCGCGGACTGCGTCAGATATTCGCGGTTTTCGCCCATTGCTGTCTCTCCTTGCTGTATGGTAGTGATACTCAGCATACGCTATGCTCAATTATTAGTATTCTACCATCCTTTGCCGCAAATTACAACAGCTAATTTACTTCTAATATTTTGATGCAGTCGGCGGTCAGCTCGGTCTCCTGCTTGACGATGTCGGTGATCTTCGCGATGTCCTCGGTCTGAAGTCCGTCCTCGCCCGCCGAGACCACCACGCTCACGCCGTCGTCGGCCATGAAGACCACGCAGTCCGTGTAGCCCTTGGCAGTGATCATGTTTTCGATCTGCGCTTCGGCGAGCGTGTAGGCCGCGAGCGTCTGGATGCTCTGCGCAGCCTCTGCCGCTGCCGCCTCATCGACCTCCGCCGCGCCGCTTGCCTCCTGCAGAAGGCTCAGCGCGCTGTCGCGGGCCTGCTGGCGCGTGAGCCGCGCGGTCGCAAAGTAGTCGCCCGGCAGCGCTTCGCCGGAGACCTCCTCTGCGTCGCCCTCCGTGCCGTCCACCAGAGTGGCCTGCCCGAGGATCTTGTCGGTCTCCTCCACCTGCTGCGCGTAGCGTCCGTTCAGAAAGATCGCCCCGCACACGAGCAGTAAGACCGCTCCCGCCACCATGTTCCGTTTCCACAGCTTTTTCATGTTCTTCCTCCCAAAAATAATGATTTTCATGGTTTCCCCTGTAATACGGTGATCTTGTCGCTCGGCAGCGCTGTCAGAGCGCTGACCGCCTGCGTCACGGCAAGGCGCACGCCCGCGCTGCCGCCGCCCTCGCAGACCACGAGCGCCCCGACGTAGCGCGGATAGACGCGGTTCGTCACCACGACCTCCTGCGTGCCGCTGCCCGTACCGACGACGACCGTCTCGCTCTTGCGCTTCATGTCCTCGCTCCCGCTGCGCTCGGCGGTCGTATCCTGCGCCAGCTCGCGCTTCGTGCCGGAGTCCACGGTGAGCATCAGCCGCAGCTCGCCCACGCCGTCGATGGCGCGCAGGATGTTCTCCATCTCCTCCTGCACCGCGCCGCGGTCGAACGCCTCGGCGTCCGGACTGCCGGCTGCCGGCTCGGCCTCCGCATTTCCTCCCGGCAGCAGCATCAGCACGATGCCGAGGAGCGCCGCGAGCGCGGCGAGACGGTATTTTTTCAATCCCTCGAGCCACTTCCCCGTCCGCGCATCCTTCATCTCTCCGCCCTCCATTCCTGCTTCTCCGGCGCGATCCCCAGCTCCTGCGTGAGGAGCACGGAGAGCTCCGCGTTTTCCTCGCCGAAGAGCACCGCGCGGTCGGGAATGAACGCGCCGTCCTCCTCGCGCACCGTGACCTCTGCCGTGACCTCGGCGCCGAGGGCGTGTGCTTTGTCCTCAATATATGCGCCCGTCCGCTCCGCTATGACCGCCGCGAGCGACTGCCCGCTCACGTCGCGGTATTGCTCCTCCAATGCCGCGCGGTCGGCAGAGAGACCGTCGAGGTCGAGCGCCAGCTCCCTCGGCTCCGCCGTCCCGAGCGGGCGCAGCATACAGAGAATGAGCACCAGTCCGCCGGAAAAGCGCGCGAGCTTCCGCACGCTTCCCTCGGGCGTGAGCTGATCGAGAAGGCTCACGAGAAAGGCGCAGCTCACCACGCCGAGGAGCCATTGTCGTAAAAATGCCATCACATCACCACCATGGAAATGGATACGAGCAGCGCCGCGAGCAGCAGCGCCGCGCAGGCCGCCGTCATGCCGAGGACGAGGGCGAAGGCGTCGCCGAGCTGCTCGAGCAGCCGCTCAAGCGGCTTGACGCCGCTGACCGCCGAGACGAAGGCCGCCGCGCGGTAGAGCAAAAACTGCACGCTCAGCCGCACGAGCGGCGCGAGGCAGGCGAGAAGCACGCCCAGCACGCCGGCCGCCCCGATGGCCGCGCGCAGCGAATGGGCCGCGCTGAGCACCATCTCGGCGGACTCCGCGAGAATGCTCCCGACCACCGGCACCGCGCCGGAGACCGCCGTCTGCGCCGCCTTGACCGCCGCGCGGTCCGCGCTTCCGGTGAGCACGCCGCTGACCGACAGATAGAGCGTGAAGGCCGTCACCGCGCCGCACAGCAGCCAGGAGATGAGCTTTTTGAGTCCGTCCGCGAGCTTGTCCAGACCGCTCTCCGGCAGCGCCGCGCCCGCCGAGGCAAGAGCGATGTGGCAGTAGACCAGCGGGAGCAGCAGCTCGTGGATGAGCGTTGTGAGCGCGTCGGCGGCAAAGAGCGTGCCGACCTGCCAGGCGCTCGCCGTGAACACGCCGCCGCAGCCCGCGAGCGCCGCCGCCATCGTCGGCAGCAGGAGCTTGGTGAGGTCGGCGAGATCCTGCATGGTCGCCGTTCCCAGTCCGATGAGCGAGGAAAGGTCGCCCGCCGAGAGCGTCGTCACGCACAGCACGCCGACGAGCGGCACAAAGCGGGAGGCGTTCTCGCCGAGCGAGGACGCAAAGCCGTCCGCGGCTCCCGTAAGCAGGACGGTCAGCGCGAGCAGCACCGCCCCGCGCAGCGAGCGGTCCAGCGACGCGCGCAGCGCGTCGAAGAAGCTTTGCACGAGGAGCTGTACGCCCTCCTCCGTGATGCCTTCACCCTCTGCCAGCGCCGCCGCTTCCTCCGGCAGCGCGTCGAGAAGCTCGCCCGGAAGCTGCACGGCGCAGACCGGAACGGTCAGGAGCGCGAGCGTGAGCAGAAGAAATACCGTCCTTCTCACAGCCAGCCCTCCACCAGCTCCACCACGGCGAGCAGCAGCGGAGCGGCTGCGGTCAGCGCACAGACCGCGCCGGCGGTCTCGAGCACAGAGGCAAGCGCGCCCTGCGCGGCGTCGCGGCAGAAGGCGCCGCCCACGCGCACCGTCAGCGCAATGGCGAGCACCTTCCAAAGCGGCGTGAACACCGCGCCCGAAAGGCCCGTTTTGTCCGCGAGCGTGCGAAGCAGCGCAGCCAGCGGTTCTCCTGCCGCGATGAGCAGAGCCGCCGCGCAGGCGGCGGCGCACAGCGCCAGCAGCAGCGCCAGCTCTCCCTCGTTTCGCTGCAGCAGCGAGGCGACCGCCGCCGTGATGACGCACAGCGCGAATACCTTCAGCAAAAGCTCCATCGCTCAGAACCCGAAGAGCGTTTTGACCAGCTCAAAGAGCGAGCTGATCTCCCGCACGAGCAGCATCATCGTCGTCACCAGCCCCGCAAGGCTCACGAGCATCGCCTGATCGGGCCGGTCCGAGCGCACGAGCAGCTGATTGAGCACCGCGACCACAATGCCGATGGCGGCGATCTTGAATACCAGATCAATGTCCATAGCGATCTCCTGTGTAAAGTGTTTTTCCTGTTCAGATAAGCAGTATCGTGACAAGGAGACTCAGGCTGAAGCAGAGCGTCGTCACGAGCCGGGTATCCCGCGCGCTTTGCCGCTCTCGCTCCATGAGCGTGCCGCGCAGCGCCTGCGCCGCCGCGCGCAGGGCGCGGAGCACCGCGTCCTCCTCCCCGCCGAAGGCGTCGGCAAGACCGGATAGCAACGCCTGCTCCCGCTCACCGAGCGGCGTCCGGGCGGCGGCCTTGCGCCAGCCGTCTGGCAGCGGCGTCCCATTCTCCAGCTGCGCGAGCACGTCGGCGAAGAAGGCGTCGGCGTACTTCCCCGCACCGCGCTGTCCGAGCAGCCGCGGCAGCGGCGTGAGCGAGGCGCGTATCCCGCGCTCCAAGCCCTCCAATGCGGCGGAAAGCTCCCGCAGGGCGGCACGCTCCTGCCTCCGTGCGCCGAGCAGCGCATGGCATTGGAGCGCCGCGCCGCAGAGGATCAGGGCGGCTCCAAGCAGCTTCATGGCAGCAGCTCCTCCACGCGGTACCGCCGCTCCTCGCCCGTTCCCTCAATGATGACCGCACGGGAGAACACGCCGGAATCCCGCAGCAGCGGCCAGAGCGGCTTTTGCCGCAGCTCGTCAAGGCCGGAGGCGTGCATCGTCGCGAGCAGCGCCGCGCCGCAGTTGGCGGCGTGCGCCATCGCCGCAATGTCCTCGGCCGCCGTGATCTCATCGACCGCGATGACCTGCGGGTTCATCGCCCGCAGCACCATGCCGATGCCCTGCGCCTTGGGGCAGAGCGTGAGCACGTCCGTGTGCGTCCCCAATGCCATCTGCGCCTCTCCTCCGGCGCAGACAGCGATCTCTCCGCGCTCGTCCACCACCGCGACGCGCAGCGCCGCGCGGTCCTCGCTTCCGAGCGAGAGCGTGCGGATGAGGTCGCGTAGAAGCGTCGTCTTGCCGCCGCCCGGCGGCGAGAGCAGGAGCGTGCTCCGGAAGGCTCCCGCGTGAAAAAGGCCGTCTGCCGTCGGCTCGGCCAGGCCGATCCGCTCAGTGACGATGCGCAGCGAGAGCGAGGAAATATCCCGCAGGCTTGCGACCGCGCCGTTCCGCAGCACCGCCGTTCCGCATACGCCGAGCCGGAAGCCGCCGTGCAGGCACAGAAATCCCTGCCGCAGCGTCTCCGCGCAGGCATAGCGCGAGTAGTCCGTCACCGCGTCCACCATCTGCGCGAGATCGCGCGGCGTCACGCGGCTGTCCGCGCCGAAGTACGGCAGCGTGACCTCGCCCTCGGGCAGCAGTGCGGCGGGGGGCTGTCCGGCACGCAGACGGAACTCCTCCGTGTATCGCTTGCGATGGTCCGGCATTTGCAGCGCCGCGCGTCGGAACCGGGGCGGCAGCAGCGCCGCCGCCTCCTCGCAGCGCGCAATGGCCCTGGCTTCGTTCATGCGCTCTCCCCCTTGTCCGTCAGATACCCCACTCTATGCGAGGAGCGGACAGGTCATGCCTGTTCGCCTGAAAAAATGCGGATGAAGAAAAAAGCGGCGGGAGCTCCCGCCGCTTCGCGCTCGTAGCTTTTATTTGCCGCCGCAGCTGCAGCAGTTCGTCGGCGTGTCCGCGCCGCCCTCCGCGATGCCGGCGGGGAAGAAATCGTCCACCGGGAAGCAGACGCTCTCGAACATCTCGCAGGGATCGTCGCAGGAGCTGCACGAAATGCTGCCGACCGGCTGGCAGCTGCCGCTCGGGATGCAGTAGTCGAATACCGGAATGAGCAGCTGCGTGCCGCGCTCGAGCCGCACGATGGAGAACTGTCCGATGGAGATGCACACGCGCCTGGTCTGCGGCTCGAAGAGAATGGGCTCGTCGAAGGCTTCGGCAATGCCCGTGGGCACGCCCGTGACCGCTGCGCAGTCGCAGCAGTTCCCGCAGGAGCAGTCGACAATGCGCGCGCACAGCAGCAGTGGGTCGACAGCCGTGACCACGGCGGTCGGCAGGTTTGCCGTGAGGTCGATGGGATAGTCCGCGCCGCCGGGCACGGGATACGAGGAGAACACCTTCGCGCGGCTCTCGCCGCCGAAGAGCATCACGCGCTTGTCGAAGGTCGCAAGGCCCTCGATCTCCGTTGCGCGCATCCCGTTGTTCACCGCCTGCAGGATCACGCGGTAGTAAAAGCGCATATCGACCGTAAAGAAGCCGCGGTTGAAGCTCACCGGCTCCACATCCACGCCGACGTGCAGCAGCTCCACGCGGCCGCCGCGGATGCTCTGCGAGGCGTCGATGACACTCTGGGCCGTCGCCGTGGGGTAAAAGGTCAGGTCCTCGATGCAGTCCTTATCCTTGCAGGATGAGAAGATCTTTTTCGTATGGATACAGACCGCTTCGCGCACGCCGTTGGCGCTCGTGATCGGGCCTGCGGTCACTTTTTCAGCCATGGAAATACCTCCTGATCTAAGTACTGATGAAAGATTGGCTTTCTTTCAGTCCAGTCTATGCCGAGCGGCGGGAATGGTGAAAAATCCACTATACAAATTTAAGGAAACGCGCTATAATAAGGAAAATATCGGACAGGAGGGCTGCCCTATGGCGCGCATGGGCTTCATTCAGGATAAGCTCGAGATCAAATTTCTTCTTCTCTACATTGCCTCGCGGCTCATCGAGCCGGTGCCGTTTGAGGCCATGCAGGAGCTTGCGATGATCGACGACGGCGTGGACTTCTTCGATTTCTCCGAGTGCATGAATGACCTCGTCACCTCCGGGCACCTGACGCTCTCGGAGGACGGGCTCTATGCCATCACGGAGAAGGGCCTGCGCAACGGGCAGATCTGCGAATCGAGCCTTCCCTACTCCGTGCGCCTCGCGGCGGACAAGAACATCACCGTGTTCAATCAGAAGCTGCGCCGCCGCGCACAGATCCGATCCGAGATCACGCCGCGCCCCAACGGCACCTACACCGTCTCCCTCGCCTTCTGCGACGAGCAGGACAGCCCGCTTCTGAAGATGGAGCTGATGGTACCTAAGGAGGTCATGGCAAAGGACCTTGCCGACCGCTTCCGGAAGAACACCGAGCAGCTTTACGCGAGCGTGATCAATGCGCTCTTTGAAGCACCAAGGGAGAAAAAGGAATAAGGATAGAAAAAGGAGGACGCTGCCGTCCTCCTTTTCTCGTATGCCGTTTTATTCCAGCCTGAGCCAGTCCTCGTAGTGCGGCAGCTCGTAGTCGGCGAGAGCGCACATCTGCCGCCACTCGTCTTCCCCTGCCGCGCCGCCGACGGCGACCGCGCGGAAGCCCGCTGCCTTCGCCGACTCCACGAGCGCGAGCGTACCGGTAAAGACCACGGTATCTGCCTTCTGCGACCGCAGCCGCCGCATGGCCTTTTCCAGCATCGTCCCGCTGCAAACGGCGCAGCCTGCCTCGCGCTCGGTCAGAAGACCGCGGAAGTCTCCCTCGATCCCCGCCGAACACAGCAGCGCCTGCGCTTCGGCTCGGTCGAGCGCCGTGACGGCGTAGAGCCACACGCTCTCCATCTTCAGAATGGAGAGCACCTTGTCCGCGCCCGGGCGCAGAGCGCCGCCGTCCAGCAGGGCGTCGGGCAGAGTAAAGATCGCGCTTTGCAAACGCATAACGTATTCGTCTCCTTTTTATTTCAGCACAACATTCTCATCGCCGAGCAGCTCGCGCATCGCGCGGACAAAAGCCGGGTGCAGCGCCGCGGTCGTGCCGATGAGCTTGCCGCTGTCGATGAGCCGGATACGCACCGGCTCCTTGCCCTCAAAGAGATAGGCGATGCGGCGGAACTGCGTCATTTCATGGCTGTCCATCGACGGCAGGCGCAGATAAAGCGTCTGCCGCTTCTCCCCCGCCGCTCCCGCGGACACATCGTCTGCGCTGCCGTCAAGCGGTCGCGCCGAATCGCACATGAGCTGCGGGGCCTTCTCGTCGCGCACGCTCAGGCGGCCTGAAGCAAGGATGGTCTGCCCCTCCTTTAGGTAGCTGCCGCTCGTCTCCAGCGTGCGGGCGAAGCAGAGCATTTCCATCGCGCCCGTGCTGTCCTCGACCGTGACGTAGGCCATGAGCGTATTGCTGCGCGTCGTTTTGACCTTGCTCGAGGTCACGACGCCCGCAATGCTCAGCTTCTGACCGTCGGCAAAGATCGTCGGTCCGGCCTCCTGCGCAAAATCCTCCAGAATGCGGCCGATCGGCGCGGCGCCGAGCCGGTGGGACAGCTCCCGGTAAGCGTCCATCGGGTGACCGGAGAGATAGAGACCGGTGGTCTCCTTCTCCATCGCCATCCGCTCCTGCGCGGAAAATTCCGGAATGTCCGGCAGATGCAGCGGCTCGCGCTGCGCGCTTCCGCCGCCCATGCCGAAGAAGTCCATCTGCCCCTCGATGTTCACGCGGTTGCCGTTCGAGATGCCGTCCATGACCTTTTCGTAGACGGCGATGAGCTGCGAGCGATGCACGCCCATCGAATCGAACGCGCCCGCGCGGATGAGGTTCTCCACTGCGCGCTTGTTCATGTCGTTCCCGTCCATGCGATAGCAGAAATCCTGAAAATCCGCAAAGGGACCGTTGACCTCGCGCTCGTGCATCATGCGGGCGATCAGGCCGCGGCCGATGTTCTTGATGGCGACGAGGCCGAAGCGGATGCCCTCCGGCTCGACCGTAAAGCGGTCATCCGACCGGTTGACGTCCGGCGGCAGGAGCGCGATGGCGCACTCGCGGCACTCGCCGATGTATTCCGCGATCTTCTCGCTGCTGTCGAGTACGCTCGTGAGCAGCGCCGCCATATATTCCTTCGGGAAATGGCACTTGAAATACGCCGTCTGGTACGCGATGACCGCGTAGGCCGCGGCGTGCGCCTTATTGAAGGCGTAGTTTGCGAAGGCGTAGATATCGTCGTAGATCGCCTGCGCGGCGCTCTCGCTGATCCCATTCGCGATGCAGCCCTTGATGCCCCGGCTCGGGTCGCCGTGCAGGAACGCGCCGCGCTCCTTTTCAATGTCCTTGACCTTTTTCTTGCTCATGGCGCGGCGGAGCATATCCGCCTGTCCGAGCGTGTAGCCGGCGAGCTGCTGGAAGATCTGAATGACCTGCTCCTGATAGACGATGCAGCCGTAGGTGATCGACAGGATCGGCTCGAGCTGCGGAATGAGGTATGTCACCTTGCTCGGATCGTGCTTGCAGGCGATGAACTTCGGAATGGAGTCCATCGGGCCGGGGCGGTAGAGCGCGATAAGCGCCGTGATATCCTCGATGTTCTGCGGCTTGAGACTGACGCACACGCCCGTCATGCCGCTCGATTCGAGCTGAAAGACGCCCGAAGTCTTGCCTGCGGCGAGCATTTCATAGGTCTCGGGATCGTTCTCCGGGATGTCCGCCAGCTTGAAGCCGGGCTGCGTTTTCTGCACGGTCTTGACCGCGTCGTCGAGCACCGTCAGATTGCGCAGGCCGAGGAAGTCCATTTTGAGCAGCCCCAGCTCCTCGAGCGTCGTCATCACATACTGGCAGACCACCGCGTCGTCGTTCGTCGCCAGCGGGACGTAATCGACCACGGGGCGCTTGGTGATGACCACACCCGCGGCGTGCGTCGAGGCGTGGCGCGGCATCCCCTCAAGGGCGCGCGCCGTGTCGATGAGCTTTTTTACCTGCTCGTCGTTCTCGTACTTTTCGCGCAGCTCGCGCGAGAGCTTGAGCGCGTCGTCGAGCGTGATGTGCAGATTTCCCGGCCCGCCGGGTACGAGCTTGGCGATCACATCGCAGTCGGCGTAGGTCATATTCAGCGCGCGGCCCACGTCGCGGATCGCGCCGCGCGCCGCCATCGTGCCGAAGGTCACGATCTGCGCCACATGGTCGTCGCCGTACTTGCGGCGGACGTAGTCCACGACCTCACCGCGGCGGGTATCGCCGAAGTCCATGTCGATATCGGGCATGGACACGCGCTCGGGATTGAGAAAGCGCTCGAAGAAAAGACCATACTTCATCGGCTCGATGTCCGTGATGTGCAGACAATAGCTCACGATGCTGCCCGCCGCGCTGCCGCGCCCCGGGCCGACGGGAATGCCGACGCTCTTGGCGTAGCGCACAAAGTCGGAGACGATGAGAAAATAATCGACGAAGCCCATCTTCTCGATCATGTTCTCCTCGTATTCCAGCTGCGCCTTCTGCTTGTCCGTCCCCTCGCCGTAGCGCCCGGCAAAGCCGTCCGCGCAGAGCTTTTTGAAATAGGTCAGCGAGGTGTAGCCCTCCGGTACCTTGAATTCCGGCAGGTGGTACTTGCCGAAGGTGAACTCCAGATTACACATCTCCGCGATCTTCCCCGTGTTCTCGATCGCGCCGGGGTATTGGGCGAAAAGCGCCTCCATCTCCTCCGTCGAGCGGAGGTAGAAGTTCTGCGGCTCGTAGCGCATCCGGTTCTCGTCGTCCACGGTCTTGCCCGTCTGGATGCACAGCAGCACGTCGTGCGCGTAGGCGTCCGCCTTCGTAAGGTAGTGCGCGTCGTTCGTGCACACGAGCGGCAGGCCCGTCTCCTCGTGGATGCGCAGCAAGCCCTTGTTTACGACCGCCTGCTCGCGGATGCCGTGGTTCTGAAGCTCAAGATAGAAGCGGTCGGGGCCAAATATCTCCGAGAGTGTCAAGGCATACGCCTTTGCATTGTCGTACTCGCCGTTGCGCAGCCGGCGGGGGATCTCGCCAGCAAGACACGCCGAGAGCGCAATAAGTCCCTTGGCGTGCGCGCGCAGCAGCTCAAGGTCGATGCGGGGCTTGATGTAGAAGCCCTCGGTAAACGCCTTGGAGACCATGTAGGAGAGGTTGCGGTAGCCCTCCTCGTTCTCGCACAGAAGGACAAGGTGGCGCGCCTCGGCGTCAATCTCGTGCTGCTTGTCAAAGCGCGTGCGGGGCGCGACATAGACCTCGCAGCCGATGACGGGCTTGACGCCCTCGGCCTTGCACGCGCGGTAGAAGTCGATCGCGCCGTACATCACGCCGTGGTCGGTCACGGCGACCGCCGTCTGCCCCAGCTCGCGGACGCGCTTGGCCAGCCCCTTGATGCGGCACGCGCCGTCAAGAAGGCTGTATTCCGTATGAACGTGCAGATGTGCAAACGGCATGATGCTTTCCTCTCTTTATGCTTTCTCTTTGCCCGCAAGCTCCATGAGCTTGCGCATCCGGTGGTTGAGGCAGGATTTCGTCAGCGGCGGGTCGAAGGTCTCCGCCAGCTCGCTGAGCGACAGCTCCGGCTGCAAAAGCCGAGCGACCGCGACCTCCTGCAGCTTGACCGGCAGCGTGGCGACGATGCCCGCGTCGGTCAGGCGCGTGAGCGCCTCGACCTGCTCGCGCGAGGCGGCCACGGCCTTGTCCACATTCGCCGCGTCGCAGTTGACGCGCCGGTTGACCGTGTTGCGCATTTCCTTTTCGACCTTTGCGGCCATGACCTCCATCGCCGCGGCGGGCGCGCCGATGCGCGTGAGCAGCTCCTCGATGTGGTCGCTCTGCTTGAAATAGGTCACGCCGTTGCCCTGCCGCTGCACGTTTTTCGGCTCGTAGCCCATGTCGCGCAGCAGCGCCTCGACCTCGCGCCCCGCCTGCAAATGCGGCGTGGCAAGCTCAAGATGGTAGCGCTTGAGCGGATCGGTCACGCTGCCGCCCGCAAGGAAGGCCCCGCGCAGGAACGACGCGCGGCAGCACTCCTCCTCCAGCAGCGCGAAGTTGACGTGCAGCGCGTAGTGCTGGTCGGGATCGTAGCCGAGCGTCTCTAAAATGACGGCGAGCTTCTGCCCGTCCGTGATGCGGAAAATGCTTTTGCTGCTGCTCTCCTGCGCGTCGAAGCGAACGCTGAACGCCTTCTGGAAGAGCTTTGGCAGCCGCGCGGCAAAGTCCTCGCTCTCGGTGACGATGCGCACCTCGGTCGGGGAAAAGCTGCCCGCGTAGAGCAGCACACCGTAGGCTTCGGCGCGCGCGCAGCAGCGCCGCGTGAGCGGCACGCGGCACAGCTCCGCCTTGGCGTCGGAGGAAAAGGACATGGGCGTTCTCCTTTCAGCCGCGTGTGATATCGCGGTGGTTCTCGTAGGCGGCGTAGCCGAGCTTATTTAAGTACTCCGTCACCGCCCGCGCGATGGACACCGAGCGGTGCCGTCCGCCGGTGCAGCCGACGGCCACGACCAGCACGGCCTTGCCCTCATCCTGATAGAGCGGCAGGAGGAACGCGAGCATCTGCTCGAGCTTTGATAGAAATTCCTTCGTCTGCGGGAAGGAAAAGACATAGTTGTAAACGTCGTCGTTCATGCCGGTCTGGTAGCGCAGCTCCGGCACATAGTAGGGGTTCGGCATGAAGCGCACGTCGAACACCAGATCGGCCTCGAGCGGCACGCCGTACTTGTAGCCGAAGGAGACGACGTTGATGCTCATGCGGCTCTGCTGCCCCTTTTCCGCAAAGAGGCGGTAGAGCTCGCCGCGCAGCTTCGCCGCGGAGAGCTGCGTCGTGTCGATCACAAAGTCCGCGCGCTCGCGCAGCGGGCGCAGCAGCTCCGTTTCGCGCTTCACCGCGTCCTCGATGGTCGCGCCGCTCTCCATGAGCGGGTGGCGGCGGCGCGTTTCCTTGTAGCGCTTGATGATGCTCTGCGTGTCCGCCTCCAGATAGAGCAGGCGGCAGACCGTGCCGCCCTCGCGCAGGCGGTCGATGACCTCCAGCAGCTCCTGAAAGCTGTCCACACCGCCGCGGATGTCGTTCACCAGCGCGACGCGGTCGTAGCGGCCATCGCTCTCGGCGGAGAACTCCGCGAACTTCGGAATGATGGCGGCGGGCATATTGTCCACCGTGTAATAGCCGATATCCTCCAGACAGGACGCGGCGCAGGACTTGCCCGCGCCGGACAGACCCGAGATGACCAGGATCTCCATGTTTCGATCCCCCTTTATCGAATGATCTTCACTTCCGGCTCGAGTGTCACGCCCGTCGCCGTGAAAACGGTATCCTGTACTTTTTTGATGAGCGCGAGGACGTCCGCGCAGGTCGCGCCGCCGGCGTTGACCACAAAGCCCGCGTGCTTGCGGCTGACCTCTGCCCCGCCGACGTGCTTGCCCTTGAGGCCGCACTGCTCGATGAGCGTGCCCGCGAAGTATCCCTCGGGGCGCTTGAAGGTGCTGCCGGCGCTCGGCATCTCAATCGGCTGGCTCGCGCGGCGCTTGGCCGAAAGCTCCTCCATGCGCGCCTTGATGGCCTCCTGATCCCCGCCGTGAAGCGCGAGCTTTGCGCGCAGGACGACGGCCTCGGGGTGATCGGTGAAGAAGCTGCGGCGGTAGCCGAGCGCCAGCTCCTCTCCGCGCAGCGTCCGAACGCCGTCCGGGAAAAGCGCCGTGACCTCGGTGAGCACATCCTTCAGCTCGCCGCCGTAGGCTCCCGCGTTCATCACCACGCCGCCGCCGAGACTGCCGGGAATGCCGTGCGCGAACTCCAGTCCCGTGAGGCTGTGCTGCCAGGCAAAAACGCCCAGCCGCGCGAGCGATACGCCCGCGTCCGCCGTGATGATGCCGCCGTCGAGCGCGATACGGTTCAGCCCCTCGCCCGTCTGAATAACGAGCGTATCCAGCCCCTCGTCCGCAACGAGCAGATTGGTGCCGTTGCCGAGCAGGAACGGCGTGACGCCGCACTCCTGTGCGAAGCCCGTGAGCAGAACGATCTGCTCGCCGGAGGTCGGGAACGCCATGCGCGTTGCCGGCCCTCCGATGCGGAAGGAGGTGTGCCGCGCAAGCGGCTCGTCGTGTATATATTTGAGGTCCGGCAGATACGCCGTGACCTTTTCATCCAGTAACGCCGCCCAGCCCGGGCGGTTTGATGAAAACATGGACTCCATAAATGCTCCTTACCGATTTACCGATTCTTTTCCTGCGCCGCCTGATGGTCGATGTGGCTGTCGATCTGCTCAACGAACTCGCGGGCGGAGTTGATGCCGTACTTCTTCTGGCGGTTGTTCATCACCGCCAGCTCCACGATACCGGCGAGGTTGCGGCCCGCCGAGACCGGAATGGTCAAAAGCGGGATGGGCACGCCCATGATCTGCGTGTGCGCCTCGTCGAGGCCGAGCCGGTCGTAGAACTTTTCGTCCTGCCAGCGCTCGAACTGAATGACCAGGTCGATCTGCGTCGCGGACTTTACGCCGCTCATGCCGAAGAGCTTCTGAATGTCCACCACGCCGATGCCGCGCACCTCGAGATAGTGACGGATGAGCTCGGGCGCGGTGCCGGTGAGCGTATCGCCGATGCGGCGGATCTCCACCGCGTCGTCCGCAACGAGCCGGTGGCCGCGCTTGATCAGCTCGATGGCCGTCTCGCTCTTGCCGATGCCGCTGTCGCCGAGGATCAGCACGCCCTCGCCGTACACGTCCATCAGCACGCCGTGGCGCGTGATCATGGGAGCCAGCTCGTGGTTGAGAAAGTCGATGGTCATGCTCGTAAACTCGACCGAGGTGTGCTCCGTGCGCAGCAGGGTGCGGCCGTATTTCTGCGCCATCTCCATGCACTCGGGGAACACGTCGAGCTTGCGGGAGATGACCAGCGCGGGGATCTCGTACTTGAACAGATCCTCAAAGCATTTGCGCCGCTCGGCGGAGGAAAAGCTCTTGAGGAACATCGTCTCCGCCTTGCCGATGATCTGGAGCCTGCGCGGGTCAAAGTAGTCGAAAAAGCCGACGAACTGCAGCCCCGGGCGGTTGACGTCCGTGATGGTCAGCGTCTCCGTCTCGAAATCCGCACCGGGATAGAGCACCTCCATCTGAAATTTCTCAACGATATCCTTTACCTTTACGCTGCGATCGGTATTCATGCTTTGCCTCCCGTCGGGTCAAAATTTTCCATCTACATTATATCGGTTTTCCCCTGTTTTTACAAGGGTACGCGGCATCATTTTTTCGTTCGCCGTCCGCTTCGGAGGGCTCAGAGAAAAAAATGCAAAAAAATCTGAGAAAATGAAAAATTTTGCTTGCAATTTCGTTTGGAATCTGCTATCATAGCCAATGCTTGCAATGCGCAAGTCTTGATTTGATTACAGCAAGGAGGTGCAACGGATGGCAAAGTGCGAGTTTTGCGACAAGGGTGTTTCGTTCGGTATCAGAGTTTCCCACTCTCACCGTCGTTCCAATCGTCCCTGGAAGCCCAACGTCAAGCGCGTGAAGGCTATCGTCAATGGTACGCCCCGCCATGTCTATGTTTGTACCCGCTGTCTGCGTTCCGGTAAGGTTACCCGCGCGATCTAAAAGATAGCAGTAAAAGCCGCTCGTTCCGAGCGGCTTTTTTCTGTCCTTTTTTGCCTTCACCGCAGCGCGGCGAGCTTGGCGTTGAGCTTTTTATAAATGCGCTCGCGGAACCACGGCTCGCTACTGGCTTCGATCGCTCCCTCCGGTGTGAACCAGCGGACGCCGCTGTTCTCGTCCGGCTTGACGGTCAGCGCGTCGCTGTCGTCCGCGATGAGAAGATAGGTCACATTCAGGTGCAGATGTGAGGAAACGTATGCGCCCCGCTTCTCATGTCCGTCCACGGTCAGGACCTCGAGCGAGAAAATATTCTCGCTCGCCGGACGGGCGTGCTTCACACCGCTCTCCTCCCGCACCTCACGCAGCGCGACCGCGAGCAGGTCCTCCTCCCCGTCGGCGTGCCCGCCGAGCCACGCCCAGGAATCATAGATGTTGTGGTAAGCCATCAGCACGCCGTCATGCGCTTCGTTCGTCACCCACGCCGAGGCCGTCATGTGCATCCGGTCATTCTTGCGCGTGAACACATCTGCTTCCTCGCGCAGAGCACGGAGCAAAAGCGCGCGGTCGCGCGCTTCCTGCTCGTTGTACGGCTCATACCGCTCCAGCTGCTCCAAAAGACACATTGTTTTCTCTCCCTGTTGAAAAAGGCGGTCTGTGCGGACCGCCTTTCGGTTTATACCCATCCGTTGTCGGTTTCGCGCTTCGGCGCGCGGCTCATCAGCCGGTGGACCATCCCCCGGACCTCCGCGCCGTTGTAGAGAACGTCGTACATCGCCTCGCAGATCGGCATTTCCACGCCCAGCGAGTCCGCCAGCTCCTTAGCGCTGACGGCGGCATAGTAGCCCTCGACCACGCCGCCCATATCGGCGACGACCTCCTGCGGCGTCCGGCCCTCGCCGATGGCGATGCCGGCGCGGCGGTTGCGCGAGTGCATCGACGTGCAGGTGACGATCAGATCGCCCATGCCGGCCAGACCCGCAAGCGTTTCCTTACGCCCGCCGAGGCGTTCGGCCAGCCGCGAGGTCTCCGCCATCGCGCGGGTGATCAGCAGTGCCTTGGTGTTGTCGCCGAGGCCGAGACCGTCGCTCACGCCGCAGCACAGCGCCGCCACGTTCTTGAGCGCGCCGGCCAGCTCCACGCCGACCATGTCGTCATGCGTATAGACGCGGAAGCGCTCATTGGTAAACACGCGCTGAACAAGCTCCGCGGTCTCCGCGCGGTTCGACGCGGCGACCACGCCGGTCGGCATGGCGCGCGCGACCTCCTCCGCGTGCGAGGGGCCCGAGAGCACGGCAATAGGATGCTCCCCGCCCGTCTCCTGCGCGATGACCTGCGACATACGCAGATGCGTGCCGCGCTCGATGCCCTTTGTGACCGAGAGCAGCGGCGCGCCGTCCGGCAGGAACGGCGATGCCTCCTGCGCCACCGCGCGCAGCGCGAACGACGGCGATGCGAACACAACCAGCTTGGTGTTTCTCAGGCAATTCAGGTCATTTGTGATCTGTAATTCAACCGGAAGCTGCACGCCGGGCAGTAAAGGGTTTTCCCTTTTCAGCTTAAGCTGCTCCGCCTTTTTTTGGTCATGCGACCAGAGCGTGACCGCGTGCCGGTTCTGTTCCAGCAGCATGGCAAGGGCGGTGCCCCAGCCGCCGCTGCCGAGTACAACGATGTTCATGCCTCTCCCTCCGATTTCGGTGCGTTGACGTGGAAGCGGAACTTATTCTCCGTCCCATTCAGAAGCCGCTTGATGTTTTCACGGTGCGCAAAGAGCACGAGCGCCGCGATCAGAACGGAAAATGCGGTCGCAAACGCGTCGCCGAACACAACGTGCGTCATGACCGGGAAGACCGCCGCCGCGCTCACCGAGCCGAGCGACACATAGCGCGTCGTCAGCCACAGCACGGCAAACAGGCTCCAGCACACCAGCGCGATACGCCAGTCGAGCAGCAGCGTGAGCGTCGCGGAGCACAGGATGCCCTTGCCGCCCCTGAATTTTGCCGTACAGGGGAACATGTGCCCGACCACACAGAAGAATCCGGCCCAGTATTTGAAATGCAGCACATACTCCGCCTGCTCCGCCGCGGTCAGCGGAAGGTCCGGCAGCATACGCGGGTCAAAGCGCGCGCCGAGCCATGCCGCAAGGCTCACCGCCGCGACCGCCTTGAGCATATCGCAGGCGATGACGAGCAGCGCGTACCTCGCGCCGTAGGTGCGGTAGAAATTCGTCAGGCCCGCGTTGCCGCTGCCGTGGGTGCGCACATCGTCGTGAAAAAAGAGCCTTGAGGTAAAGAGCGCTCCGTTGAAGCAGCCGCAGAAGTAGGCGGCGACTGCCGCGTAAAGGTAATCCAAATGAGAAAGGAAAGCATAGAAACCAGTTACCAGCAAGTACATTTCCTTTACTCCTCCTTATCCCCCTTCTGACGAATGGAGAGAATGATGGGCGTGCCTTCCAGTCCGAACACATTGCGGATGCAGTTTTCAATGTAGCGCTGGTACGAGAAATGGAAGAGCTGCTGGTCATTGCAGAAGATGACGAAGTGCGGCGGGCACACGCCCACCTGCGTCATGTAGTAGATCTTCAGGCGCTTGCCCTTGTCCGTGGGCGGCTGGACGCGCGTCTGCGCGTCCTCGAGAACGTTGTTGAGCATTCCCGTGGTGATGCGGGTGCAGGCCTGCGAGTGAACGTAGTTGATGAGCTCGAAGAGCCGCGGCACGCGCTGGCCAGTCGCCGCCGAAATAAACAGGATGGGCGCGTAGGTCATATAGCTCAGATCGCGGCGGATGTCCTCGCGCATTTTATCCATGGTCTTGCCGTCCTTCTCGACAAGGTCCCACTTGTTGACCACGATGATGCAGGCCTTGCCCGCCTCGTGCGCAAGCCCCGCGACCTTGGTGTCCTGCTCGGTCACGCCCTCGGTCGCGTCGATCATGATGAGGCAGACGTCCGCGCGGTCGATGGCCATGGTCGCGCGCAGCACGCTGTATTTTTCGATGCTCTCCTCGATCCTGGACTTTTTGCGCATACCGGCGGTGTCGATGAAGACATATTTGCCGGACTCGTTTTCAAAGTAGGAGTCGATCGCGTCGCGCGTCGTGCCCGCGACGTTGGAGACGATGACGCGCTCCTGCCCGAGGATGCGGTTCGTCAGCGAGGATTTGCCGACGTTCGGCTTGCCGATGATGGCGACCTTGAGCACATCGCTCTCCTCCTCCGCCTCCTCCTCGTCGGGGAAGTAGGCGACGCAGGCGTCGAGCAGGTCGCCCGTGCCGTGGCCGTGGACGGCGGAGACCGCCACAGGGTCGCCGAGGCCGAGGTTGTAGAACTCATAGTAATCGGGATTCGGCGCGCCGACGGAGTCCATCTTGTTGACCGCCAGCACGATCGGCTTGCGCGAGCGCAGCAGCATATTCGCGACCTCCTGATCGGAGGCCGTCAGACCCGTTTTTATATCGGTCAGGAAGATGATGACCGTCGCGTTCTCAATGGCGATCTGTGCCTGCTCGCGCATGAAGGTCAATATCTGGCTGTCGGTGCGCGGCTCGATGCCGCCGGTGTCGACGAGCGTGAATTTGCGGCCGCACCACTCGCATTCGCCGTAAATGCGGTCGCGGGTCACGCCGGGCGTGTCCTCCACGATGGAAAGGCGCTGGCCGATGAGCTTATTGAACAGCATCGACTTGCCGACGTTCGGTCGGCCGACGATGGCAACGATGGGCTTGGACATATTGCTTTCCTCCTGTCGGGGGTAGATTTTTGTATCAGGGCTCCTGCCGGAAAATGGCGTCACAGAGCGAATAGCCGTCGGTCTCGGAGATCGTCAGCCTGCGTCCGAGCGCCTGCTCGACCTGCTCGACGGTGTAATCGTCGAGGAACACGCCCTCGCCGTGGCGGAGCATATTCGCGGGGATCAGCACCCGCTCGCCGAGCGTGGGCCGGTCCTTGAGCTGCGCGATGAGGTCCTGTGCGGTCACAAGGCCGGAAACGGTGATGCTGTGGCCGAAAAAGTCGTTCACGATGCCGACGACCTCGCCGCGAAGCTGCGGAAATTTCTTTTTCGCCTCCGCCACGAGCCGCGCGATGAACGGCTCGGCGGCCTTTCCGGTCGCAACGGTGAAGCTCGCCACATCGCCGCTCTCCGCGTCCTCCAGTCCGCTGAGAAATTCGTTCATGGTGCTGCGGAGCATCCCGACGCCGTTGTCGAGCTGCTGGTATTCCTCGTAATACTCCTCGCCGGGCAGCGGACGCTCGGCCTTGATATAGAATTCATCGGCGCAGAAGAACATCCGCGTACCGTACTTCTCAAGGCACTTTGCGCCGTACTCATCCACAAGGTCGATGATCTCCCCTGCCTTTTCCTTCGTCACCGGCTCGAGCCTTGCAAGGCCCTTACGGAACTTTGTCAGCCCGACCGGCACAACGGAGCAGGAGTTGAAGCCGATGTCCATCAGGTCCTCGATGCTGCGGCGCAGATGCTCGCCGTCGTTCCAGCCGGGGCAGACGACGATCTGGCCGTTCATCTCGATGCCGGCCTCGCCGAAGGCGCGCATATACTCCAGGCTCTTATCGGCGTCTTTGTTGCCCAGCAGCGTGCGCCGGAGCTGCGGCTCGGTCGCCTGCACGGAGACGTTGATGGGGCTGATGCGCAGGTCGATGATGCGCTGCGCCTCGCGCTCGGTGAGGTTCGTGAGCGTGATGTAGTTGCCCATGAGGAAGCTCAGGCGCGCGTCATCGTCCTTAAAATAGAGCGTGTCGCGCATATTCGGCGGCATCTGATCGACAAAGCAGAACAGGCAGTGGTTCGAGCAGGGGCGCGGCTCGTCCATCAGGTAGGTATCGAAATTGAGGCCGAGATCCTCGCCCTCCTCCTTTTCGATCGTCAGGTGGCGTGTGGTCCCGTCGGCCTCGCGCAGCCGGAGACTCACCGACGGATCGTAGCAGAAAAAGCGGTAGTCCAGCACGTCGACGATCTCGTGATGATTGATCATCAGCAGCTGTTCGCCGGCGCGGATACCGGCACGTTCGGCGGGAGAGCCTGCGTCGACGGATGTAATGACAGTGCTCACGCGCTCAGCCCTCCCTTAACGCATAATTTAACACATATAGTATAGCGTATCCTTTTCGATTTCGCAAGAAAAACGGCGCCCTTTTTGCGCAAAGCCCACGCATTGTCCGCAGGGCGTAAAAAGCAAGCGGGAAGATCGCTCTTCCCGCTCGTTTTTTGGTAGATCTTTTCCGATGTGCTTACTCAGCGGCAACGTTGGACTTGATGACCTTGACCTGACGGCCGTTATAGGTACCGCACTCCTTGCACATTCTGTGAGGCAGGCGCAGAGCGCCGCACTTCGGGCAAGCGACGAGGCCCGGAGTTTCCAGCTTCCAGTGAGAAGAACGTCTCTTATCGCGTCTTGCGCGGGATACTTTCCCCTTGGGGACTGCCATGTTGACACCTCCTTGATCGAAAACTGCAAACGCAGTAAAAATTACTTATTTTCGCTCCTGTCGAGCAGCTGTGCCAGCTTTGCGAGCCGCGGGTCCACTTCCTTTTTGCAACGGCAGACCTCATAATTGAGGTTCACGCCGCAGCCGGGACACAGGCCCCTGCAATCCTCTCTGCAAAGCAGCTTTGTGGGCATATTGAGGATAAACACCTCGCGGGAGAGCTCTCCCAGATCGACCGTGCCGTCCTCGAGCAGCAGTATCTCGTCATTTTCCTCGTCCTCCAGCTCAGTCGCGAGCAGATACTCGCAGTCGAGATGAAAGGGCTTGTCAAAGACCTCGCCGCAGCGGTCGCACACAGCCGCAAGGGTCGTATCAAGCGCCAGCTCCAAACGAAGCATCCCCGCGATGTTCTGCACCTGCCCTACCACTAAGACAGGCCGAACGGCCGGACACACGCCGCCGAAGTCCACATCAGAAAAGTCCTCTGAAAACTCAAAGGGGATTCTGCCTCCGGGGGTGTTAACGATTCGTTTGACGTCTAAAAGCATGATACACCTCGCAATGACACGAGTAGTATTATAGAGGACGCGCCCCGGAATGTCAAACATTTTTTGAGGATTTTTTACAACTTTTTTCTTTGCTTTTCTTTACATTTGACGGTGGGTATCGTAGAATGGCCTTGCTATGCTTTTAACGCACGAAAGGAGCGGCATTATGCGAGAGCTTACCATCCAAAAAAATGACGCCGATCAGCGGCTCGACCGCTTTCTCGGCAAGGCCGTTCCCCTGCTGCCCGCCTCGCTGGCGCAGAAGTACATCCGCCTCAAGCGCATCAAGGTCAACGGAGCCCGCGCCGAGCGCGACTACCGCCTGCGCGAGGGCGACCGGCTCCAGCTTTACCTCAACGACGAGTTCTTTGAAGCGCCGAGCGAGGAGAACGTCTATCTCACGATCATCAACCCAAGGCTGCATATCATCTATGAGGATGAAAACATCATGCTGCTTGATAAGCCCGCCGGAATGGTCGTCCACGCCGACGAGGGGGAGAAGGTCAATACGCTCGTCAACCACATGCTCGCCTATCTCTATCAAAAGCGCGAATGGAAGCCGCGCGAGGAGAACGCCTTCACGCCCGCGCTGTGCAACCGCATCGACCGCAACACGGGCGGCATCGTCATCGCGGCGAAGAACGCCGAGGCGCTGCGCGTCCTGAACGAAAAGATCCGCGAACGCGAGCTGTCCAAATTCTACCTCTGCATCTGCCTCGGCCGTCCCGAGCCGCCGAAGGACCGCATCGAATGCTTCCTGCGCAAGGACAGCAAAACGAACACCGTGCGCGTCTATCACCATCCCGTGCCGGACGGACGCAGCGCCGTCACGCTCTACGAAACGTTGGAAACGCGCGATCACCTCTCCCTCGTCGAAGTCGAGCTGCTCACGGGGCGCACGCACCAGATCCGCGCGAGCTTCGCCGATATGGGCCACCCCCTGCTCGGCGACGGAAAATACGGCGCCGGCAGCGTTAACCGCCGCTACGGAGAGACGCAGCAGGCACTCTACTCCTACCGCCTGCGCTTCGACTTCCCCACCGACGCAGGCATTCTCAACTACCTGCGCGGGCGCGAGTTCATCGCCGATGAGGTCCCCTTCCGGCGGAAATACTTCGGCTGAACGTACGGGAGAATACATATTTAATTTATATATAAATATTCTTCCATCATTTTCCGCGATACCTGTGTGAGATATGTGAAATTGATACATAAATCCGCATAAAAATTTTATCAATTTTTTGTTCTTTTTGTCGCTTGAACTTTTTTTCTTTCGTGCTATGATGTTTGGCGTCGGGTGGAAACGTTTCCAACCGATGCATACCCATGCCATCATGGGACAAATTAAGGAGGAGAGTACAAATGATTAGCTTTTTCCTGTGTCTGGCACTGCTGATCGGCGGCTACTTCGTCTACGGCAAAGTCGTTGAGAACACCTTCGGCCCCGATGACCGTGAGACCCCTGCCGTCAAGATCAACGACGGTGTGGACTACATGGTCCTGCCGCAGTGGAAGCTCTTTATGATCCAGCTTCTGAATATTGCGGGCCTCGGCCCCATCTTCGGCGCTCTGAGCGGCGCTCTGTGGGGTCCCGTGGTCTTCCTGTGGATCACCTTCGGCACCATCTTCGCCGGTGCGGTCCACGACTATTTCTCCGGCATGATGAGCGAGCGCAACGAAGGCGCGTCCATCTCTGAGATCTCCGGCATTTACCTCGGCGGCGCGATGAAGAATGTCATGCGCGTGTTCAGCGTCGTTCTTCTGGTCATGGTCGGCACGGTGTTCGCCGTCGGCCCCGCCGGTCTGCTCCAGCTGCTGTGCTCCAAGGGCGGCAGCGAAGGCATCCTCGCCAGCAAGATGTTCTGGCTGATCCTGATTCTGGTCTATTACTTCATTGCGACCTTCCTCTCCATCGATAAGATCATCGGCAAGATCTACCCCGTGTTTGGCATCTGCCTGATTGTTATGGCGCTCGGTGTTGCGCTCGGCATCTTCACCAAGGGCTACACCATCCCCGAAATTTGGAGCAACTTCGCAAACCTCCATCCGCAGGGCACGCCGATTTGGAGCTTCATGTTCATCACCGTCGCCTGCGGCGCGATCTCAGGCTTCCATGCTACGCAGAGCCCCCTGATGGCACGCTGCATGAAGAGCGAGAAGCAGGGCCACTTCGTCTTCTACGGCGCGATGGTCTCCGAAGGCATCATCGCCCTGATCTGGGCGGCTGCCGGCTGCGCTCTCTACACCGGTGAAGAGCTGCTTGCTCTCGGCGGCGGCGGCTCCACCGCTGTGTATGACGTCTGCTCCAAGACCATGGGCGGCATCGGCATTGCCCTTGCCATGCTCGGCGTCATCGCCTGCCCCATCACCTCCGGCGACACCGCGTTCCGCTCCGCCCGTCTGGTTCTGGCCGACTGGTTCAAGATGGACCAGAAGAGCTGGAAGAACCGTCTGCTCCTCTGCGTCCCCGTGCTCGGCGTCGGCGCCTTTCTCGGCATCGGCAATGCCCTCGGCAAGATCGACTACACCATCATCTGGCGTTACTTCAGCTGGACCAACCAGACGCTCGCCATGATCGTTCTGTGGGCTGCCTCCATGTATCTCTTCTATGAGAAGAAGAATTACTGGATCACCGCTGTTCCCGCCACCTTCATGAGCGCTGTGTCCATCACCTACTTCATGCTGGGCAACGAGTGCCTCGGCCAGTTCCTCAACCACAAGACCGCCGAGGGCGCGGTTGTGTACAACACCGCGGTCGCCTATCCCGTCGGTATCCTCGCTGCGGCGCTGTTCCTCGGTATCTTCCTGTATACCATCAAGAAGCGCCACACCCAGCCGCATTACGAGACCCTGCACAAGTAAACCCTATTCCGCAAAGCGGCGAGAGCGTCCCTCCCGCCGCTTTGCTCACTCTGGAGGAGCGATTATGAGCTTTGCACCTGTACGCCTTGGAAACACCGTCTTAGAAGCGGAGACCGCGGCCGCGGACCGAAAGTCCTGCCGCCGCTTCGGCCCCTGCGGTGTGGGAGAAAAGGCCCTATATCTCAATGATCTTCTCATCGACCGGCACTTTTACGTCGGCTTCGGCTCCGTGCGGCGCGTTTTCAAGCGCGTGGCGATGAGCCAGGGCGGCTTCAGCGGCAAGGGTGCGTTTGGCTCCATCCCCTACCTCGTCGTGCAGTACGACGACGGACAGGAGAAGCAATGCACCTTCAAGCGTGAGGAGGACGTGGACGAGCTGCTTGCCTATCTGGGGCAGGTCCATCCCGAGATCCCGCGCCTGAGCGTCGGCGGCGAGCAGCGGCTGGCGAAAAAGGCGCAGCAGGAGGCATCCCGCTACCTCAAGGAGCTCACACCGCAGGCGCAGAGCGCGCGCGAGGAGCTGGAGCGCGCGCGCAAATTCCTCTCCGGCTATCCCGAGCTGACCGCTCAGCTTGCCGCAGCCGCCAAGGCCAAGCGCATCAACGAGCATACGAATCCCGCCTACCGTTGGGTCGCGCTGGCGATCGTCCTCGCGGGTGCGGCGGCATTGGTGTACGGCATCATCTCGTGGCGCGGCGGCAGCGATTTCGGCGTCTACTTCGCGCTCTTCGGCTTTGCCGCCGTGTTTTTCTTCTCGGGAGCGCACGTTCTGCCCACGGCAAAGAATAACCGCAGGGCGGTCGAGCGTGCCTGGGACGAGGCGCAGGCCGCCATGGCGAATGTTCTGCCCGAGGACTTTCCCCTCCCCGCCCGCTACGCGCATCCGATCGTGCTCGACCGCATGATCCGCATTCTGCGCGAGGGCCGCGCGCAGAGCAAGGAGGAAGCGCTCGACGTGCTCAAAGCCGACCTCAGGGCGCTCACCGCCGACGTGCAGGTCGAGCAGGAGGAGCACGACGAGGTCGTGGTCATCAAGCCTCTGTTCCTTGTGAGCGACTATCAATAAGCTGAAAACCTGCTAAAAAGTCAAGTCCTAATTCAAAGAAACGTTATCGGCAGAAAAAGAGTATAGCAAAGCAGAGGCGGCAAAACGGAACGCTTGGCCGCCTCAAATAAAGTATTGGAGATCTCAGCTCATTCTATTGCCGGCA